>OERP01000341.1_pt1 | contig 9747 bp, 8 predicted proteins | sample 1540031 | NCBI WGS metagenome assembly OERP01 (sample SAMEA3891882, study PRJEB23780) | metagenome | biome: terrestrial biome; feature: animal house; material: Caecal content | place: Italy | collected 2015-05-05 | reverse complement strand
CCCGATGAGAGCCGGAATCATCACATTTTCGAGAGCCGTAAATTCGGGCAACAACTGGTGGAACTGAAATACGAATCCGATGTTACCGTTTCTGAAACGCGCCATTTCCCTATCGGGGAGGTTATCCACCCGTCTGCCGTCGTATAAGATTTCCCCGCAATCGGGCTTGTCGAGCGTTCCCACGATCTGCAACAAGGTTGTTTTGCCGGCTCCGCTCGCCCCCACGATGGAGACGATTTCGCCCTGTTCGATCACGGCGTCGATACCTTTCAGTACCTCCAAAGAACCATAGCTCTTGTGTATGTTTTTTATCTCTATCATACTTCTGTTAGTTTTCTAATGACATGCCCCGCCAGATAACACCCGAAGATTGCCGGCAGATAAGAAATTGTCCCGACGGTCGATTTTTTGTTACGTTCTCCTTCCACGACCACGACGGCGTTACGATCGGCCTGCTCGGTGGAGAATACCGTTTTCAGACCTTTGGAGATACCCTCTTTCCGCAATCGCAATCTCACCGCTTTTGCCAAAGCGCAATGGTAGGTATCGGCTATGTCGGCTATCCGTATGGCCGACGGGTCTTTGCGTCCGCCTGCACCCATCGATGAAACAATTTTGATTTTATGCCGCAGGCAATAGGCGATCAAAGCTACCTTCGGCGCCAGCGTGTCGATGGCATCGATGACAAAATCTATTTCGCCGCCCTCCAACAAAGCGGGAATATCTTCCTCTTCGATAAAACGGTGTTGTGCCGTCAGCTTCAAATCGGGGTTTATATCGAGAAACCGTTCTTTCAATACCTCGACTTTGGATTTTCCTAATGTACTGTGCAAAGCGACTAATTGTCGGTTCAGGTTGCTCTCGGACACGGTGTCTCCGTCGACAATCGTCAAAGCTCCTATACCGGCTCGCACGACCATTTCGGCGGCATAAGCCCCTACACCACCCACCCCCACGACAAGGACGTGGGCATTTTGCAATCGCTTTATCGGTTCATCGCCAAACAGCAGCCGGGTACGTGACAACCATTCGTCCATCTTTTCTTATGCGGTTTGTCTGTATATAATTGAATGACGAAGATACTCTTTTTTACCGAAAATCGGAAATGGCCGAGGCAAATTAAAGTCGAACGCATTGGCGATAATAATATGGACAACGGTTTTTCGTCGATTCAGAAATGCGATTTGTCTTTTACTCACGACTTCCGTGGCACACGGATAGGCGGGACGATAGTAATCGATATGATTTTTATTCTATTTATAGATTTTATTCACAGGATTTTTGGTAAAAATAAGATTCATTGGGTTTTTCGGTAATCTCCTCATTGTATATTTGCAACGCAAAATAATACGAAATAGACTATGCCGAGATACTAAGGCAACCTTGCTGGCTTTCTATTTTGTAAAGTAGTCACCTATTAAAAATAAAGTAATTATGAAGAAGTTTCTTGTTATGGCGTGTATCGCCGCTGCTTCGATGATAGCCTTGCCGGCTGTGGCTCAAACGACTACCGGTAGTAAGACCCAAACGGAATGCTGCAAAAAAGACAAAGCCGATTGTAAGAAAGAGTGTAATTGCACCGATTGCAAATGCAAAGATTGTAAAGCGACGGCTCCTTGTTGCGACTCTAAGGCAAAATGCAACGACAAGGCCGATTGCTGCAAAAAAGCCAAATGCGATAAGGCTAAGGCTCCTTGCTGCGAAAAGAAGAATGTAAAAAAGTAAATTCTGTTGTTGAAAGATGAATTCGGGGCGACCGCAAAATTGCGGTCGCCTTTTATTTGATGCCCCGTAGTTTTCTTTGGAATATTATGCCGGAGTCGTGGTTATGTCCGTGTGGCCATGCCCCATGCGGTTCCTATATTTCGTAGGCGAGACTTCTTTGTATTTCAGAAATGTCCGGCAAAAATGAGATAGATTATTAAATCCTACGCCGTACGCTATCTCGGAGACCGATTTGTCCGTCGTCGACAACAGGCGGCAGGCTATATCCATACGGTAGGTATTGAGATAATTCGTAAACGATACCCCTTTCATTCGTTTGAAAAAGACGCAGAACGAAGAACGGTTCATGTGTACGAGGGAGGCGATTTCGTCGATAGGAATATCGTGATTATAATGCAAGGAAACATAAATCTCTATCTGTTGTATCTTCTTGTCCCGTTTCTTTAACGGGCGATTGATTCCTGTCGGATTCATCTCGTCGGAAAGAGCCAGATGTCCGAGTATCCGTATCACTCCCGATAATTGTCCGAGCGAGTCGGTTTTTATTATTTCCTGCATTTCATGCCTCACATTTTTCAATAAATCGCCTCGTAACTGAAAGGCCGTGTGTTGCCGGCTGTCGAGATGTCCGAGCGGCCCTATTTCGGGTAACGTAACCGAGAGTTCTTTAAACAGGTTTTTCCTGAAAAGCAGACAAATATCCTCTACCACATTGCCGGGATTGTTGTCGAATATCCAACCGTGCAACATGTCGGGCGGTATTAAAAAGATTTCATCTTTCGTGAAAGGTTGCGATTGGTCGCCGATAACGAATGTGCCGCAACCTCTGATAATGTAGATAAGTTCCCAGTCCGATTGTGTATGAATGGGAAACTCCTCGGACGGGTTTAGCAAATCGTGTAATACGAGAAAAGAATGCGTACCTCCTGTCAAGTGATAATATTTGGATTCCATCTGGGACTGTTTTATATAAAATGTAAATATAAATCAAAAGTTTCGAACTATATGCAAATATCAATCAAAATAAGAGTCCTACTTTTGTACCCGTAAAAAACAGCATAATATCATGGAGAAAATCACCGATGCGGTTATGTCCGAAAAACCACGTTATGCTATTCTCGACGGATTGCGAGGAGTGGCTGCCGTGATTGTCGTCGCCTTTCATTTGTTTGAAACTTATTCCAAAGGTCCTGCTTATCAAATATTGAACCACGGCTATCTTGCCGTCGATTTCTTCTTTGTACTTTCTGGTTTCGTGATCGGATATGCTTATGACAATCGATGGGGAAAGATGTCCTCTCTGGCTTTTTTCAAACGCCGTTTAATCCGGTTGCACCCTATGGTAATCATGGGGTCGGCAATAGGCGCATTGTTGTTCTATTTCGGTAATTGCGAACGTTTCCCTCTTATAGACCAAACTGCATGGTGGCAGGTACTGCTCATGTTTCTGCTTGCCTGTACGATGATACCGGCGCTTACCAGTTGGGATATACGAGGCTGGCAAGAGACCAATCCGCTCAATGGGCCTACTTGGTCGCTCCTGTGGGAATATCTGGCGAATATTCTTTATGCTTTGGTCGTCCGTAGGTTCTCCAAAATCGCATTGGTTTGTTTTGTTTCCTTTGCGGCGTTTTTGACACTCGATTTGACACTTAATCTCGATGTGTTCGGGTTACTTGCCCATCGAGACATTACGGCTTATACCGTTATCGGAGGTTGGAGCATTACCCCCGAACAGGTCTATATCGGTATCGTTCGGGTGCTTTATCCGTTCTTCGGAGGATTATTACTGTTTCGTATAGGAAAACTTATTCGGGTAAAGGCCGGCTTCTGGTGGTGTTCGTTACTCGTCGTTGCAGCTTTGGTAATGCCTCGTATCGGAGGCGAAACCGATGCTTGGCAAAACGGTATCTATGATGCGGCATGTATACTCCTTTTGTTCCCCGTTATCGTGGCGATGGGAGCCGGCAGCGAGGTAAAGGGGAAACACAGTGTGGCCGTATGCAATTATCTGGGCGAAATCTCCTATCCGCTCTATATTACCCATTATCCCTTTGCCTATATGCAGATGGCGTGGGTGACACACAATCCTGATGCATCTATGGGAGCGCACGTATTTGTCTCCGTATCGACGTTTATCTTGTCTGTCGGTGTGGCACACGCTTGTTTGAAACTCTATGATTTGCCTGTTCGCAATTGGCTGAAAAACAGGTTTCTTGTAAATAAGTAAGGCCAGTCTATTTGGAACGGCAACATGTAAATCGAAATATTCTGCATTTTCATTAGCATCGGATTACCGGTAGTAATACCTACACTTTACTCTGCATCGCAATATGGCGATATAAGGAGAATACCCACAAGGCAAGGGGTGGAGGATAAATATCCCATAACCCGACTAATGAGATGGCGTTTTCAACCCCTCTGTCCTTCGGACACCTCCCCTATATTTTACTGTGCAAAACACAGGGGAGGAGGTGAATCCCCATAAAGCTCCGAAGGAGTAAAAACTGTTAATGTGATACTTTCAATCCTCTCCCTCTGCTCATCGTAGATGAGATAGGGGGAGTTCCCGCAGGGCGAAGGGGTTGAACTCTACAACCAAATGATCTTTTTCAACCCTTCTCCTTAGAAACTATTGTTTCTTCGGTGTCTCCTCTATATGGCTAACATAGTACCCCGTAATACTACGGGACACGGCAGGGGGAGGAGTTTGAAAATGTATTAAACCTCTCACCCTATATTTCGCTATTGCAAAGCACCGAGGGGGAATTGAAAATCATTCTTTCGGATAATGAGGACTGTATAGCATTTTCTTTTTGCGAACGACCAACCGCCCGTCTTTCACGAATTCTTCTCCTCGTTCACCGAGGTGACGTATCATTCGGGCACGCAGCTTTTCCAACCGTCCCTTGTACTCTTTATCGTTAACGGCATTGTGGAGTTCCTGCGGATCTGCGACAAGGTCAAACAATTCTTCCTGCCCTGTGTAAAAACGCCATACATACTTTATTTTCCCATCGGTCAACGCACACCAGTAGTTGTCACGACTATAACAAGTGGCATGTTCCAAATCGATATATTCTCGCCACCCGGTATCGGTTCCTTTGGCCAGCGGTAAAAGAGGGCGTCCGTCCATATCGGCAGGGACGGTTGCCCCGGCTATATCCAAGAAGGTAGGTAAAACATCGCGCAATTCCACCGGATTATCTATTTTCTCCGCAACCTCACCGACACTTGCCGGCCACTTCGCGATACAGGGAACATGAACCGAGCCCTCATAGGGATAAGTCTTTCTCCAATGATAGTGGTCGCCCATCATATCGCCGTGATCCGATACGAAAAAGATGAGAGCATTGTCATACATACCTTTGTCTTTCAACGCTTGAACGATACGCCCTATTTGTTCGTCGATAAAAGTAATATTGGCATAATAGTGTCTCTTGGAATTACGGACGTATTCATTACCGAAATTTCCGTAAGGGGCATCCGAGGCAGCCTCTTCGGGATTCAACCGCTTTGCGTATCTACCGCACCAATCCCCTATCGCCGGGTCGGGAACATCGACGTTATCATACATATCCAGAAAACGTTGCGGCGGATCATACGGACTGTGAGGACGGGCAAAAGACACTTTGAGGAACAAAGGACGGCTCTCGGGGTCATAATGGCTGATGAGATTGCAAGCCATTTCGCCGGTCCAGTAAGTGGGGTGTAGTTTTTCATCTAATTTGTAAACCCCAGCACCGTGATCGTTCCACCAAATGCCTGTTGCATCGGGGTTCTTCCCGGGAGCTTGCACCTGAAACCACTGTCGATAATCACTGGTAAAATGGGGGTCTTGCCTGCGGCCGCTCTCGTCTAACAACGTTCCGTCAAATCCGTGTTTCGCCCGCTGGGGATACCAGTGCATTTTCCCGATGCCAAAGGTGTAATAACCGGCGTCTTTCAACATTTGAGGCATCTCGTACTCATACTTCGGCGCTACCCGTCCATATCCTAACATTCCGTGATGCCACGGCGACATTCCGGTCAACAATCCGGCACGGGCAGGTGTGCTGCTGGGACAGGACGAATAGGCATTCATGAACAAAGTTCCTTCGTTGGCAAGTTTGTCCAAATGAGGGGTAATGACAAACTCATTTCCCATACACCCCACAGCATCGCCCCGCTGTTGGTCGGTCATAATCAATATAATATGGGGCTGTTTTTGTGCATTCGCAAATGAGGAGCAAAATCCGGCAGAGAGAGCCAATGTGCATTTCAGGTTAGTCAAGGCATTCATAATTATCGTTTATTATCACACAAACGATACAAAAATATGATTTCCACAAGTCAAAAACAATAAAACCTCGGAAAACTCTACCGGTATTTCGACAAATGCAATATCCGTTGATTACTGCTGCCCCGGAAAGAGAGAGCCGGATCAAAGAGCGATTGGACGAACGGACCATCGACAAGGGTGTCGATATAGTCGAGACAGGGACGGCGGGTCTCGTCTTTTAACAGGGACTCGTAGGTATAGCCGGTGTAACACCAGACGTTTTTGTGAGTTTCCTCTTTGAGGCGACGGAGCAGAGCCAGCAACGCAAAAGGGTTGTAGAAAGGGTCGCCGCCCGAAATGGTGATTCCATCGAGAATGGGATTGTCGTTTATCTCGGCGACGATACGGGAGAGAATAAGCTCCGTGAGCGGCTCGCCGGCCACCGGACTCCAACTGCCGGGATTGTGGCATCCCCGGCAATGATGGGTACAACCGGCCAGATAGATGGCATAGCGTACCCCGAAACCGTCGGAGATAGTCTCGGGGTAAACATTGATGATGTGAAGCGGTTCCATTATTTGTGTTTCACACGGTCGCGCTCTTCGGCCTGCTTAGCGGAATTCCACGATTCGAGGCTTCCGGTGAGGTAACCGGTAATCCGTCGCATGCGCGATATATTCTCACTCTTGCAAACCGGACATTGCGTATAGATGACACCTCGGTAACCGCACGAACGACAGGTATCTACCGGGTGGTTGATCGACCCGTAACCGATTCCTTCGTCGTGCATCACTTTCACGATTTTGAGAATGACAGAGACATTCTTTTTCGCTTCACCGTCGAGCTCGACATAGGTAATGTGCCCACCTTTCGTGATAGCATGGAAAGGAGCTTCTTTCTTGATTTTCTCGACAATACCCACCGGTTCTTTCACATCGATATGGAACGAATTTACGTAGTAGTCCCGATCGGTCACGCCCGGAATAACACCGTAACGTTTGCGGTCCATACGAGTGAAACGTCCCGAAAGCCCTTCGGCCGGAGTAGCCAAAACCGAGTAATTGAGATTGTAGCGGGTCTTGTACTCCTCGACAACATTGTTCATCACCCGTATGGCATCATAGAGTGTGTTCCATGCCTCTTGGTTATGAGCATGGCCTTCGCCGTAAATAGCACACATCGCATTGTGCCCGCCAATGAACCCGATACCCAATGTCCCGCTATCGATGACATCGCCCACCTCGTCGTTGGGTTGTAGCTTACCACCACCTTTCCAAACGTCGTTGCCCATCATAAACGGGAACTGACGGGCAAGCGCTTTGCGCTGGTATTCATAACGCTCGTAGAGTTGCTCGGCAATCATCGATGCCACACTGCGCACTTTCTCCAAAAATAGAATACGGGCTTCCCGACGAATAGCATGCTTGTCGCCGTCGGGATGCAGCTCTTCGGCTTCCCGCCGGGCCTCGATAGCCAACCGGGGCATATTCATCGAAGTAAAGGAGAGATTACCCCTCCCCCACGAACTTTTAACGCCGTGTAAATTCTCGAAGACCCTTGTACGGCATCCCATCGTCGCCACTTCGTAACGGAAACGGTCGGGATCATCGGCTTTCCAAAGGTCGTTTTTGTTGTATTCGGTATCTAAAAAGAGGAAGTTGGGGAAGAGCGAAGTAGAAGTCGTGCGACAGGCTTCGAGCAACAGGTCGAAATTGGGCGCCTTGAATTTGATTTTTCCCGCCATCGCACCCTCGAAATCGGCCATCGCGGCATCGTAATCCTCATCGGTGTAAGAGATACCGTCTTTTACCTTAAATATCTGTATGGGGAATACCGGGACTTCACCGCTGCCGAGCCCCTCGACAGTCGCCGAAAGCAACTCCCGCATGACCATACGGCCTTCGGCCGAAGTGTCCGTCCCGTAATTTATCGAACTGAACACCACTTGATTACCTCCACGAGAGTGCATGGTATTGAGATTGTGAACCAACCCCTCCATAGCTTGATGCGTATCTTTACGAGTCATCTCGTAACTTTGTCGCCAAGCGGTATCGAGTTCGGCAGCAGAGACGCTCACCCCTATCTCTTTCAAACGCTCGCCCAAAGCGGCCTTCTGTTCTTCGGTCATATCGATCGAAACGATTTCTTTCCGAAACAAATCTTTCAACGCCGGCATATCTTCCATTCCGTGCAAACGACAAATAAAGCCTATCCCGTTTTCGAAGTGCTTGCGGAAACTCTTCAAGACGCCCGGCGCCATAAAATGGTCGAAAGCCGGAATGGATTGCCCGCCGTGTTGCTCATTTTGGTTGGTCTGGAAAACGATGGTAGCCAACGTGGCATAACTCTGTATGGACTGCGGCGTACGCACCGTACCGTTCTTGGTATGGAATCCCCGGTTGAAGATATCCTCCAAATCATATTGTACGCAAGTGGTCGTCTTGGTGGGATAGTAATCGAGGTCGTGAATGTGTATGTCGCCTTCCCGGTGTGCCCGCCCATAACGAACCCCGACCAAATATTTATAGGCATAATCTTTCGTGACCTCCGAGGCGAATGTCATCATTTGCCCTGCCGGTGTATGAGACGACATATTGGCGTTGCTCAGGTTTACGTCGTTCTTCTCGACCGCCACGATACCGTCCATCACCTGCTTCATCGATGTGCGCTTTTCACGTTCTTTGGTACGCCACTCCCGGTAAATGATAAATTTCTTCGCTACCGAGGGATTGCGCATCATCAATTTGCGCTCTACCAAATCCTGAATCTCTTCTACCGAGATATTCTCCCTATCGATGGCAGCGGCAACCTCGGCCGTAACTTGTTTAATAGAGGTCTCGTCGTCGTTCATACCGTCGGCACGATAAGCCTTAGCGATAGCCCGCTCGATTTTCTCAATCGAGAAGTTCTCTTTGGATCCATCACGTTTCGTAATGGTAATACATGCATAGTCCATGCTGATTGTTATTAAAGATTCGATACTGCGAACGCCTCCTCGAACGTTCATTTGCTTCTCTCCCACTTCGGCAGGTCTTCTGACTTTTCCCAATCCGAAAACGCCTTCCCGATATTCAGAAACAGATTCTTTATCAGTGGCCTGTGTCAACGGACTTTTGCAGGAATTACAGCAGCGGGACTGTCCGGGATTCTCACCCGATTCCCTTTTTATCGATTGTGCCTCACAGCGACAACCGAACCGAAATGCGAGTGTAAAGGTACATAAATTCTTTCCAAGAAAACAACAAATCTACACACAAAAGTTTCCTGTTTTGGAAAACTTTTAGAATTATTTTATCAAGAAAGTTTCCCAAAACGGGGAATTATTGCCCATCAATATAGCACTTTTATTTTTTCTGAAACTGCCCGAAAAGATAGTGTTTTCATAGAGTCTCCCAACTTTACTTGTCGGTTTTCTTACTATTACAAGCGAGGTCGATAATCAGTGAGAATATCGGCTCAGTAGGAAATCTAAGGGAATTGCCCTTTTGCACAAAAAATGCCAAACCATAAAGTGAAAAGCCCGCCCTTCTCCCCCTGCGTTTTGCCATGTAAAATATAGGCAAAGTGGCACGTAGTGACAGAGGGAGTAATACTACAAAAATACTATATGCCATCTTTCCAACCCCCTCGCCCTACGGGCACTCCCCCTATATTCCCTAACGGAAACACAGGGGGAGAGGATTGAAAAGTAACCTTTTCTCCCTATGATGTTTTGCAACTCCCCGTAATGCCACAGGACACGGCAGGGGAGGGGAGATTGC
>OERP01000330.1_pt1 | contig 9880 bp, 8 predicted proteins | sample 1540031 | NCBI WGS metagenome assembly OERP01 (sample SAMEA3891882, study PRJEB23780) | metagenome | biome: terrestrial biome; feature: animal house; material: Caecal content | place: Italy | collected 2015-05-05 | reverse complement strand
TTCCCTGTATGTGTCCCGTCCATCCGCACATGTCGGCTGGACGGGACTTTTTTGATAGTCTGTTTTGTTGATTGTGTGACATAATCATGGTATAATAAGACCATAAAGGAGGTGCGCAGAATGCCGCAGATTATACCGATCCGTGACCTGAAAAATACCAATGCCATCTCGCAGCGCTGCCATGACAGTAAGGAACCAATCTATATTACCAAAAATGGATATGGAGATATGGTCATCATGAGCATGGAGACCTACGAGCGGCAGTGCGCCCTGGCGGATGTTTTTGCCAAGCTGGGCGCTGCCGAAGCGCAGATCCAGGCCGGCCAGGGCCGCCCCCTGGCAGAACTGTTGGACGAGACACGGAACGCCTATGGGATATGAAGTGATCGTGACCCCGTATGCCGAGCAGGACTATGGAGAAATCGTGCACTATCTAGGAGATGTTTTACATTCCCGCCAGGCAGTTGCGTCCTTTGTCAGGCGCCTGGACGAATGCCTGCACCACTTGCAGGAAACGCCGGAAATGTACGAATTCTCCCAGGAGCCTCTGCTGCGGGCCAGAGGGTACCGCAAATTTTTGATCGGGAATTATGTTGCCCTCTATTTGGTCGATACGAAAAATCAAAAGGTGTGGATCGCGCGCATTTTCCACGGTTCACAGGATTATCAAAAGTATCTTTGAGAGAGAAAAACCTGCCCCTTCGGCTTCTGGCTGAAGGGGCAGGTTTTTTGATGTAATTTCCGTTTAGGGGGTTACTGGTTGTCCAGCCAGTCGGCCATCTTGTTGACGGCGTTCTTGCCGCCCGAGACAAAGAGGATGTCGCCGTTCTGGAAAACGGTGTTGGGGCCGACCGACTCGTTCACCTTGCCGGCGTTCTCGATGGCGATGATGTTCAGGCCGAACTGGCCGCGCAGGTTGACGTCCACGACCGTCTTGCCGATCATCTTGGCGGGGACCGCCAGCTTGGAAATGCTGACCTGCTCGCTCAGCTGGACAAAGTCCAGCATACCGGTGGTCTCCAGCCGGTGGGCCAGCCGGATGGCCATGTCGTGCTCGGGGTAGACCACCTGGGCGCCCAGCTTGCGCAGGACCTGGCCCTGCTCCTCGCTGGCGGCCTTGGCAATGACGGTGGGGATGCCCATGCTGACCAGGTGCAGGGTGGTCAGGATGGAGACGTCCATCTTCTCGCCGATGCAGACCACGGCGACGTCGCAGTTCTGGATGCCGGTCTCCTCCAGGGTCTTTTTGTCCAGGGCCTTGACCACATAGGCGGCCTCGGTGTAGTCCCGCAGGGCGCGGACCTTTTCCTCGTCCTGGTCCAGGACCACCAGGTCCTCGCCGGCCTCGGCCAGCTCGATGGCCAGCGCCATGCCGAAACGGCCCAGGCCCACAATGCCGTAGGAACCCTTTGCTTTCTTTGCTTTACCAAACATTTTGTTTCCTCCTGTCAACCGATGGCGATGTTGCCTTCGGGGTAGCTGACCCGCTCGCCCTTGTCAAAATACCAGACCGAGGCGATGGTCAGCGGGCCAAGGCGGCCGATGTACATGATAAGGATGGACACCAGCTTGGCAGGCACGCCCAACGTGGTGGTGATGCCGGTGGAAAGGCCCACCGTGCCAAAGGCGCTGGTGATCTCGAACAGGGCGTCTACCAGCCGCAGCTGGGGCTCAAAGACCATGGTCAGCCAGGTGCCGGTGAGGACCACGCTGACGGCGATCAGGGTGATGACCGCAGCCTTGCGGAAGGCGCCGGAGGGGATGGAATAGCGGAAAGCCTTCTCGCCCCGGTTGGTGGCGGCGGACTTGATGCCCTGCAGCAGGACGAAGAAGGTGCTGGTCTTGATGCCGCCGCCGGTCGATCCGGGCGAAGCGCCGATGAACATCAGCACGATCAGCACCAGCAGGCCGGCGCTGTTGAACTCGGCCAGCGGGTAGGTGGAAAAGCCGGCGGTACGGGCCGATACGCTGTGGAAGAAAGCGCCCAGCCAGGTGATGTTCTCGGTCAGCTTGAGCAGGATGGCGCCCACCACGATCAGCACGGCGCTGACGCTGATGACCACCTTGGTGTGCATCGAGAACTTCTTCCAGCGGAAGCGGTGGTTCAGCACGTCCCGGATGACCAGGAAGCCGATGCCGCCAAAGATGATGAGCCCGCAGGTGATCAGGTTCAGGGGGACGTTGTCACGGTAGGGGATCAGGTTCTGGTAGTTGCCCAGGATGTCGAAGCCCGAGTTGTTGAAGGCTGCCACCGAGTGGAAGATGCTGATCCACAGGGCGCGCAGGGGCGGATAATCCTGCACGAACACCAGGAAGCTGAGCGCTGCGCCCGCGCCCTCGAAGCAGAGGGTCATCAGGAAGATGCTCTTGAGGAACCGCAGGATGCCCTGGGCCGAGTCCAGGTTCAGCGCTTCCTGCAGGACGCTGCGCTCCTTCAGGTTGATCTTGCGGCCCATGGCCAGGATGATGCCCGCGCCCACCGAGGTGACGCCCAGGCCGCCCACCTGGATGAGGGCTGCAAGGATCAGCTGCCCTACAAAGGTGAAGGTGTCGCCTGCATCCGTTGCGATCAGTCCGGTGACGCAGACCGCGCTGGTGGAGGTGTACAGGGTGTCGATGTAGGCCACGTCCACGCCTTCCTGCACGCTGAAAGGCATGATGAGCAGCACCGACCCCAGCAGGATCACCAGCGCAAAGCCCAGGGCAATGACCCGCACCGGCGACTGCTTTTTGATGAACTCAAACATAAAATCTCCTTGCTTGCCGCTGCGGCCCGCCGGGGCAGGCCGCGCCATTTAAGACTGGGGATCGTAAGCCCGAAGGTACGGTTTGTTCAGGAAACTGACCTGCCGGACACCCCATAGTATAGCAGGAAATATGCAAAAGGGAAGAGCGATTTTCACTTTTTTGTAAAAAAGCGGGTTGAAATTTTTTCCGTTTTCACATCAGGGGCTTGTAAAACGGGCCTGCGCCCTACCCAAAGGGGAGCACAGGCCCGTTCTGAAGGTTTTTACGGCAAAGCGCAGGCGGCTCAGGCTGCCTTGGAGCTGGCGATGCTGCGCTGGATGGCCTTGACGATCTCCACGATGGGGATGACCAGGAAAGCCAGGACCAGGGCGACCAGGTACTCGTTCAGGTCCACAGGGGTGAAGCCGAACAGATCGGCCACGAAGGGCACTTCCAGCACGATGGTGGTCAGCACCAGGCTGCCCAGCATGGCGCCCCACAGCACCTTGTTGTGGGTGTGCAGGGTAAAGACGCTCTTGCGCTGGCTGCGCATGTTGAAGCTGTGGAAGATCTCGCACATGCTCATGGTCAGGAAGGCCATGGTCATGCCGTCGTCGCTGACGCCGTGGGGCATCTCAAAGTAGCCCACTTCCATGCAGTGGCCGATGATATAGGAGGCCAGGGTGATGACCGAGATCAGCAGGCCCTGGTAGGCGATGTCGAAGCCCAGCCCGCCGGCAAAGATGCCGTCCTTCGAGTTGCGGGGCTTGCGCTTCATGATGTCGGCCTCGCCCTGCTCCATGCCCAGCGCCAGCGCGGGGAAGCAGTCGGTGATCAGGTTGATGAACAGCAGGTGGACGGGGTTGAGCAGGGTGAAGCCCAGCAGGGTGGCGCAGAACACGCCCAGCACCTCGCTCATGTTGGAGGCCAGCAGGAACTGGATGGCCTTGCGGATGTTGGCGTAGATGCGGCGGCCTTCCTCCACAGCGCCCACGATGGTGGCAAAGTTGTCGTCGGCCAGCACCATGTCGGCCACGTTCTTGGTGACGTCGGTGCCGGTGATGCCCATGCCCACGCCGATGTCGGCGGACTTGATGGAGGGTGCGTCGTTGACGCCGTCGCCGGTCATGGCGGTGATGGCGCCGTTGCCCTTCCAGGCGGTGACGATGCGCACCTTATGCTCGGGCTGGACGCGGGCGTAGACGCCGTACTTCTTGACGGCCTCGCCGATCTCGCTGTCGGGGATCTTGTCCAGCTCGGCGCCGGTGATGGCCTGGCTGGCGTCGGTGATGATGCCCAGCTCCTTGGCGATGGCCACGGCGGTGTCCTTGTGGTCGCCGGTGATCATGACGGGGCGGATGCCGGCCTCGCGGCACTCCACGATGGCGGGCTTGACCTCAGGACGGACCGGGTCGATCATGCCGGTCAGGCCCAGGAAGCACAGATCCTGCTCCAGGAAGGCCGGCTCGTTGCTGGCGGGCTTTTCAGCCCAGTCGCGCTTGGCGGCGGCCAGGACGCGCAGGGCCTGGTCGGCCATGTTCTTGTTGGCGGCCAGGATCTCGGCGCGCTTGGCGTCGGTCATGGGCAGGGCCTTGCCGTTCTCCAGGTAGGTGGTGCAGCGCTTGAGCACCTCGTCGGGGGCGCCCTTGGTGTACTGGACGTAGGCGCCGCCGGCGGTGTGGATGGTGCTCATCATCTTGCGGGAAGAATCGAAGGGCGCCTCGTCCACACGGGGCTGGGAGGCGGCCAGCTCGCCCTTGGGCAGGCCCTCCTTGGCCGCAAAGTTGACCAGGGCGGCCTCGGTGGGCTCGCCCTCGGCCTGGCCTTCCTCGTTCAGGTGGGCGTCGCTGCACAGGGCCATGGCGGTGGCCAGGGGGGTGGTGTCGCCCACGTGCTGGACCACGGTCATCTTGTTCTGGGTCAGGGTGCCGGTCTTATCCGAGCAGATGACCTGGGTGCAGCCCAGGGTCTCAACGGCGGTCAGCCGGCGGATGACGGCGTTGCGGTGGCTCATGTTGGTCACGCCGATGGAAAGCACGACGGTGACGACGGTGGCCAGGCCCTCGGGGATGGCGGCCACGGCCAGGGAGACGGCCACCATGAAGGTGGACAGGACCGAATCCAGGGTGAAGGAGCCGGCCACGATCAGGTCAAAGATGAAGATGAACAGGCAGATGCCCAGCACCAGCTTGGAAAGGATGGTGCTCAGCTGCTCCAGCTGGCGCTGGAGGGGGGTCTGCTCCTGCTCGGTGTTGGCCAGGGCGCCGGCGATCTTGCCCATCTCGGTGTCCATGCCGGTGCGGGTGATGAGGGCCTTGCCGCGGCCGTAGACCACGGTGGAGCCCATATAGCACATGTTCTTGCGGTCGCCCAGGGGGACCTCGCTCTGGTCCTTGGCCAGGCCCAGCGCCTCGATCACCTTGTTGACGGGGACGCTCTCGCCGGTGAGGGCGGCCTCCTCGATCTTCAGGCTGGCGCTCTCCAGCAGGCGGCCGTCGGCGGGGACGGCGTCGCCGGCTTCCAGCAGCACCACGTCGCCGGGCACCAGCTGGTCGCTGTGGATCGAGACCTGCTTGCCGTCCCGCAGCACCTTGCAGGTGGCGGCGGTCATGGTCTGCAGGGCCTCAATGGCGGCCTCCGCCTTGCTCTCCTGGAAAACGCCCAGCACGGCGTTCAGCAGCACCACGATCAGGATGATAAAGACCTCGGCAAAGCTCTCGCCCGAGATGAAGTTGGTCACCGCAGAGACGGCGGCCGCGATCATCAGGATGATGAGCATGGGGTCCTTCAGCTGCTCGATGAAGCGCTGGAGCAGAGTGGGCTTTTCAGCGTCTTTCAGTTTGTTGGGGCCGTACTTTTCGAGCCGGGCAGCGGCCTCCGCGCTGCTCAGACCGTCGGCGCTGGTGTTCAGCTCGGCGATCAGCTCTTGGGGGGATTGCACGTACTCCTGTTTCATTTCTCGGTTTACTCCTCCTGACAGTGTACAGTGTGACGGTGCAAGGGCGTGATCCCTTTGTGGACACGCAAAAGAAAAGACCCATGCACTGGATGGGTTTCCGGTGCATGAGTCTCATTCTCCATTCGATCAGGCTGCCCGGAACCTTTGGGAAAAGGATCGTCCTGACGGGCAAGCCGCGCGCTCTCACGCGGAATTACTCCCTCATGTGTCCTCCATTATAGAGGATGGAGGGACATTTGTCAATGGACAATTCCGTACAAGTGTGAAACAAACGGGCCCGGGCCGCCGGGAAAAAGCCCCGGCGCAGCCTTTTACTCCACGCTGATCATATAGTAGTAGACCGGCTGGCCGCCGCGGATGTGGCTGACCTCCACATGGCTGGGGCACTTGGCCTTGATGATCTCGGTGGTGCGCTCGGCGTCCTCGTCGCTGACGTCGCAGCCCGAGATGACGGTGACGAAGCTGGAGTCCTTGCGGCACATGCTGCGGGCCAGGCGGTAGGCGGCCTTGGTCAGGTCGTTGGAGGTGGCGACGATCTTGCCGTTTTCCAGGGACATGATCTCGCCCTTGCGGATCCGCTTGCCGTCGTATTCGCTGTCCCGGGCGGCGTAGGTGATCAGGCCGGTGGAGACGTTGTCGGCGGCTTTCATCATGTTGATGGTGTTGGTCTCCACCGAGGCGGTGGGGTCAAAGTTGAGCATGGCGGTGATGCCCATGGGGATGGTGCGGGTGGGCAGCACCACCACCCGGCGGTCGGCCAGCTTTTCGGCCTGCTCGGCCGCCATGATGATGTTCTTGTTGTTGGGCAGCACAAAGACGGTCTTGGCCGGCACGCTCTGGACGGCGGCCAGGATGTCCTCGGTGGCGGGGTTCATGGTCTGGCCGCCCGAGACCACGGCGTCCACGGCCAGGTCGGTAAAGACGGCCTTGAGGCCCTCGCCGGCGGCCACCGCCACAAAGCCGTAGTCCCGATTGGGATCGACGGCGGCGTAGATGAACTCGCTGGCAATGGAGTCGGAGGCGCGCTGCTTCTGCTCGGCCTCGGCCTGCTTTTCCAGGCTCTTGCCCTGCTTCTGGCGGGCCAGGAACTGCTCGTGCATGTTTTCGATCTTGAAGTTGGTCAGGTAGCCGTACTTGATGGCCTCCGAGAGGATCTTGCCGGGGTCGGCGGTGTGGACGTGGAGGTTGATGACGTCGTCGTCCTCGATGCAGACCACGCTGTCGCCGTTGGACTCGGCAAAGGCGCGCATCTTGGCGGCGCTGGCCCCGTCCTCCTTGTGGATCAGGAACTGGGTGCAGTAGCCGTTCTTGATGTCCTCCACCTTCATCAGGTCGTCGGTAAAGACGCCGCGGCCTGCGTTGGCGGTGGAGAGCTTGGCCTTGTTCTGGGTGCTGCCGGCGGCGGGGACGATGCCCTCGCCGTGGAACACCTTGCCCATGCCCTCAAAGATGATCAGGATGCCCTGGCCCCCGGCGTCCACCACGCCGGCCTTTTTCAGGACGGGCAGCAGGTTGGGGGTGTCGTCCAGGGCGCGCTGGCCGGCGGACAGGACCAGGTCCCACAGCTCGTCCACATCGGCGATGCCGCTGGCGCGGGCCTCCTCCGAGGCGATGCGGGCCACCGTCAGGATGGTGCCCTCGGTGGGCTTCATGACGGCTTTATAGGCGGCCTCGACGCCCTTTTCCAGGGCGACGACCAGGTCCTCGGCGCCGGCCTCCTTTTTGCCCTCCAGCGCCTTGGAGAAGCCGCGGAACAGCAGGCTGGTGATGACGCCCGAGTTGCCCCGCGCGCCCCGCAGCATAGCGGAGGCAGCGGTCTTGGCGGCCTCGCCCACGGTGCAGTCGTCAGCCAGCGCTTCCAGCTCGGGGACGGCCGCGCCGATGGTCATGCCCATGTTGGTGCCGGTGTCGCCGTCCGGCACGGGGAACACGTTCAGCTCGTCCACGCGGGAACGCTGGTTGTTGATGTTGTTTGCGCCTGAGATGATGGCGTCACGCAGAATTTTACCACTAATCATTGTTTTTAACTCCTTGTCCTGCCCACGGGCGTGCCCGGGGATCATAATGCCTCAGTCGGGGGGCGGGGGTCAGGCGATCACGTCGTCGACCGACACGATCACCCGGGCGACCCGCAGGCCGGTCGAACGCTCGACTTCGTCCTGCACCCGGTGGGTGATGCTCTGGGCTGCGGTGGCAATGTTCAGCCCATAGCCGACAGCGATGTGGATCTCGATGATCAGGCGGCCGTTCTCAGAGGTGACGCGGACGCCCTTGTCGGCAAAGTCTTCGCCGCGGACCAGGCTCTTGACCGTGTCGGCCACCCCGCGGGGGGCCATGGCGGCCACGCCGTAGCAGTTCTTGGCGGCTTCGCCTACCAGAGTCGAAAAGTATTCGGCGGAAAAGCGGACATCGCCCAAGGGTAAATGGGTAGTGATCATAATCGCTCTGCTCCTTTTGTATAGATTTTTCAAAAGCTGTTACGCTTCACTGCGCGATGGAAAGGCCGGCGAGGGAATAGTAAAGGTCGCTGACGCTGGAAATAACGCCGCTGGTGCGCCGGTTGGACACCGTCACCCCGCCCCGCCACAACAGGGGGATATAGGGCATCTGGCCGGCAAAGGCGCGCTCAAAGTCCGGGGCGGCGGCGCTGTCAGCCCGCATCAGGGCGTAGGCGTCCAGCAGCTGCTGGGTGACGGCCAGGCCGTAGCGGGCGCTGCCGGTCCAGAAAGGGGAGAGGTCATTATTATTATACAACTTCATTTCACCGATGTACAGTTCGAATTGCCGGTCCTGTACCATTTGCAGGTAGGCGCCGAAGTCATCGGCCAGGGTGAGGGTGGTCTGGATGCCCGCTTTTTCCCACTGCTGCTGCAAAAGCCGGGCGGAATAGACCCGGTCGGCCGAGCTGCCGCAGGCCAGGATGCTGACGGCGGCGGGCTGGCCCGCCTCATCGCAGTAGAGGGCGGCGGCCTCGTCCCAGTGGTAGCCCAGGGCGGCCATCAGGGTGGAGAGCTGGCCGGGGTCGGCCCCCTCCGCGATGACCTGCTGGCCGCGGACGCACTCGTAGAGGCTGTTCAGCGCGCCGGTGGCGGGGCTGGCGCTGGCAAAGCGGCCGGCCAGCTCCTCCCGGGAGAGGGCGGCCCGGTCCAGCTGCCGCACCACCGGGTCCTCCGGCAGGGTGATCTGGGGCGCGATGCCCCGCTGCTCCAGGGCGGCGTAAAAGGACAGCAGCGCCTCCTCCACCAGGCCTCGCAGGTCCACCCGCTGGGGGTGGAGGGGCTGGGGGGCGGTGAGCAGGGCGTAGGCAAACAGCTCCTCGGACAGCTGGTGGAGTACCTGGGTGCGGTTGGAGATCTGGGACAGGTACCGCTCCACCGTCTCCGACTTCTCCTCCCCCTCCAGCTCCGCCAGCTCCAGCCAGCGGGTGGCCTCCCCCCGGCGGGCGCGGGGGAGCACATCGGTGATGTGCTGCTCCACCGTGCGCCAGGGGAACAGCCGGTCCTCCTGAAAGAGGAAGGCCGTCTCGCTGGGGGCGATGCCGGAGACGGTTCCGTTTTGGGGCCGTTCCAGCCCGGCGATGCACCGCATGAGGGTGGTCTTGCCGCAGCCGGAGGGGCCGGACAGGGCGGTGATCCCCTCCGCCGGCAGCTCCAGGGAGAAGCGGTTCAGCACCGCCTTCTCCCCAAAACAGACGGTAATATTCCGGACGGATATCACGCCTTCCGCCCCCTTCCCAGCCGCCGGAGGGCGGCTCCCAGGGCCACCTCCAGCAGGAAGCTCAGGGCGATGACCACCACCGTCCAGGCGAACACGTCGGGGGTCTCCAGGGGGATCTTGGCCCGGTAGAGCCGGGTACCGATGGCCAGCCGGGGCTGGCACAGCACCTCGGCGGCCACCCCGGCCTTCCAGGCCAGGCCCAGGGCGGTGGCACAGCCGCTGGCGAAGTAGGGCAGCACCGACGGCACATACACCAGCCGGAGGGTCTTTCCCCGGCCGAAGCGGTAGGCCCGGGCGGCCTCCAGCAGCAGGGGGTCGGTCTCCCCGATGCCTTTGCCCACGTTGCCCCACACCACCGGCAGCACCATGAGGGCGGAGACGATGGCGGGCACGGAGCTGGTGGTGGGGGCCCACAGCAGCACCAGCACAATGAAGGAGGCCACGGGGATGGCCCGGATCACCTTCACCGCCGGGCCC
>OERP01000320.1_pt1 | contig 10136 bp, 9 predicted proteins | sample 1540031 | NCBI WGS metagenome assembly OERP01 (sample SAMEA3891882, study PRJEB23780) | metagenome | biome: terrestrial biome; feature: animal house; material: Caecal content | place: Italy | collected 2015-05-05 | reverse complement strand
TTCGCTTCCACCGTGGAAGAGGGCGACATCGTGGTGGGCGGCGCCAACTTCGGCTGCGGCTCCTCCCGGGAGCACGCCCCCCTGGCCATCAAGGCCTGTGGCGTGAAGTGCGTCATCGCCAAGAGTTTTGCCCGCATCTTCTACCGCAACGCCATCAACATCGGCTTCCCCATCGTGGAGTGCGCCCAGGCGGCGGAGGAGATCCAGGCCGGCGACCAGGTGGACGTGGACTTCTCTACCGGCGTGATCACCGATACCACCCAGGGCAAGACCTGGCAGGCCGCGCCCTTCCCCGAGTTCATCGACGGCATCATCAAGAGCGGCGGCCTGCTCAACTCCCTGAAGGCCCGGGGGGTGGCGAAATGAACTATAAAATCGCCCTGATCCGCGGCGACGGTATCGGCCCCGAGGTGGTTGGAGAGGCCGTCAAGGTGCTGGAGGCCGTGGGCAGGAAGTTCGGCCACAGCTTCACCTATGAGGAGGTGCTGCTGGGCGGCTGTGCCACCGACGCGGTGGGGAAGAGCTACCCCGACGGCACCGCTGAGAAGTGCAAGGCCTGCGACGCGGTGCTGCTGGGCGCGGTGGGCGGCCCCAAGTGGGGCGCGGACAAGCCCGCCGAGCAGCGGCCCGAGACCGCCCTGCTGGCCATCCGCAAGGATCTGGGCCTGTACGCCAACCTGCGCCCCGCAGCCCTCCGGCCCGCCATGGCCGGGGCCTGCCCCCTGAAAAAGGAGACGGCGGAGAAGGGCATCGACCTGATGATGGTGCGGGAGCTCACCGGCGGCATCTACTTCGGCAAGCGGGACAGGTATCAGACCGAGGACCGGGGGACGGAGTGCACCGACCTCATGGCCTACTCGGAGAAGGAGATCGAGCGGATCGGCCGCATCGGCTTTGAGACGGCCCGCAAGCGCCGCAAAAAGCTGTGCTGCGTGGACAAGGCCAACGTGCTGGACACCAGCCGCCTGTGGCGCGCCGTGATGCACCGCCTGAAGGACGAATACCCCGACGTGGAGTACAGCGAGATGTTCGTGGACAACGCCGCCATGCAGATCGTCAAGAACCCCGCCCAGTTCGACGTCATCGTCACCGAGAATATGTTTGGCGACATCCTCTCGGACGAGGCTTCCATGATCACCGGCTCCATCGGGATGATCCCGTCCTCCTCGCTGGGGGACGGCACCCGCGGCCTGTATGAGCCCATCCACGGCTCGGCCCCGGACATCGCCGGCAAGGACATCGTCAACCCCACCGCCTGCATCCTGTCGGCCGCCATGATGCTGCGCTACAGCTTCGGCATGGCCGCCGAGGCCGACTGCATCGAGGCCGCCGTGGGCAAAGTGCTGGATAAGAGCCTGCGCACCGCCGACAATATGTCGGAGGGCTGCACCTGCCTGGGCTGCGCCGCCATGGGCGACGCCATCCTGGCCGAGATGTAAAAATGATAGATCCCCCGCTCTGGTTGCAGTGAACTGCACCTCACTTGTTGCCCAGTCTATCTACTGTCTGACAAATGGAGTGCTTCACAGCCTGCAGAGCGGGGGATCTTTGTGCGCTTACAAAGGAACAGGGAGCTGCATTGCTGCAACTCCCCATTGACAATATCCGGCGGGTGTGCCCCTTCCCGCATTTCTTTTGGCCCAAAGGGCGTGTAGCAGCACGGTCTCTACTTCAGATATTGTCTTATCCTATGTACATTATACCAGAATCATTCCCGCTTGTAAAGCATGGGGCATTTTTCTATGAGCTTGCGTAGGTTTTTATCGCGAATCCGGTAGAAAGTCATAACAGAATTTTTATGGCCGGGCTCGTCCGTTTCCAGCGCCAGCCTCACGACCACATTCAGGTTGGTTTCGGGCAGACGCCGTACAGCAAAAATGGTTCCTGCGTGCTTGATGTCTTGAAGGATCAGGTCAGGAGATTGAACCGTGCAGGGGCCATACTGTTGAAACAAAGAGTAGTCCTCTGGATGGCGCTCCTTGATATGTTGGATGCGCTCATCGGTGACGATGATTTCAGTGGTTTGCAATGTTCCAAAAACGGCCCGCAGAGGGGCAGGATCAAGAAGACCCAATGATAAAAATGCTATGATGCCCGCCCTCCTGACCATGTGTGATAAATTAAGTATACAATACTTTTTGGCGCCTGTAAAGAAATGACATCGAACGGTGTTGAAATACTCTCATTTGACAAATTACGAATTTTAATCTATACTGTTCACTATCAACGTTTTGACAGAAAAGGAAAGATGCGGGGCCGCGCGCCCCGCCATTTGACAGAGAGAGGGAAAACCAATGCTGACACTGGACAAGATCTACCACGCCGCCTTTGTGCTGCGGGATGTGGCGCGCCGGACCGACCTGATCGAGGCCCCGCACCTGTCCCACCACGGCGAGCAGCTCTACCTCAAGACTGAGAACCTGCAGGTGACCGGCAGCTTCAAGGTGCGGGGGGCGTACTATAAAATCAGCCAGCTCTCGCCCGAGGAGCGGGCCAAGGGCGTCATCGCCTGTTCGGCGGGCAACCACGCCCAGGGCGTGGCCCTGGCCGCCACACGGATGGGGATCAAGAGCATCGTCTGTATGCCGGACGGCGCGCCCATCATGAAGGTGGAAAACACCAAGAACCTGGGCGCTGAGGTGTGCCTTGTGCCCGGCACCTACGACGACGCCCACGACTACGCCGTCAGCCTGCAGGCCGAGACGGGCATGACCTTCATCCACCCCTACGACGACGAGCTGGTCATTGCGGGGCAGGGCACCATCGGCCTGGAGATCCTGGACCAGCTGCCCGACCTGGATGCGGTGATCGTCCCCATCGGGGGCGGCGGGCTGATCGCGGGCATCGCCTTCACCATCAAGAGCCTGCGGCCCGACGTCAAGGTCTACGGCGTCCAGGCGGCCGGGGCCCCCAGTATGTACCTGTCGGTGCGGGACCACTGCTACCAGACCCTGGACACCGCCGCCACCTTTGCCGACGGCATCCAGGTCAAGACCCCCGGCGAGCTGACCTATGAACTGTGCGAAAAATACGTGGACGAGGTGGTCACGGTCAGCGAGGACGAGATCGCCGCGGCCATCCTGGCCCTGATGGAGAACCAGAAGCTGGTGGCCGAGGGCGCGGGCGCGGTGCCGGTGGCGGCGGCCCTGTTCGGCAAGCTGCCCATCCAGGGCAAAAAGGCGGTCTGCGTTTTGTCCGGCGGCAACATCGACGTGAACATCCTCAGCCGGGTCATCACCCGGGGCCTCATCATGAGCGGCCGCAAGTCCAACCTGACCATCGCCCTGGAGGACAAACCCGGCCAGCTGACCCGTGTGTCCAGCATCGTGGCCGAGTGCGGCGGCAACGTGGTGTCGGTCCAGTACGACGGTTCCGACCCCAATATGCCCATTTCCAGCTGCTTCCTCAAGCTGGGCATGGAGACCCGCGACGCCGCCCAGATCGAGCAGATCCGGACCGAGCTGTCCAAAGCCGGCTTCCAGCTGGTGAACGAACGCACCTGAGGCGGCCCCGCCGCCCTGCAAGAAAGGAGCTTTTGCCATGAACGTGATCTCCACTTCCAACGCGCCCGCCGCCATCGGGCCTTACAGCCAGGCCCTCGACCTGGGGGACCTGGTGTTCGTCTCGGGCCAGCTGCCCGTGGACCCCGCCACCGGCCGGATGCCCGACACAGTGGAGGCCCAGGCCGCCCAGAGCCTGGCCAACCTCCGGGCCATCCTGGCCGAGGCCGGCCTGACCATGGCCCATGTGGTCAAGACGGTGATCTTCCTGGCGGACATCAACGACTTTGCCGCCGTCAACGGCGTTTACGCCGGGGCGTTCGCCCAGCCCTACCCGGCCCGCAGCTGCGTCCAGGTGGCGGCCATCCCCAAGGGGGCCAAGCTGGAGATCGAGTGCATCGCCAAGCGGTAAAAATAAAACTGTAAACAAAAAGGGACAGCCTTTTGCGGGCTGTCCCTTTTGCTTTGCTGTATCAAATCGCGGACGTCGCAGACGAGGCCGGCGCGGAGGAAGCGGCCGCTTCGCTGCTGGCGGCGGCGTCCGGCGCTTCGGGCGCGACGATCCTGCTGTGGGCCACATGGGTGCGCAGGTAGTCCACCCAGGCGGTGTAACCCTCGGGCTTCAGGTGGTAGCCGTCGGGCTGGGCGTATTCGGCCCGCAGGTCGCCGTTTTCGTCGGCCAGCACCTCCCACAGGTCCAGGAAATAGCAGCCCTTTTCCACCGCCAGGGCGGCCAGGTCGTTGTTCACCCGGATGAACCGCTCGGCGTACATCCCGCTGTGGCGGGCGTCGGCGGACACTTCGGGCCGCACCGGTGTGATGGACTGGACGTAGATGTCGGCGTCGGGCAGCAGCTCCCGGATGCGGTCCAGCATCAGCCCGTAATAGTTCAGGAAGCTGGAGTAATCCCGGTCCTGGGTCAGGACGTTGGTGCCCAGCAGGATGTAGACCGACTGGGGCGCGTAGGACACCAGGGCGTCCAGCGGCACCTCCTCCACGCCGTCCACCCGCTTGCAGGTGGAGCCGTTGACCACCGCGCTGGGCCCCACCCCGCGGTACGCGCAGTAGTGGGCGTTGGGCAGGCCGGTGTCGTAGATCTGCATCCCCTGGGTGATGCTGTCCCCCAGAAAGACTGCGGTGTCAAAAAAGCTCAGGTCCACCGGCTGGGCCTCGGTGGCCGGCATGGAGGCCAGCCGGAAATCCATCGCGGTGGTCACGCCGTCGGCCAGCTTCTGGACGGTGGTGCTGGTCTGCCGGGTGTAGCTGAGGGTGCGCCACTCGGCGCTGGGCAGGGCCTGTTCCAGCAGGGTAGTCTGGGGTTCATTGCGGCTGGGCGGGGTGGGGTAGAGCTGGCGCCACAGCACCCAGACGCCGCACAAAAGCACCAGCAGCACCAGTGCCAGAAAGGTGGCGAACATCCTGCGCCAGCGCCTGTGCAGCACGTGGCGGCGGTATTCCTGATAATCTGCCATAGGCAGCACCTCCTTGCCCCGGCGGGGGGCGGTTCGTCATGGTTCTGCTTTTATTATAGCGGTTTGCAGGCCCGGGCGCAAGCGGCAGATGCAAGTCTGGAAAGCCGGGCGGCTTTATGCTATACTTATAAAATAAGACCATGAGACGCCCCGGCTGGCCCGGCGGCGGGAATCCTTTTACAGAAAGCAGGTATCACCCCATGCGCACAGACCCTTCGCTGCACTATCTGGACAACGCGGCCACCACCATGGTGGACCCCGCGGTGGCCGAGGTCATCCACGACGCCATGCTCCGGCACTGGGCCAACCCCTCCTCCCTCTATCCGCCGGGGGCTGAGAGCGAGGCCGCTTTGAACCATGCCCGCGCGGCCCTGGCCCGGACTATCGGCTGCAAGAGCCGGGAGTTCTACTTCACCTCCTGCGGCAGCGAGGGGAACAACCTGGCCCTGCTGGGCGGGGCGCAGACCCGCACCTTTGGCAAAAAGATCCTCTGCTCGGGGTTTGAACACCCCAGCGTCCGCCGCCCGCTGGAGGCGCTGGCCAAGGCGGGCTGGCAGGTGGAGTTCGTGCCGCCGGCCGCCGACGGCAGCTTTGACGTGGACCGCCTGCTGGAACGGGTGGACCGCTCCACCATCCTGGTGGCCTGCATGATGGTGAACAACGAGACGGGCGCCCGCTGCGATGTGGAAAAGCTGGCCCGGGAGACCAAAGCCCTGAACAGCCGCACCATGGTCCACGTGGACGGCGTCCAGGCCTGGATGCGGCTGCCGGTCCGGCTGGAGGGCAGCGGCATCGACAGCTTCACGGTCAGCGGCCACAAGATCCACGCCCCCAAGGGGGTGGGCGGGCTGTACCTCAGCGACAAGCTGGCCCAGAGCTTCAAGCCGCCGTATCTGGGCGGCGAGCAGGAGCGCGGGCTGCGCCCCGGCACCGAAAACCTGCCCTACGCCCTGGGCCTGGCCGCCGCCGCCCAAAAGATGGCGCCTGACATGGCCGGGCGCACCGCCCACATCCAGGCGCTGAACCAGCGGCTGCGGGCGGGGCTGGCCGCCTTCCCCACCGTGGAGATCAACAGCCCGGCGGACGCGGTGCCCGAAATTCTGAACTTCAGCGAGAACAAGGTCAAAAGCGAGACCATGCTGGCCTGGCTGGCCGGGGCGAACGTCTATGTCTCGTCGGCCTCCGCCTGCGGCCGGGGTGAGCCCAGCCACACCCTGCAGGCCATGGGCCGCCCGGCCAAAGCGGTGGACACCGCCATCCGGGTGTCCTTCTGCGCCGGGAACACCGAGGAGGACGTGGACGCCTTCCTCGAGCGGTTCGAGGCGGGGATGAAGCAGCTGCAGGGGATCTGACCGGCTGAGAAAGCGACGTTTGACGATCATTACGGGCGCGCCCCGGCCCCGCGGGCCGGCCAGCGCCATCACAGAGAGGAATACAGGATGCAGGATATGCAGGAAGTTATCATCGGCTACCAGGGGGAGATGTCCCTCAAGGGGCTGAACCGGAACCAGTTCGAGTCTGCCACCATCAAGATCCTGCGCTACCGCCTCAAGGACGCGGGACGCTTCCGGGTCTGGTGCGCCCAGTCCACGTTTTACATTGAGCCGGAGGACGAGGCCGCCGACCTCGACCTGGCCTTTGCGCGGGTGTCGAAGGTGTTCGGCCTGGCGGCGGTCAGCCGCAGCGCCGTCTGCGAAAAGGACTTCGACGCCATCTGCCAGACCGCCGAAAGCTATCTGGGGGCCGCCCTGGCCCGGGCCAGGACCTTCAAGGTGGAGGCCCGCCGGGCGGACAAGACCTTCCCCATGGACAGCCCCGCCCTGATGCGGGAGCTGGGGGCCTATCTGCTGGAGCGCCACCCCCGCCTGAAGGTGGACGTCCACGATCCCGACTGCAAGGTCATCGTGGAGATCCGGGACCGGGGGGCCTACGTCCACGGGCCCAAAGTCCCCGGCGAGGGGGGCCTGCCGGTGGGCACCAGCGGCCGGGCGCTGAATATGCTGTCTGGCGGCATCGACAGCCCGGTGGCCGCCTACCGGATGGCCAAGCGGGGCCTGGCGCTGGACCACATCCACTTTGCTTCGCCCCCGTACACCTCGGAGCGGGCCCGCCGCAAGGTGATCGCCCTGGCTCAGCACACCAGCGTCTACACCGGCAGCTGCAACCTCTTTGTGGTGCCCTACACCCGCCCGCAGGAGTGCATCCGGGACAACGCCCCGCCCATGCTTTTCACCGTCCTGATGCGCCGCAGCATGATGCGGATCGCCGGGCAAATCGCCCAGCGGCAGGGCTGCGAGGCCCTGATCACCGGCGAGAGCCTGGCCCAGGTGGCCAGCCAGACCGTCCAGGCCATCCGCTGCACCGACGCCGCCCAGGACCTGCCGGTGCTGCGTCCCCTGATCGGGATGGACAAGACCGAGATCATCGAGACGGCCCGCCGCATCGGCACCTTTGAGACCAGCATCCTGCCCTATGAGGACTGCTGCACCATCTTCACGCCGCCCCACCCCAAGCTGCGCCCCACGCTGGACGAGGTGCTGGAGGCCGAGGCCGCCATGCCTGACCTGCCCGGCCTGGAAGCCGAGGCGGCGGCCGGGGCCGAGCGCCTGCGCATCCGCATCGACGATGAGCCCGAAGTGTAAGGAGGCAGAGCCATGACCGCAGAGATCATCAGCGTGGGCACCGAGCTGCTGCTCGGCAACATCCTGAACACCAACGCCCAGTTCCTCAGCCGGGAACTGGCGAGCCTGGGCATCACCGTCCAGCGGCAGAGCACGGTGGGCGATAACCACGACCGCCTGGCCGAGTGGGTCGATTCGGCCAAGGCGCGCGCGGACCTGCTGGTCTTTACCGGGGGGCTGGGCCCCACCGCCGACGACCTGACCAAGGAGACGGTGGCCGCCTGCTATGGGGACACCCTGACCTTTGACCCCGGGGAGTGGGAAAAGATCACCTCCTACTTTGCCCGCATGGGCCGGCAGACCACCCCCAACAACCGCAAACAGGCCATGGTGCCGGTGCACGGCCAGAAGATCCCCAACGCCCACGGCACCGCGCCGGGGGCCTGGTTCGAGCAGGACGGCCGCTACGCCGTCCTGATGCCGGGCGTGCCCGCCGAGATGAAAGCCATGTGGGCCGAACAGGTGCGCCCCCGCCTGCTGGCGATGCAGAACTGCACCCTGCACTCCCTGACGCTGCGGGTGCTGGGGGGCGAGAGCGACATCGAATACCGGGTGCGGGACCTGCTGAAAAACGAAAACCCCACCGCCGCCATCTACTGCAAGACCGGCGAAAGCGAGATCCGGATCACCGCCCGGGCCGCCAGCGACCAGGACGGGGCGCAAATGTGCCGGGCATATGCCAAAAAGTTCTATGATCTGCTGGGGGACGCGGTGTATGATGAAGATGTGCCGGGGCTGGCCCACACGGTGGTCCACACCCTGGCGGCCAGGGGGCTGACCCTTTCCACCGCCGAAAGCTGCACCGGCGGCATGATCGCCCAGCAGCTGACGGGGGTGCCGGGGGCCAGCGACGTCTTTGGCTACGGCTTTGTCACCTACTGGGAGCAGGCCAAGGCCAGGCTGCTGGGGGTGGACCCGGCGGTCATCGAACGGTACAACGTGGTGTCGGGGCCGGTGGCCGCCCAGATGGCCCGGGGGGCCCGGTCGGCGTCCGGGTCAGACCTGGCGGTAGCCGTCACCGGCCTGGCCGGGCCCGGGGGCGGGGGCGCCGTCCGTCCGGTGGGCACCGTCTACATCGCCGGGGCGGCCGGGACAAGCGTCTTTGTGGAAAAGTTCCACTACGTCCGCCCGGACCGGGAAAACACCCGGGCCCGGGCCGCCCACGCAGCCCTGGAGCTGGCGCTGCGGCTGGCCCAGGGCAAAGCGCCGGCAGGCTGCTACCGCATCGACGCGGCGGCCTGCAGCGACCCGGAGGCCCTGGCCGCCCTGGACGGGGCGCTGATCCTATAACGACAAGCAGGGGGGAACGAGGATGGCAGCAGCAAGCGAGAGCCGGGTGCTTCGGTTCTTCGGGGTGGAGGAGGCGCAGGTGCGGCAGGCCGCGTCCGGCCTGGCGGGGCGGTGCAGCCTGGCCCGGATCGAGACGCGGGCCCAGGGGGCCGAAACGCTGCTGGCCCTGACCGCATCCCCCGCCGCCCTGCGCAAAGCCGAGGACCTGCTGGGCCGCACCTTTCGGGCCGGGCTGTACGGCGCGGGGGAGCAGACTCTGGCGGACTGCGCGGCCCGCGCCCTGGTGAAACATGACCGGCTGCTGGCCTGTGCCGACGCCCTGGCGCTGGACCTGCTGGCCCCCCGGCTGGAGGGGAAACCGGGCATCGACGCCTGCTTTGACTTTGGGGCAGGCAGCTGCGCCGACCCCGCCGCTCTGGCCAAAATCGAAGCTGGGGCCCGCCGCTGCAAGGGCAACAGCCCCTCGGACCCCGTCTGGGACGAGCTGTGCCGGCTGCGGGCGGCCCTCCGCGTGACCCACGCCGACTTTGCCGCCGGGGCCATCCCCCTGCAGGACGGGACCCTGACGGCGGTGGCGGGCCGCCGGGGCAGCTGGACGCGCCATGTCCCCGCGGGGGACAACCCCGCCCTCTGGCTGCTGGATATGATCCGGCGGGCGGTCGCCGGCAGCCCCCAGGCGCAGGGGGTCAGCTTTACCCTGCACGGGGAGCGCCCGGCCCGGTCCGGTCCGCAGCCGGCCCTGCAGCTGCCCGCTGCGCCCTCTGCCGCCGCGCTGGAAGCGGCGCTCGCCTCCGGCCAGGAGGACGACGTCCCCCTGCCTGCCGCGGCCATGCTGCCCCGCCGCAGCCGCTGGCCGGCGCGGCTGGCCTTTGTGCTGGTGGTGCTGGCAGCCGTGGGGCTGGCCGCGGCCTTCCGCCTGACGGACGGAGATTTGGCCGCCCTGCCCGAGGTGCTGCGCAGCCTGCCCGAGGGCCCGGGGATGCCGGCCCATTCCGGCGCCACCCTGCTGTGAGCGAAAAAAACAGCTCCCTCAGCCGCATGGCTGAGGGAGCTGTTTTGCTGTGCGGGTTATCCGTTTATTTCTTGGGGTACAGGTCGGGGTGGTACTGCTGGCAGGTGCACTTTTTCCACTTGAGGCCGCTGCCGCAGGGGCAGGGATCGTTGCGGCCGATCTTGCCCACACGCACCGGCTT
>OERP01000315.1_pt1 | contig 10191 bp, 15 predicted proteins | sample 1540031 | NCBI WGS metagenome assembly OERP01 (sample SAMEA3891882, study PRJEB23780) | metagenome | biome: terrestrial biome; feature: animal house; material: Caecal content | place: Italy | collected 2015-05-05 | reverse complement strand
GAATATGCTCAGGAAATGAACTCTAAGCTCGCAGTTGCACAGCAGCAGATGCAGGATATTGTCGCAAAGCTTTCTGCGAATGTAGCAGACGGAGCAAACGGCGATGGCGAGACAGCATAAGAAAATCCTTAAAATACTCAAAGCACCGATACTATTCTCTATAGGAGGGGCGGTGTACATGCTCATGGAGCTTATCTGGCGTGGGCACAGTCATATTGCTATGTTTGTTGTCGGCGGCATTGCTTTTCTGTGCATTGGCCGGATAAACGAATATTTGCCGTGGGATTTATCGTTTTGGATTCAATGTCTTGCAGGTGATGCAATCATTCTTATCCTCGAATTTGTGTCGGGGTGCATACTAAACTTATGGCTACAACTTAATATATGGGATTACTCAAACCTGCCTCTAAACATCTTGGGGCAGGTTTGTCTGCCATTTGCCGCCCTTTGGTATTTTGCAGCGGCGTTTGCGATTGTGGCAGATGACTATTTGAGGTACTGGTTATTTAGAGAGGAAAGACCGAGATATAATTTTAAATTAACTCGGGCTACAAAAAGGAGGTAATAACATGACAATTAAAGGCATTGACGTCTCCAAACATCAGAAAGCCGGAAAGGTGAATTTTGAGGAGCTTAAGAAACTCGGATATGATTTCGTCATTGTAAGGGCGGGTTACGGCAAGGTTCTCGCACAAAAAGACACAGCCTTTGAGAGCCACTACAAAGCGGCAAAAGGGGCGGGGCTACACGTTGGCGCGTATCACTATAGTTATGCCGTAAATGTCGCTGAGGCTGAACAGGAGGCAGACTGCTTTTTGAAATGGATAAAGGACAAAGAGCTTGACTACCCTGTTGCTTTTGATATTGAGGATGCGACACAGAAAGTTCTCACCAACAAGCAGCGCACCGACATTGCGCTTGCTTTCATGGAAAAGGTTAAGGCGGCGGGATATTACGTTATGATTTACAGCTCGGCGAGCTGGCTTGGATCTAAGCTTGATATGGACAGGCTTAAGGATTACGACGTTTGGTGTGCAGCATACGTTGACAGCGAGGCAAATATAAAGAAGTATTATGACGGCGAGTACGGCATATGGCAATACTCATCGAGCATTGTTCTGCCTACAGTATACACAAGCAGACTTGACCACAACTATGCTTATAAAGACTACGCCAAGATAATACGCGATGGTGGGTACAACAATCTGAAAAAGGTGTCTGCCCCGGCCACGCCCGATATAGAGACGCCAACAAGCGATAATTCGGACGTCATCGACCTTGGGGACATTGAAAACTGGGTGCCCGAAGTTGGCGGCGGCGTTGAAATAAAAAATGCTAATATGTACGTACACGCACAGTTGCCTGCAATCAGATATAAAGAGGTAACGGGTGTGGGCATTGTAAATAATTATCGCAAGGGAACGCCTCACCCTTATCAGGTTTCTATATATCTTCCCTCAGGAAGTGTCCGCAAAGGATGGGTTAATGAGGACGATTGCAGAAAGCCTAAGTCGGATGTCTTTACGCAGATATAAAGAGGTATGAGTCGTGGAACTTATCAAAAACTTTATATCAGAATATGGGACTGCGATACTGTATACCGTAATCACTGCGATAATCGGATACATTGGCGTTGTAATAAAAAAGATATATCAGAAATACACAAACGACAGGACAAAAGAGTCAGTCGCAAAAACAGTCGTACAGGCAGTCGAGCAGATATACAAAGACCTGCACGGCGAAGAAAAGTTAAATAAAGCTCTTGAATCAGCCTCGGAGATGCTCGCCGAAAAGGGTATAGCAATTACCGACCTTGAGCTTAGGATGCTTATAGAGGCGGCAGTTGCAGAGTTTAACGAGGCTTTTAAGAAAAAGGCGGGTCACTCATCGTCTGATTCGGGGAAATAAATTCTATATGTAAGGAGAAAAACTATGGATTGGTTGAACTTGGTTATAGCAGTGCTATCAGGACTTGCAGCAGCAATTCCTCTTGTCATTCAGCTTGTCAAATACGTTAAGCAAGCCATTCAGGAAAAGAACTGGGCTAAGGTACTTGACAAAGTAATTGACCTGATGGAGGCGGCAGAAACTAAATTTTCCGAGGGTGCGGAAAGAAAAGAATGGGTGCTTGCCATGCTTAAAGCTTGCGCCGAGGACTTAAACTATGATTTCGACTACGAGGCAATAAGCAATATGATAGACAAACTATGTGACATGAGTAATGTTGTAAATCCGCCTTCTGAAAAGGCGGGTGCGTAGTTTGAATGTTAGAGTATCTGGAGTATTTGAATCTGCCTGTTAAAATCGGCGTCGCTATTGTCGGGCTGTTTTTAATAAGCCAAGTAATTGGAGAGCTGATTGAGCTGAAAGGAAAAACAGTGCCTGAGATAATCAAAATACGCAAATACTTTGCGAGGAAGAAAAAAGAACGTCAGACGATGCGTGACATGGTACAGACGATAGACGACGTAAAAAAGACTCTCAACGAGCTTAATATGCATTACAGCACAGACAACATAAATATGCGCGACAACTGGATAAAGAGTGTCAACTCCAAGCTTGAACAGAACGACATATACATAAAAAAGCTTGAGCAGATGCTCGACAAAAACAACAGAGACACATTGTCTTTGCTTGTAGACAGCAAGAGAAACTCCATAATCAATTTTGCATCTTTCGTGATAGACGGGAAGACGCCTGTTACACGAGAGCAGTTTAATCGAATTTTCAAGCTGTATGAAGAATACGAGGAGATAATAAAGTCAAACGGTATGACAAACGGAGAGGTTGACATTGCGATAAGAATCATAAAGGAATCATACGAATGTCATATGAAAAACCACACGTTCGTCGAGGATTTAAAAGGATATTAATATATATAAATAGGCGTACAGTAATTGTACGCCTATTTTTTACGCAACGTCTGTAAGGTCACTTGCCCGTTGAGCCAAAACCGCCATTGCGCTTGTTCTGAGTATTATCAGAGTATGTTATACCATACGGGATAAATATGGCTTGCATAAATCTATCGGACGCAGCAATATCGACAGTCTTGTCCTCCATGCTGTCGTTAGTAATCTTTGCAAATATCTGACCGCCGTTGTCGGAGTAATAATAGTCGCCGTCAATAACACCCATTGTGTTATCAAGCTGGACTCTGTACTTAAATCCGAGTCCGCTTCTCGGAAGACAGCCAAGCCACCATCCCTCGTCAATCTTGACGCAGATACCCGTTGGTATTTCTACTGTTCCCTTTGGGCATAATGTTATGTCAAATGGCGCATAAAAATCGTATCCTGCGCTGCCCGCCGTAGCTCTGGATGGTAGTAATATCTTGTCATACGTTTCCTTAGCGTACTGTTCATCAACCCCGAATTTTTCTTTAATAGCCGCATAGAACTTATCAAAACTTACCTTTTCAAATTCCCCTACTCTTTTAATTTTTCTTCCTGTTTTCATGTTTTACTCGTCAGTCTGCGTTCTTTATGTACAAACCGCAGTGACAAACTCCCTCCTTTTGCTCCCTAAACTCCTTACACATACATTTGTTATCCTCGTTCTTTTCGAGCTTACAAGGGCAGTATCCTCCGTTCTCTTTTATTTTGCTCAAGATATATTCCGACACTTGTTTATCAGGATTTATTGTTATCATTATTTCACCTCTCTTTTAAGAAGCGCGTCCGCATCTTTTCTACAATATATTAAAATTATACCACACTATATGACAAAAGTCAATACGATAATACAATATTATGTAACAATCTTTCAACATCGCACCGGGTCTTTACAATAAAAAAGAAAGAGCCCATTGACAGGCTCTTTCTACATGCTGAAGATTATAGTGGCTTTCCGTCCTCTATTAACTTAATTAAGAATTTAATTTGACGCTTCTTTTCATCGTCCGAGAAGAATCCGAATGCGGGTTCATAGTCTTCTTGGTCTATGTAGGTGCTTGCCTGTGATTTACGCGGGACTCTACGCACTTCTACATCAGTTAAATCATCAGACGGAGCAATCAGAATGTCGTAATCAAGCACAGACCTTAAGGCAAGACTACCGCCGGCATCAAGCAATACACAGTAGTACGACTTCGGCAGGATATCGTTTGTATCGTAGTAATTAGTGAAAACTCCGATAAGCCTTTCGTCAGGAACATTGTATATCCTAACGTCGAAATCTTCGCCGTTATCGTGAAGGGATAAATCCATCATGTGTTCGCAGTTCATTGTGTTCACCTCATTATCAATATAATTATTTTCGCCAAAAAATTTTAGCCAAGTTTTATCAGACCGAGTTGATAAAACAACTTATTCGCACGACTATAATATTACATAATTATAGCGCTGTGTCAAGAGGAGACCTTTAGCCTTTTAAAATTTTTATTTTTTTTATCGGATAAAAATAGTCTAATTATAAATAAATATCGCTTTTTTCTGTGGGAGCGCAATATGTTGCACAATTGTGACAACGGTTCTCACACTACTATATGTAGTTGTTAGTTCATTTTATAACACTATATGTTGTGCTTTTCAGATGGGGTTCGAGTCCTATTATCTTCACCAGCAGGCCGCAGACACTATATATAGTGTCTGCGATATCTTTACGTACTATATGTAGTAACAACTTTGCCTGTATTTGTGCTGCTTTGCTGCGGTTTGTTACTACGTTTGTTACTAAATTACCCGATAAAATTGATAACCGCCTGTTTGTCCTCTTCATAAAAATGACCATATGTCTTGGTGACTTGCTCGACAGTATCACCTATAAGATCAGCAACGACAAGTAGATTTGCGCCGCCATGTATAACGAGCGAAACAAAGCTGTGCCTGAGGTCATGTATGCGAATTTTTTCAACTCCTGCTTTCTCAGAGTACTGATGAAATTTACGCCGCAGAGTTTCCAATGGGACAGGCTTTTCACCGCCGAAGAAGAACGGACTCATAGGCTGATATCTTGCAAGCTCCTCTTGCAGTGTTTTGCACAAGGGCGTAGAATAAACCTTTTCGGCCTTTGTAGATGTTATTTGATATGTGCTGCTGTCAGGAGTCTTGTTTGATATAGATTTACTAAACAGAATTGCGCGAGAGCTGACGTCATCGGGAGTGAGTGCCAGCACCTCGCCTTTTCTGCGCCCCGTGTAGAACAAGGTCATAAACAACGCATGATACATCGGGTCGTCTACAACCGCAATGAACTTGTTAAATTCGTCACGAGTCCAAAACTTCATCCGGGTTTTTGGTGCGCGCCGTCTGGGAATTTTAATTACTTTCAGCGGATTTTCGTAGCCGTACCTTGACTCTACCCACGAGAAAAACGATCCTATGAATCCCCTTGCCTTCCGCAGGTAGACGTCAGAAAGCGGCTCTCCGGTTTTAGAACTCTTCTGTGTCCATAGCCAGTCCTGCCACTGATACATGCGTTCTCGTGTAAGCTGTGCAGGTGTCAAATCCCCAAGCTCAGGCAAAAGGTACTGCCTGTATATCGAGCTCTTGTCAAATATCGAACTATACTTGTTCTGGTTGTTTAATGATTCGAGATATGCCGTAACGAGCTCACGGACGGTTTGCTGTTTGGGCTCTTCATGCAGCCTCTTGATTGGATTGTTTTTAACGAGGGTGCAATACTCTGTCGCAAAGGCTGTGTAGGCTTCTTTAGCCTCGGTCTTGCTTTTGTAGCCTGACAGCTTCTTTTGATGAGTTTCACCCCGTTCATCCGTTACCCGAAAGACTACGTCATACACTCGCCCGTATCTCTTTGTGCGGCGTTCCTGTATGGCGTACTTCGTCGAACTGATGAAATACTTTTCCATTTGATTACCTCCTTATATATTTTAAACCCCGCCCAATAACGGACGGGGTTTAATTCATAATTATTCAGAGCGCATCAAAGCTCTATTTGCGTAGGCTGGTTCGGTCTGTCGTGATGGAATATACCCGACATAATCCTCGACTCTTCGATATCAAGTCTGTCCGAAAGCTCTAAGCAGATATTTGACATCGCATTTCCTTGGTTTATGTAGTTGAAAACTATGTAGTGAACATTCTGCTCCTTTGTATGGGTTCTTGCCCGTCCGCCTATTACAGCTCCCAAGGTGCCGAACAGCGCAGCGCCCGCCACAGCTCCGCTGATACTCGGCGTAACCGATTGCAGCACCTGCTTGTCTGTTACGTCCATCACATCGACCACTTTGTCCATCTTTAAAATGATTGTCGTCGAGCCGGAACAAAACTTAAATTCGTCCTCCGACATGTCCACACTGCAAATTGCATCCTCAACCAGCGGTAACCCACGCACGTGTTTTCCCGCCTTGATCCTCGATTTGTAGCCGCATCTTCGCCCCATAATCTGATTGGCAGCGATCTTAGCTTGTAAGTAATCAAGCCCCAGCCAACATATGCCGCATACAACTAATAGCAGCAAACAAACACCCAACGACATGTATATATTCCCCCTACGACAGACCACAGGCTTTAACGTCCTGACTTTGCTGTCAAACTATTTTCATTATTATTATACATTTTCCGCAGCTATTCGTCAATACTTTCTTAATCATTTTTTGAACAACATGACCATACAGTCCTAAAAAATGTACAGATATCTTTAATCATCAGTCCTCACCTTTCTAAGTCTTTTTGCAATACACCTTATGCACAGCTCTTCGCCGTCAAATTCATACAACGTGTCCTCGTCGCCGCAGTCGTCACAATAATACCTCGTCACGCGGTAATAGCGGCATCCGGAGCCTAAACACGGTAATCCGCAATCGACACATTCGCTTTCTACGTTTTTCATATACTCTCCTTACTCTTTTTCTTTAATTAATTCATCTACAATCCCCTGCATGACGTATAACGCGATCGGAAGTGCAATCCCGTTTCCCCACATTTTATATTCGGCACTATCTGTATGTAATTTATTATACCACGTCAACATCTGATCTTTGTTGTAACCCTTGACGGCATTCCCGTTGATTGCCGCGTATATGTTTCGCACTTCCAACCAGAATTTGTATTCGCCCTCCGTAAATTCGTCCTTGCGATCTGGGTGTCCCCATTTATCAGGAAAACCCTGTAGTCGTGCACATTCTGTTGGAGTCAGGCGGCGAACAATATATTTGGTTACCACTGCCGCCGAATCTCTTGCGACAAGCGTTGGGCAAGTCCCATCCGTGTAAAACTGAGGTTCATATTTGGCATTAACGTCCTGATTAAAATATGCCCTGTCGATGATAATCGGAATTTTTGCATCGTCTCCGGAATATTGCATAGCGTAGGCTACTGCCGGACGGTCAATTGTGTTAAGCGTGTAACATGTATCTTCTTTCCAACCCTTACCGCTACATCCTGCCGTCTCGGCTCTTTCAATCCCGTTGCCTTGTAAACAAACCACTGTTGTATAATCTGTGATTCTGTTCTCATGGTCTCCGGTAATCGTGTTCACTGTTACCCCGTCGCCGTTTCCCCGTGCATCATATGCAAAAGCGCATCTTTCAACATTTTGGGGAGTTCTTTGCCGCGGCGTTCTGCTCTCCGCAAAATACCCTCGCAAGCCTTCGCGCTTAAATAGTATTTCTCCGGCACGTTCTCCTCCAAAATCTGCGACAAGGTAGATTCTACGGCGGCGCTGGGGGACTCCCCAGTATTGCGCGTCAAAAGTTCTGTAAGCCACGCTCCATCCGTCTCCCAAATACAAGTCTGCATATGCCCATCCATCTTTCGGCATCGGAGGCATCTTGGCTGTCGGCTCGACGATTTTAACGATTTCTTCGAGGACTGTTCGGAAGTCCTCGCCTTTGTTGCTGCTGAACGCTCCCGGCACGTTTTCCCAAAGAGCGAAAGTCGGGTATCGTCCATTTGTTGCTTCCCTCATTTCTTTGATAATTCGGACTGCCTCCATAAACAGCCCACTTCGTGTTGTCTCATCATCTCCGCTGCCCTCATGCTTTAATCCTGCACGTTTTCCGGCAATTGATAAATCCTGACAAGGGCTTCCGAATGTAATAACGTCTACTGGTTCAATTTCTGCGCCGTTAATCTTGCTCACATCTCCGATGTGTTTCATTTCCGGAAAACGACTTCTTGTGACGGCAATAGGGTAAGGTTCTATTTCGCTTGCCCACGCCGGCGTAATTCCGCATAACTTTCCGGCCAGTTCAAATCCTCCGCTACCGGAAAACAGTGAGCCAAGTCGTAGCTCAGGGCTTATAGACACGTTTGTTCTTTTCAGCAACTTTTATTCTCTCCCCTCAATGGATAAAGGGCTACGCAATCGTCTTTGTCTCTGTGTATCTCCTGCAATAGCCTATATAATTCATCAAGTACAGTACCAAGTACAGTACCCATCTCCGCAGTGCTTTTCGTTATCGCTTTAGATAATTCCTCCATCTTAACTCGAATTTCGTCGAAGCAGCAGATGTGTTCTCTTAGCACTTCGGTATCAAACATACACACCGGTCGAACACCGTTCATGTAGCTTTTATTGCTTATATCTCCGTTTCTAAGGTGGCCGTCTATATTTACGTACTTTACAAATGGAGTTTGAGGACTGTCTGCCGTTGCAGTCCACCACGATTCAAACACTTCAGGGATGTTGCGTCTTACTTCTCTGTACTCGTCGCAGGTGATCAACCCTACTTTCGTCTGACATTGACAGAGGTATACGCAGTCGTTAAATCCAGTACCGTCATCGGTTATTAAATTTACCTCATATTGTTTGAAAAGCCCCTCCGGTACGCCCGCATCTATAATGTCCTTTCTATGTGTCAATCAATAATGTATTGCCGATTCTTTGTCAACAAAAAAGTGTATCCCGTGCGAGCACTCGTTCCATCTGTTTTCGTCGAAACTGTCCGGATAAACTCTTTTACCCACCGTGTATGTAATATTTGGAACGTATTTTATATTTTCCACCGACTGCACAGCCTGATTCGTTTTGATGTTTGTAATTTCCAACACGTCAGCAAACTCGCAGCGACATTTTTCTGTTGTCGCCGAACTTCGTTTTGCATCAGCAGGAACGAGCAGCTTTACCAAAAACTCCGTGCCGTTTTCATCAACCACTTTTTTCCACGCTTCAAAGCTTCCGGTCTCAGGGCAGGCCAGCGGAAAGTCGATTTTTGCGCCGCTCAAGTTGGCATCGCTCAAGTCGGCACCGCTCAAGTTGGCACGGCGCAAGTCGGCATAACTCAGGTTGGCATAGGACAAGTTGGCATTGCTCAAGTCGGCACCACTCAAGTTGGCATGGTACAAGTTGGCACCGCTCAAGTTGGCACAGCTCAAGTCAGCGCCTCTCAGGTCAGCACCTGTCAAGTTCGCCCAGAACAAATCGGCATCGTGCAAGTCAGCTCTTTCGCCGTCCTCATCGTCGTTTAGCCATTTTTTGTGCAATTCGAGTATTTTATCAAGCTCTTGTGCATTCAATTTACGATCCTCCTTCCTCAATCTTCCTCAATCCTAAAGAGCTTGTCCAAAAGCCCTTGTAGCTTTGGATGCCTTGGCAGAACGTCATCTATAAGCCACGCTCCGGCGCAGAAAAGCAGCCACGTGCCGACAGCCAAAGGAAACCAAGCTATAAGCTCATTAAGCATCTTTGGCAGCTCCTTTTGCATCAGAGTTTGCCGCCTTGCAGGCGGCGCTGTCGTCATTGAGCTGCTTGATTGCTCTTGCAAGCTCATGTGACAAGCGCTCGACTATAGTCTTTGCGGTCAGTACCGCCATCTCAGGGCGATAATCCTTTGGCGACAACCGAAAGTAGTCGAAGTAGTCTTGAATATGTATCTTTCCCTTCTTGCCAAGTCTGTCGCCCTGTCTACGCTTAATGGTCGTGAGCAGGGTCGAGGCGGTACTTTCATCTATATCATAAAGCGCCGCTAAATCCCTTGTTGATATATACTCTTTGGCAAATATTCTTTCACGGTCTTCGTAAGTCATATTTTCTCCTCATTTTATAAGCACTCCTATCAAAATTGCTTAGTCTCATAAACTCAAGACTACTCCGTACAAGGCTTCCAACAGTTAATTTTGAGAAAGCATCTCCCATCGAAAAGGTTTATCCCCGGGAAGCAGTCCGCCGTCTTCCGCCTTAAAACGCATCTCATAATCGTGCAAGGTTCGTCCGTTCGTCTTATACGGCACATCACTTTCTTTGTCCCACGCGAGCATCATTTGCCATAAATCCGGGTATTCTTTTCTC
>OERP01000313.1_pt1 | contig 10216 bp, 11 predicted proteins | sample 1540031 | NCBI WGS metagenome assembly OERP01 (sample SAMEA3891882, study PRJEB23780) | metagenome | biome: terrestrial biome; feature: animal house; material: Caecal content | place: Italy | collected 2015-05-05 | reverse complement strand
AATATTCCTGATACAGGGTGCGGTCATCTTTCCCTTCGGATTCCGTTCCGGCGGCTGCGCCCGAAAGGAAAGGATCCGTCTCACTCATCTCAGTCTTATTCTGATTCGTCTTATTACTGTGTCCTTTTGACACCTCTTGCCGTGTGGAAATGACACCGCTGGACGTGTCGTTTTGGCACTTTTGGAATTGGCTTTCCGGCACTTCTGTAAAGTTTTTCACATAAATCAGATTGGGCCTCCCCAGACCCTGCCTCCTGCGCTCGATCAAGCCAGCCTTTTCTTCCAGTTCCCGCAGCAGCCCCACCGCTTTTTTGTTGCCGCAGGCAAGGTACTCCATAATTTCCTCCACCGTAAAGATGATGTACACCCGGCCCGACTCATCCAACCACCCATTCTTCACCGAAAGGCTCATCCGGTCGAGCACCAGGCCATACAGCACTTTGGCGTCTGTGGAGATGCTCCGGAACTGAAGGTCCGTAAAAAGGATCTTGGGGAGTCGGTAGAACGAAAACAGTTCGGCTTGTCCGCCCGTAAAGTAATTGGCCACTTCGATCTTCCTTTCTTCTTTGCTGCTGAATCTTCACTTACAAGGGAGCCGGCCTTACTTTTTCTTCCAGGCCAGGATTTCAGCAAGCTGTTTGCGAATCTCGTCTTTTCCAGACGGGGTGAACAGCGTATAGCAGCCGAAAAAACCAGTATCCTGGTTATAGAAGTCCCGGACAATAAAAAATCCCCGCCGGAAAGGCGCCTCATAAGGCATCAGGTTTCCGGCGGGGGCACGGTAGAGATATTTTTTGTGCTGAAGGTATTTGCAGAAGAGCCGTTCCGGCACGTTCAGCTCTTTGGCGGTGGCCCGGATGTTGGTGCAGTCGCCCGGGTTCACAAAGGCATCGTAAAACTCCGCTTTGGGTTTCAGCGCCAGCAGCTCTTTGCGCAGCGCGTTGTTGTCTTTCCTCTCTTTGAGCAGAGCTTCCGCGAAACGGAACAGGACATCAGGGTCCTGCTGGATCTGCTCCATCAGGGATTCACCCAGGTAGCCGCCGTACTTGCGGATGGTGGGCAGCACCTCCTCAAACACCCACCGCTCGAACTTTGCAGCGTTGGGCAGCTTGCTGTGGACGATCAGCCGGTACACATCGCCTTCAGGGATGAAGGACAGTTTCTGCATTCCTCCTGCGGTAAGGGTGTCACGTTTCGTTACACCCTTGCAGTGGTCGCTCAATGCCTTGCGGGGGTTTGAATACCCCAGCGCTTTTGCCACATCTGCCCCGCAGAACAGGCACTTGCCGCTTTCCTGAAGGATGCGGATCTCCCCAAACATCTGGTTGCGGAATATGCTGACAGCATTCTTCATTTCGACATTCATGTTCATGTTGCCTCCTTTGTCGCTCTGGACGGATGAAAGAAAAAGAGCCACGGCTTGTCTTTCCGATGAAGAAATCGTGCCGTGGCTCTATGTAACAAAGGAGGCATTCCAGAAAGAAACGGAAGGTATGCCATGTCCATCGGACAGGTGTACAGAGGCCAAAAAGTTAGCCCCTCTTTTCACCCATTTTTGCGAAAAAGAGGACGGTTAGCCCCGATTTTGACCCCTAAAAAGCAGTGCAAACCAGGTCAAAAACCACCAAATTTTTCCAAATGCGCCGAACCATATCAAACAGAAAAAGCCCGGAAAGGCACGTCTTTCCGAGCTTTTTGGAAAACTTTTTGAGAAAAATCAGCGCTTGGAGAACTGGGGAGCGCGGCGGGCAGCCTTGAGGCCGTACTTGTTTTTATCGAATTTGTTTTTCATCTTATTATCGTGTTATTTTTGCACATCTTGTCCAGTTAGCCCTTCCGGTTGTCTTTTGGATACGCCATTTTATCTTTTCGGACGTTTCTCGAATCGCCTGGCGCAGCTTCAATATACGCTTAATAACCGGATTGTTTTTGCTTCTTTCCGCCCAATTGATTGATTTGAACATACTGTACAATTGTTGCAACCTGCTTACAACTTGATTTCATTGCCATTGCTTTTGATAAACAAAAACGCTTCTGGTACAGGTGTTGTCCAAAGCCGATCAACTTGCAGACTGTGCCTTTCCAACATGGCTCTGCATTCTCTAACCTTTAACTTACAGAAATCCGTCTTGAAATTGCGAATCCCAGAACTTTGCGTCAAAGCGGCAGCGCTTTTTACATCTGTGCAGCGCACCAGTTCGTCTTCTAAATTCAGGACCTGCGGCAAATAGACAATATGCAGTTTGGCGCAGTACTTATCCAAAAGTTCGAGGTTCTTTCTCAAAGTGACAGTTTGCTCTACATCTGTATCAAATGCAAGCACGACCGTGGTACCTGCCTGAATGGAAAGGAGCTGAGATTTCGGAATCAAATTCTGAATAACATTATAAACTTTAACTTTGCCTGGAAGCAGTTTGGATGGGAATTCTTTTAACGCAGCAATCAGCTGTTGCTCACAAGGTCCTTCCACATAGTAGATACACTTGCCCTTATTGTTCATTGGCCCACCCCATTTCCAGTTCATCTAGAAGAGAATCCTGTGGCAGTGAGGCGAACATATCGTTTTCAACAGCATTTCGGATGGAATCGGTGTTCCTCTTCAACACGTCGGAAGCTGAAATCGCCGATACCTTATAGACCCCATCCTCCAGCTGCTTTCGCAAGAACATATAACTGTGTTTTGGGAGGTTCAGATCCAGCATATCCATATTGTGTGTGGTAAAAATCAGCTGTTCGTTCTGACCAAGCCGGTCCATCATAATGCCGAAGATCCTTTTCTCAATGTCGCTCTGGATATAAGAGAAGTGTTCGTCACAGTAGTAGAAGGTGCTCTCTCCCGCAAGGATGGCTGCAAGAAACAGCGCCACATCAACGCCTTCCGCTGTTCCACTGGAAAGAACCTCGCGATTCAGAAGTTTTCCCTCCTGGATAATGATCTCGGTGTCTCCGCGGTGGATGATAAACGTATCTTTCAAGTCATTCGACAAACGTACGTCCTGCAAAGTCGGATCCAGCGTTCCGATTACTGCGCGAAGAGTTTGGAGCAAAATGTTGGTATTCGCTCTTGTTAGCTTCAACATTTTCTCGATCTCCGGGTATGCAAATCGGGATCGAATCTCTCCAACCAGTTTTTTCATGGCAAGAACGGACTTTGTTGCTTCTGCCGTGCGATCTTTTAGCTTGGCAACGCACTTTGCATAGGAATCCTGCACACCGATCTCTGTATCTTTGTACTGGATTGACACTTCATTCTTGGCGGGAATGATCTCTGCCGATAGTCTCTGCAAACGATAGTCTCCATTTACAAAATCAATGGAGAACGCGCCCTTTTCACCAGATACCATTTCACAGAGTGGGATCGGGTTACCATTTGACATATAGTCAAAAATGCGTAGAAGCGCCTTGCCGAGACTGGTTTTGCCCGTTGCATTTGCGCCCATCAGGAGCACAACTTTTTTGTAGCGGAAACGCCGCCTTCCTTCCAAATGTTCATCATCAATAATCGAGTTGACAATTTTCTTTGGATAGGTAAAGTTCACACTGAAGTCATGGAATCCATAAATGCCATCCATCGTAAGATTTAATACGATCATCATTTCACCAGCCTTCCATTTGTTCACTATTTACGAAATAATGGTATCACACCCCCACGTACATTTCAAGTCGAACGCTTTATTCCTTGCCAAGTTTTGATTTGCTTTCCGCACCTTCACGGCCAATTGCCTGGTTGACAAGGCCATGCAGCTGCTGCGGCTGATTGTACTTCACCTTGGCGTAAACATCCATTGTTATTCTGCTGTTCTCATGCCCCGCCAGGTATTGTACCGTCTTGGGGTCCACCATAGCGTAAATCAGGTTGGTGATGTAGGTATACCGAAGCTGATGGGGTGAGACATGGAAGTCCATGGTGTACACCAGTTTGGGGTTCCTGGAAGGGTGGCCTCCCAGTTTGGGCTCTACAACATATCGGATCGATTCACCATTGATATAGCGGTAGTAGTACCGCTTTTCGGTGGAACGGACTTTGATGTATTGCCATATCTTGGCAAACTGTCCGCCCGTCAGCGGTTCTCCCCTGCTGTTTGCTATCACGAATGCGGACGATGACGTCTCCTTGGCCGCTTTGAGGCACTGCACCAGGCAAGGCGGGATGGGAATGTCCCGCCGGGCCGCCGGCGTTTTAAGTTCTGTTGTGATGACCGGCTGGTTATGCTCCGTATGCCAGGCTCGCCGGACAGAAAGATAGGGATGCTCTTCGTCCAGAAAAACGCAGTCCCACTGAAGCGCCAGGATTTCCTCCCGGCGCAGCCCCGCATACAACCCCAGCATAACAAATACATAGGGCGGCAGGTCACGGATCGTATCCAAAAGCACTCTGACCTGCTCGTCTGTCAGCGCCTTCTTTTCCTTTTTTGCCACTCCCCCTTTTGCCGGCAAGGCAGCCGCCGGATCATAGCAGATGACCTTGCTTTGCATGGCCGAGTGGAAAATATTTTTTACCAGCATAATCACATTGCTGTAGGTAGCACAAGACTTTTGCGCCAACGGTACCAGCATCAGGCGCAGGTCATCCGTTGTCACCTCGTCTATGTACATATGGCCTATGGGCTTTTCGATATGGTTCCTGACCGCCGTCTCATATCTTTGCAGCGTTGTTGTGCGGATCGTAGCCGAACGCATTTTCAGCCACTTCTCACAATATTCCGCTACCGTGGGATACGCCTGCCGGAATTCGGCCTCCTCAATTTGACGCTTGGCCTCCTGTACTTTGTCGTAGAGTTCCTCGCAGGTCTTTCCATAGAGAGAAACGCGCCTGCCATCGGCGTCCTTGATACGGGTCCGGTAATACACGACGCCTTTTAGCGTCACAGTCTTATATTGGGGGATCCGCTTGGTTTTACGCTTTGCCATGTTGGGCACCTCCATTCCTTCGGGATGATTTCTGCACTCCCATTATCCCAATCACAAAGACCGTTCTCAAGGATGTCGCCTATGTCCTATGTAAAAAGGAGCAAGGACCTTTTGTCCCTGCTCCTTTGCTATATGGATTCTGTTTGAGCATCCCACTGTGAAAACGCTTTGTTCAACACGCCGGCCAGTTCGTCCGGTCTGTTATACTTTACCTTTGCATAGATATCCATCGTGATCTTACTGTTCTCATGGCCTGCCAGGTACTGGACTGTCTTGGGGTCCACTGAGGCGTAGATCAAATTGGTGATATAGGTGTGCCGCAGCAAATGAGGTGTGACCTCAAAGTCGATACTATAAACCACGTGGCCATTGTAAGCCGCCTTTTCTCCCAGCGTCGGCCTGACGGTATGCCTGATCCGCTTTCCATCCACATAGCGGTCATAATGCCTCTCTTTGGTGGATCGGGTGACTACATACTTCCATAGACGTTTGAACTGCGTATAAGACAGCGGTTCCCCTTCCCGGTTCGCTACCACATATTCTGAAGCAGACGTTTTTCTTGCTTCCCGCAGACAATCTGCCAGGCAGTCCGGTAATGGGATCTCCCGTTTTGCCGCCTTTGTTTTCAGCTCCGTCAGGATCACCGGGCGGTTATGCTCGGTGTGCCAGGCCCGGCACACCCTCAGATAGGGCGTATCGCAGTCGAGAAAAACAGCATCCCACTTAAGCGCCAGAATTTCCTCCCGGCGCAGGCCCGCATACAGCCCCAGCATGATGAACACATAAGGCGGCAGCCCCCGAACTGCATCCAAAAGAACCTCGACCTGATGATCTGTAAGGGGGATCTTATCCTTTTGCGGAACGCCGCCCGCCTTTCCCGAGAGGTAGATCGTAGGGTCTTCGCTGATCACCCGGCTTTCCTTTGCTGCACTGAAAATACATCTATATAGAATATGGACGGACTTATAGACAGAAACAGACTTCCTGGATGCCGGTATAAGCGCCATACGTATATCATCCGTAGTCACATCTGCCATACGTTTATGTCCCAGCGGTTTAATGATATAATTTTTCACTTTGGACCGGTAGTCTGTCAATGTCGTTGTCCGCACTTGTACGGACTGCATTAGCAGCCACTTTTCACAGTATTCCTTAACGGTTGGCGACATTCGCCGGAATGCCCGGCTTTCCATTTCATCCTGCGCTGTCAGGACTTTGCCATACAGCTCGTCGCGGGTCTTTCCATAAAGAGCGACCCGTTTGCCGTCTGTATCCTCCATGCGAGTACGGTAATACGTAGTTCCGTTTGTTTGGACCATCCCGTAATCAGGAGCCTTTTGCCGTTTTCCTGCCATATCTTGGCACCTCCCATTCGCTTATATTGGCAGTTCTAGTATGGCAGTTCCCTGCCGCATCCGCAAGGATGGCGGCTGTCAGCGCCTTGCCGCCCGTGGCTTTCTATATGTTTGCATCGGCTCTTTTGTCTTGGCGCGGTGGGTACAACGGGCCATATATTCCTGAATGGCGCTATCCGTAAAATAGACGCAGCCGTTCTCTACATACTGAATGTAAGTAATCAGGCCTTCTGTCCTGGCGGCATCCAGCGTGGTCACGCTGATCCTCAACCGCGCCGCCGCTTCCTTCCTTGTAATAAGCTTATCCATCGGTTTCACCGCCCTTTCTGCTCCTGTGCCTGCTTCCCGTAATTTGTTCGGGAATGTAATAGCCAAGCTGGACCCGAACCGCTTCATCGATCCCACGCATCTGGCCGCGGCTGACCTTGCCCAGATAGCGGATGACGCTGGTTTTGTCACAGGTATCGATCTGCTCGGCCAATACGGTGGAGGGACGCTCCAGCCCTTTTGCCTTCCGGAGCAGATAGTGGGTGGGCAGACGTTTTTTCTTATTGATTTTGGATGTCAGCGGTGCAACGGTGATGGTGGGTGCGTAAAAATTGCCGGTATCGTTTTGAAGCACGACCACCGGACGGACGCCGCCCTGTTTTGACCCAATCGGTGCCCCCAGATCAACCAGGTATAAATCACCCCGTCGGTAAATCCAGTCTTCTTTCATTGTTTGCCTCCTGTCTCCATATACCAATATATGGATAAAGACTGCCGGAAAATCTATGCAAGTGCTCTGTTCCGGCAGCGCTTTCTTGTAATATGGTTTCTCTGTATTTTTCTCCATACCCCAGAGATGTGGGATTTCTCACAAGCGGCAGCTTGCTAGGCTGCTCCATTGGCTTTAGACCACCCCGCCTTCTTTGTGGCCGGGCTGCGAATTACAGAAGTATCATGATCCCTTGTCAGGTTTTTACACCACCGCCGGGGGCAACCCGGCATTTGCTGCTGTTGGATCGCTCAGTCTCTAAAAGACTTCATGGCGCACAGCCGAAGGCTCCGCCTGACAGGAATGTGCCTGGAGAAAGATTCTTCACTTTTCAAGGTACAGATGCAGTTCTTTGAATGAAACTGCATCGCTTGGTACATCTATATTGTACAGAGTTCCGCCCCTTTTGTCGTGGGCCTATCCGGCCCATTTCGATAGGCCAATCTGGCACAATTTTTCCTCCAGGCGACAGCAAAGCGATGGCCCGGCCATCGAACGGCACGCCATCGCTTTGCTGATCGTCGATCTATGATCTCATCGCGGTTGTTGCAGGTGTGTATCAGCGCCATAGGATAAAGTATTGATCACAGACTCCAACCGGTCTACAATTCCCAACAGCTCATTTTTCACCTTCATAGGGTCCGAACTTTTGCCAGTCAAAAGAAAATCCGTACTGACATCCAGCGCCTTTGCAAGACGAACCAGCATCTCAAAGGAGCAGGTCCGAGTCCCGCGCTCCATACGACTGACAAAATTGCTCTCCACATCCAATGCAAGAGCCAGGTCAAATTGGGTCATTCCATGCGCCTCTCGCATCTCCCGGATGCGAAGCCCAAACATCTGCCGGTCAAAACTCATGTTCGTTCCTTTCCGCCTGTTTCAGACGTAGGGATACAATCTTTTGCGGGCAGCTCGATACCTCTGCTATCAGCCTGATGGCGCATCAAACCATAGGGTACTGTCTCCTGGCATCCACCCGGAGTGGATCGCACTTCATGTATCCCTAGCCCTTAATGCATATCAGGCCTTTTATTTTTATAAGTTCCCACCGGCAGCAAAAAGGCCGCCGGCAAGGTGGACCTACTGCAATCTGTAATGCAGGGTCCGTCCTTGTCGGCGGCCTCTCATGTAACATCTGGTTCAACACACCAACAGAATCAAGTATATGACCTGGGAATGGATTTACGCAGCCTGTTTCATCTCAACCATCCCGTCGTTATACCGCAATCGATTCAATTTTCAGCAAGCAAATATACGGCCGAGTCACGCTTCCTTCTTGGGGCATAGATGTCAAAACGAGTATGACGCCGCCCAATCCGTCGTCTGACCATAACTGTCAAGCAACCGGCACATTCCGCCTTGATTGTATCGCCGGCGGTTTTCTGTGCCTGAGATCTGTTGCCACAATGGGGGCAGTGCCATGCAATAGGCACCCAGGTTTCCTTTTTGTCTTTCATCTTCGCCCTCCTTAAAATACCGTGTTGGCGCGTTTCATCGGCTTTTGGTGCGGTTCTTCCATCCTCAGCGATTTTCTTTGCATTCCAATTTTCCGCTCTCGCTGACGAGGAAATTTTTCCCTTCACCCAAAAAAGTCCCACTCACCTCCTTGCGCATTCTCACAAAATCGTGTATAATTGCATAAAGTGAAAATTGATAGCATCATTATATGCAATTTCATAGCATATGTCAAGCAATTTATGCAATTTTGTTTCTTGTTTCAGAAAACTGTATGCAATTTGTTACACATTTAATGGTGCAACCGAATGACAGCGAGGTTACAACGGGATGAAATTTGGTGAAAAAATACATAAACTAAGAAAACAATACGGCTTCACGCAGGCGGAACTTGCCGAAAAATTAGGGGTACACCATCGCACCATCATCGGATATGAACGTGATGGGCGCTATCCCAGGGACCGTAACATCTACAAAAAGCTTGCCGACATTTTTCAGGTCCCCGTTCATTACCTCTATGAGGATTCCTCTTTTATAGACGAGGCCGCCTCTGCATACGGAGAAAGCGGCAAAGAGGAAGCAAAGCAGCTTGCCATGGAATTATCCGAATTATTTGCCACCGGAGAACTGTCCGATGAAGATATGGACAACATCATGTATGTGATGCATCGTGCTTATTTCCAATATCGTGAATCAAAGCGTGTAAAGGAATAAAGCTCCCCCCAAGGACTGAAGATGTCGGTATCAAACCGATCCCTTCAGCTTCTACGAGAAGAGGTTATCTACCCATGAATTCCATTCAATTACATCAGAAAGCAAACGAACTTGTACAAATCATCGGTTCCCGTGACATCCGCAACATCACACGAAGCCTCGGTATGCAGGTCTCAGAGATGCCCTTTGATTCGATCCTTGGATTTTTCACGTTTCAATGGGAATTCCATCAGGTCGTTATCAACGACAAGTTGGACAAAGCAACCAAACAGATGGTATGCGGTTATGCACTCAGCCGCTACGCCGACGCCTATCTGTTTGCATCCAAAGGCACTTTTTGTAAAATGAATTACATTTCCCACGCACATCTTTCGGATTATAAAGCCAACGCCTTTTCATCCCATCTGATGCTGGACAGTGATGAGGTATACCATCTGACTACTTTGGGATACGACGCTGCCCAGATCGCTCATCAAACAAAACGCCACCTGAACCTGATTCTTTTCAAACTTCTTGAAATGGATCAGATGGGGTTTGACATGTCTCATTATTACAGGATCCATCGACAGTTTTTGAAAGGACACCAGCATCTGGCTCATTTGGGATTTCAGAATATATAGCAATGTTTCGCCAAATCGAAACATGAAACCAAACATCTGCCATATAAGCAATCCTATAGTGGATAAACTCATCCCGAGTTCCGCAAACAGGGCGTCGGCCTGTGCCTTCAAATCCGCGTCCATGCGGATGCTGATGTTTGTGGTATTTCCAGCCATATCATCAACCCCTTTCTGCTGGTACTTTTAGTATATGCCATTTGCACGAAGAAAACAATACTTTGCACGAATATTTAACAGTAAATTCATTGAAGGAGGTCACTGTATGAAGCAGATTATTTTACCCGTCACTGTCCACCTGAATATCCGCCTGCCCCTTGCCCTCTTGCAGCCGGAACCGGCAGACGCGCCCACCGGCCCGGAGCCGGAGGCCCATGCCTGCCAGGGCTGCGGCAACTGCGGCGGGT
>OERP01000299.1_pt1 | contig 10529 bp, 7 predicted proteins | sample 1540031 | NCBI WGS metagenome assembly OERP01 (sample SAMEA3891882, study PRJEB23780) | metagenome | biome: terrestrial biome; feature: animal house; material: Caecal content | place: Italy | collected 2015-05-05 | reverse complement strand
TGAAAGCGGCGGCCCGTTCGGGGTGGGGCGCGTTGGCCAGCACCCCCAGATAGACTGCCTCGGGGAAGCCGGCCTGACGGATCAGCGGCGTTTGGGAGATGTCCAGCCATTGGCACGCAGGGCCGGGTATCAGGCTGCTCAGGTCCGCAAGATAGCCCTGGGCGTCAAAGGCGTCTCGCGCTTCGGCGTCCATCAGGACAACGTCCAGCCGCTGGGCGGTGATGGCCGACACGATCCGCATTTCGGAGGCATAAACATATTCTTCGTCCGCGCCCTCGCTCTCCGAGAGCAGCAGGCCGCTGTAGAGATACACCTGTTGTTTGCCGGTCAGGCCCTGGTCCCTGGCAAAACCGGCGGTCAGCTGTTCGGTCAGGGTGTCGCCCGGCGCGATGTTGACCAGCGCCAGATAAAGCACGTCTTCCTTTTTGGTGGCCTGCCGGTAGACGGCATAACCTGCCATATAAAGCAGGATCAGCGCAATGACGATGGGCAGCTTATAGTAGCTCCAGATATGCTCCAGCCTCTTTTTGCCATGGAGGCTGCGCAGGGTGGCCCAGTCCTGCCGGGCCCGCTCATTCATCCGCGGCATGTTGGTTTTCTCCATCCTCTTTGCTCTCAGCGTCTTGGGCTGCAAGCGCAGCGTCCGGGTCGCCGCCGATGGCGTGGAGCACAGGGACCAGCAGGAAAGAGCAGAGCATGGCGCAGCAGCCAAACCCCAGCAGGAAAGCGGGGGTGAATACATTGACCACCACCCAGCCCATCAAAAAGTAGATGCCGGCCATCAGCAGGGTGCAGACGAGGTAGCGCAGGCCCACCAGCAGCGACGTCCGGAGGATGCCGAAGGTGGTGTTCTCGAACCGCGCCAGCAGCGGGAAGGCGTACAGCAGGACCACGGCGTAGACAAGGGCCGCCGCAATGAGCAGCGCTGCGACGAGGGTCCAGAAAACGCTCTGGCTCCAGATGTGCCAAACGACGTACCCGTCCACCGCCAGGAAGGCCCCGGCCCCCAGCAGGATCAGCCAGAGCTTGGTGGCGGGTTTGAAGTTCTGCCGGAAAGCCCGGAAAAACATCCCGGTCAAGCCGTCGTCCCGGTCCTCTGCCATCTTCAAGGTGACGTAGAACAGGGCGGTGGTGGACGCACCAATGGTGACAATGGGCAGGCAGCAGATCAGCCATAAAATGTTCAGGTAGGCGCTGTAGGCCATTTTGGTGATAAAGGCCATCAGCGGGCGGTCAGGATCGATCAGGTTGCTCATACTTTTGCCTCATGGTCTCCCGTGGATTCCCGCAGAATCAGGTTGGTCTCAGTGTAGACGGTCCGGTAATTCAGCGAGGGTTCCTTGATGCGGGTCATCAGCAGGTCGGCGGCAGTAAAGCCCATGATCTGCCCGTGGATGTGGATGGAAGTCAGCCGCGGCGTCATGACCGAAGCCTCCTGGCTGTCGTCAAAGCCGCAGATCCAAACGTCTTCCGGCACGGAGACCCCAAGGTTGCGCAGGGCTCGGATGGCATCAATGGCTACAAAGTCATTGGCGCAGATAAAGACATCCGGCAGCCCGGAGTTCTTGAGCATGGTCCGCAGCGCATCTTCAAAATATGCAGGGGAAAGGCCCTCCAGCGCGCAGTATTGCAAGCTGCCGGCCAGGCCCAGCTGGGCCATGGCGCTGGCATAGGCGGCGTACCGCTCAAAAAAGGACTGGCAGTGCTGGATCTCTCCGATAAAGCCGATCCGGTCCTTGCCGCGCTGGTGCATGATCTGGATGAAATGCTGGATCTCGACATGGTTATCCATGTATAAAAGGTCCGCTTTCAGGGGCGCTTTCAGTTCCGTCACCGGCGAATCTGCAAACAGGATGGGGATGCCCTGCTCGCAGAGCATCTGGGCGTATTCATAATCAAACACCTCGAAGCAGATGATGCCGGCGGTACGCTCGGGATCAAAAGCGGAGGGGAGGCGGCGCTGGCGCAGTTCCTCCGGGGAGATGCGGTAGATGGTCATGCAGTAGTGCAGGTGGTGGATCTCGGACTGGAAGCGGTCCAGCATCATGGAAGAAAAGTGGGAGTTGCTCAAAAAACAAGTGGTCATCATGGCGATCTCCCGCTTGCCGCCAGGCTGGGCTTCCGCCTCGGCCGGCGCATTTGTTGGGGCGTCCGCCGGGGCCGCTGCGCTTTCCGGCTGGAACAGGGGCAGGTAGGCGAACTGCTTGTAGCCCATCTCGGCAGCCTTGCGCAAAATCTTCTCGCGGGTGGCGTCGGCCAGAACGCCGGTGTTGTTGATAGCCTTCGATACTGTGCTGCGCGAGAGCTGCAGCTCATTGGCGATGTCTTGGATGGTAACTCTGGTTGCCATCGGAATCCCTCCTTTGCTTATAGTATAGTGCAAATGCACACATTAGTCAAATGTGCAAACGCAAAAACATCGGTTTGCACATTTGCACACACCGGTTTTTGTGCAATCATACAAACTCACCGAAATATACTGTCGGGCGGGCGAAATAATGTTGACTTTTGCCACACGGCGTGGTATAAAGAGGGCGTAAGGATTTTACATTTGAACCAGACACAAAGGGCTCTGTGTTTTGCGGAAGGTGCAAATGTAAAATCGAAAGTGACATTGTATAGAAAAAGGAGGAATCTACATGAAAGCATCCCGATCCGGGACGGTAGCAGTCTCGGCCAGCCAGCGTGTGCACAATACGGGCGTCTATATGGCGCGGCACTGGCAGCTGTATTTGATCTTCATCCTGCCGGCGGTGGCGCTGACCCTGATTTTCAAGTACATGCCTATGGGCGGCATCCTGATCGCTTTCCAGGATTATAACCCCTTCCAGGGCATCCTGGGCAGCGAGTGGGTCGGTCTCGAACACTTCCAGCGCTTCATGTCCTCGCCGGATTTCCAGCGCTACCTTGTCAACACCCTCAAGCTGAGCGTCTACGGCTTGCTGTGGGGCTTCCCCATCCCCATCATTCTGGCTTTCCTGCTCAACCGCATCGAGAGCAAAAAAATCAAGCAGAAGATCCAGCTGGTGCTGTATATGCCCAACTTCATCTCGGTCATCGTCCTCTGCGGTATGGTCCGCGTCCTGCTGTCGGTCACCGGCCCGCTGAACGGGCTGCTGCACACCAGCATCAACTTTATGACCATCCCCGAGGCCTTCCGCCCCATCTACATCATCAGCGGCATCTGGCAAGGTGCAGGCTGGGCCTCCATTATGTACACAGCTTCTCTCTCCAACGCCAGCAAAGACCTGAAGGAAGCGGCCATGATCGACGGTGCAAACCTGCTCCAGCAGATTATGACAGTCGAGTGGCCCGCTATCAAGGATATGGTGGTCATTCAGTTCATCCTCCAGGCCGGCAACATCATGAGCATCGGCTTTGAAAAGGCCTACGCCCTCCAGACCGACCTGAACCTGCAGACCTCCGAGATCATTGCTACCTATGTGTACAAGCGCGGCCTGATCGACGGCGACTACAGTTTCTCGACGGCAGTCGGCCTGTTCAACACGGTGGTCAACGTCATCCTGCTGATAGCCGTGAACAAGATCGTCGCCAAGATGAACGACGGCAAGGGATTGTAAGGAGGCACAGTCATGGCAGCGAAAGCTAAAAAGAGCGGCCGGCTCGCGATCTATACCCGGCAGGATAAAGCAATCCTGTTCGTCGGCTATGTCCTGCTGGCCCTGTTCGTGGTCGCTATCGTGGTCCCAGTGGTGTACATCGTCATTGCATCGTTTATGGACCCCGTCACCCTTCAAAACCAGGGCATCACCTTTGATTTCAGCAAATGGACCCTGACCGCCTACGAGCGCGTGGCCACCGATGCCCAGATCTGGACCGGCTTCAAAAACGCCGTTCTTTATTCCGTACTTTTCACCGTCATTTCGGTGGTGGTTACCATGCTGGCGGCCTACCCCATGTCCCTGCCCGACTTCCGGGGCAAGAAGATCTTCAACACCCTCTTTGTCATCACCATGTTCTTTGGCGGTGGTCTGATCCCCACCTACCTGCTCATCAACAACCTGGGCCTGCTGGATTCGATGTGGGCCGTCATCCTGCCCGGCGCGTTCAGCGTCTGGAACATGATCATTGCGCGCACCTACTACCAGGGCGTTCCCCGCGAGCTGCGGGAGGCCTCCGATGTGGACGGCGCCAGCGAGATGACTTTCTTCTTCAAGATCCTGGTGCCCATCTGTATGCCTCTGGTGGCGGTGCTGGCCCTGTGGCAGTTCGTCGCCATGTGGAACAGCTACTTTGACGCCATGATCTACCTGAATGACACCACCAAGCAGCCCCTGCAGCTGGTGCTGCGTTCCATCCTGATCCAGAGCCAGCCCGAGTCCGGCATGATCGCCGACATCCAGAGCACCGCTGAGCGCGCCCAGCTGGCCGAGCTGCTCAAATATGCCACCATCATCATTTCCAGCCTGCCTTTGATCGTCATGTATCCCTTCTTCCAGAAGTACTTCGACGCTGGTATCATGGCCGGCTCCATCAAGGGCTGATCGCCCCGCATCCCGCAAGAACAGAAACCAAGAAGAAAAGGAGAAAACGCTATGAAAAAGATGATTTCCCGCCGCAACTTCCTCAAAGCAGCTGCCCTGGCCGGCTCCGCCATGGCTCTGACCGCCTGCGGCGGCAAGGGCTCTGCCGGCGACGAAGCGGCTGCGGCCATCGTGGTAGACGGACCGGTCGAATTCCCCCTTGCTGAGACCGTCACCCTGACCGGTACCACCAGCTATCCCGCAGGCAGCGAATCGGAACCTAACAACCGCACCATTTTCAAGCGGCTGGAAGAATCCACTAACGTCCACATCGAGTGGACCGCCATCCAGTCCGACCAGTGGGGCGACAAGATCAGCCTGAATATGTCCAACCCCAACACCCTGACCGACTTCATCTTCACCGCCGATTTCTCGGACAGCAACCTGCTCCGCTACGCCAAGCAGGGTGTGGTCATCGCCCTGGAGGAGTATATCGACACCTGTATGCCCAACCTGCAGGCCGTCTTTGAAAAGTACCCCGAGTACCGCACCATGTGCACCGACACCGAGGGCCACATCTGGGCCCTGCCCTGGATCGAGCAGCTGGGCGTGGACAAGACCGCGATCCAGACCATCGGCAATATGCCTTTCATCAACACCAAGTGGCTCAACTTCCTGGGCCTTGAGATGCCCCACACCGTTGACGAGTTCGAGCAGGTGCTGACCGCCTTCCGGGACAATGCCGCCTCCATTCAGAGCGAATTCGGTATCGAGGGCAGCATCATCCCCATGTCCTGCATCGTCAACGACGGCGACCAGGACCCCGCCGTCCTCATCAACGGCTTCGGCGAGGGCTACGGCGACATGGACAAGGGCCGCCACATTGCTGTCACCAATGACCGTAAAGTGATCTGCGCCGCCGCGCAGGAGGGCTACCGGGACGGCATCCAGTGGCTGCACAAACTGTACACCGAAAACCTGATCGACCCCGAGTGCTTCACGCAGGAATGGTCCACCTATGTCTCCAAGGGCAAAGCCGGCCGGTACGGCGTCTGTTTCAGCTGGGACGTGGCCAACATCGACAACCTCACCGACTGGGAGCCCCTGCCCCCGCTGGCCGCCGACACCACCAATATCACCCCGCAGAACGGTTCCTTCACCAGTGGCTTCAACCGCGGCCGCTGTGTGGTCACTGCCAAGGCAGCCAATCCCGCCCTGGTCTGTGCCTGGCTGGACCAGATGTACATCCCCATCCAGTCGGCTCAGAACAACTGGGGCACCTATGGCGAGGACGACGGCTTTGACATTTTTGAAATGTCCACCAATGCCGACGGCGAGCCGATGCTCAAGCACGCGCCCCTGGGCGATGCTTCCCCTGTCGAGGTCCGCGAGGCCGAGAGCGTCAACGGTCCTCTGGCCGTCCTGAACGACTACTACGACGTCTACGTCACCTGCCCCGACGACGCCCAGTATCGTCTGGACTGGATCGAGCAGATCTACACCCCTGAGATGCACAACGATTATGTTTTCCCCAACGTCTTTATGAGCAGCGAGGACACCGATACCATCTCCGAGCTCGAGACCGACCTGTCCACCTACATGAACACCTGCAAGGCTGACTGGATCATGAACGGCATGGCCGGCGGCGCCTGGGAGGAATATCTGGGTATGCTGGAGGAGTACCGCCTGTCCGACTACCTGGCCATCATGCAGAAGTATCTGGACGCCTACTACGCCTGATTTTGCCCCCGCACCTCCGGGTGATCTGCCCCGGCCCGGAGCATCTTTTTACAGGAGGCTGCTATGGACAGCACGACCTTACAAAAAGCCCGCGCCTATGAGGCGCAGCACGGCGCGGCCATCCCCGCCGCCGAACGTCCCGCCTATCACCTGACCCCCTACATTGGCTGGATGAACGACCCCAACGGCTTTTCCTTCTACCAGGGCCGGTACCACCTGTTTTACCAGTATTACCCCTACGACACGGTGTGGGGCCCCATGCACTGGGGCCACGCCGTCAGCACCGACCTGCTGCACTGGGACTATCTGCCCGCAGCCCTGGCCCCCGACAGCCCCAGCGACAAAGACGGCTGCTTCTCCGGCTCGGCCGCGCAGCTGCCCGACGGCCGCCAGCTGCTGCTTTACACCAGCGTCCGCAGGGAAGAGCAGCCGGACGGCAAGACCCGGGATGTGCAGACCCAGAGCATCGCCGTCGGAGATGGCCTCGACTACGTCAAGCTGGCTCAGAATCCCGTGCTGGACGAAACCTGCCTGCCCGAAGGCTTCAGCCGCTTTGATTTCCGCGACCCCAAGATCTGGCAGGAGCCGGACGGCAGCTATTCCGCCGTGCTGGTCGGGCAGGGCAAAACAGAGGGCGGCGCGGCCCTGCTGTTCCACAGCCCTGACGGGTTCCACTGGGAATACGTCACCATTCTGGACGCCAGCCGCGGCGAATACGGCGTCATGTGGGAGTGCCCCGATTTCTTTGAGCTGGACGGCAAGCAGGTGCTGATGGTCGGCCCCATGGAGATGCAGGCCCGGGACGAATTCCACAACGGGCACTGCGTGATCGCCCTGATTGGCAGCTATGACCCTGTGAACCATCGCTTTGTCCGCGAAAACGTCCAGCTGATGGACGAAGGCATTGATTTCTACGCTACCCAGACCATGCAGGCCCCCGATGGCCGCCGGATCATGACCGCCTGGATGCAGGCCTGGGCCGGCATCAGCGATCAGCCCCATGGGGCCAAGTGGTTCGGGCAGACCATCTGCCCGCGGGAGCTGCACATTCGGGACGGCCGTCTGATCCAGACCCCCGTTCGGGAGCTGGACGCCGCCCACGGCGCGCGTGTCCTGCACGAGAATGTCCTCATGGAAGGCGAGACAGCTCTGGAAGGCATTGGCGGCCGGGTGGCTGACCTCCGCGTGACCATCACTCCCGAGGGCAAGGAGTGCCGTGCTTTTACCATCAAGCTGGCCGCCGACGGCGCCCACTCAACCACCCTTACCTATGAGCCGCGCACCCGACGGCTCATCCTTGACCGGAGCCAGGCAGGGTTCCATCAGGATATCGTACACCTTCGCAGCTGTACCGTGCACAGCCAGAGCGATACGCTCAGTCTCCGCATCCTTCTGGACCGCAACAGCATCGAGGTGTTCCTCAACGGCGGCGAGCAGACCATGACGGCCTGCATCTACACTCCGCCCGAAGCCGAACGCATCACCTTTGCCGCCGACGGCGCGGCCCGCGTCACCGTGGAGCAGTACGCGCTGCATCTGTAATTCCCTGAAATCTTCTTCTCCTTCATCTTCTTTGGACACGGCCCCGCCCTGCTTTCGCACCAGGACGGGGCTGTGCCCTGTCAGGAGCACTGTCATGATGAAAAAAACCACCGCCCCCACCATGAAAGATGTGGCGGCCGAAGCCGGCGTCTCGCTGGGCACGGTCTCCAAGGTGTTCAATCACATCCCGGTAGGGGATGTATACCGCCAAAAAGTCGAACAGGCCGCCAGCAAGCTGGGCTATCAGGTCAACAGCTACGCCCGCGGCTTCAAAACCAACCGGACCCAGACGGTGGCCCTGGTCTGGCCTACGCTGCGCAATCCCTTTTACTGCTATCTGGCCGACGCCCTTGTGGGCACCCTGATGAGCCGCGGCTACCGGGCCATCGTCACCATCACCAACTACGACAGCCAGGCCGAACAGGAATGTCTGAACATGGTCCGGCAAAACAAAGTGGACGGGGTCATCGCCCTGACCTACAATCCCAACCTGGAAGTAGACCCCGCCCTGCCCTTTATCAGCATCGACCGGCATTTCCGGGCCGGGGTGCCCTGCGTGGCCTCCGATAACTTTGGCGGCGGCCAGCTGGCCGCCCAGAAGCTGATCGAGCTGGGCTGCCAAAGGCTACTGTTTCTGGGGCAGGGCTCGGGCCTTGCCAACGAGACCGATAAGCGCCGCACCGGCTTTGAAGCCGCCTGTCAGGCCAAGGGTGTCCCGTTCGACGCCCTGTTCCTGGAAAACGAGACCGGGTTCGCGCCCTTTGAGCCCTTTCTGGTCGAGCACACCCGAAACGGCGCTTTTGCCTACGATGGCATTTTCTGCAGCACCGACCGCCTGTGCTACGAGATCCGCAAGCGGCTGTATGCCCTGGGGGTGCGCGTCCCTGACGATGTGCAAATGATCGGCTTTGACGGCATCTACCGATTTGACAGCGAGGATCTGCACTGTTCCACCATCGTCCAGCCGGTACAGGACATTGCCCGCACCGCAGTGGACCTGCTGCTGAACGAGAACGGCGCCTCTCTGCCCGCCCTGGTCTGCCTGCCGGTGCGCTACCAGTCCGGCGGGACCACCCGGGAGGCCCTCTGAGTGTTTCCAGGCAAAACGGCACATAAAACCATATAAACGAATATAAACGAAAAACCCGGGGCCTGCGGCCTCGGGCTTTTTGGGTTGGTGGGTCGGGTTGCGCTTGCTGATTTTTCCTGCGCCCGTCGCGGCGGGCTTGCAAAAATCAGAGCGCGGCCCCTGCTCCGCCTCGCCTGTTTCGTCCGCTGGACGCGGCTCGGCTGCGCAGCAGTACAGGACTCGAACCGGGTGCGCCTCTGCGATGCCCGTGCAAAACAAAAACCCGGGGCCTGCGGCCTCGGGTTTTTGTTTTGGTGGGCCATTCCCATCAGCGCTCGAACCCAAAACCTCACGAAGGGGGACGGTCTTGGCATTCTCTTTGAAGTTGAAGTTCAGCACCACACGGTCCTCAAAGACATAGACCGAGTTGACGAAGTTGTCGATGATCTGCCGCTGGTACATAGGGCTGTTTGCATCTCCCTGACGGAACCGCTCAAACCAGAACAGGATCTGTTCCCGGCTCAGAGCCGGCCTCTGCAGCTCTTCTTCCAGGATGTTGGCCTTGAGGGCGTCCCTGCGGGCTTCCAGCTCGTCCAGGCGCTGCTTGGTGGTGGAGGTCAAGATGCCCTGTTCAATGGCCTCCAGCAGGTTGGACAGCCGCTTTTCTGTATCCCGGAGCTGCTCTTTCAGAACCGGGAGGCGTGTATTCTCCCGGCCCTGGGCTTCCAAAATCAAATCGGTCAGGTGTTCAATGCCCGGATCGTTCAAAACCAATTTGACCGCTGTATCTACCACAAAGCGCTCCAAAGGTTCCTTGCGGATCGCTTTAAGGCTGCAATGCGCCTGTCCCTTGCGTTTGGCCTTTCCGCACTTATAGTAGTGATAAGTGGTTCCCATGTGGCTTGTGCCGCTCTCGCCGCCCATCAGGGTGCCGCATTTCCCGCAAGACAGTTTGGTGGTCAGAAGATAGTTGATCTCCTCTTTGGCCGGGCGGCCATGGGTGATCTTGTTTTTGGCGAAGCGTTCCTGCACCCGGTCGAACAGCGCCTGGTCCACAATGGCGGGCACGCCACCGGGGATCACAATGTCCTTGTAGCTGTACTCCCCAATGTAGCGCCGGTTCTTGAAGATTTGGAAGAAGCTGTTCTTGACGAAGGGTTTCCCGGTACGGGTGCGCAGGCCGCGTCCGTTCAGGGAAGCCGCTATCTTTTCGGCTGGTTCGCCGTCGGCATAGCGGGTGAAAATTTCCTGCACAATGGGAGCTGTCTCAGGGTCGATGTGATAGAACCGATCCTCTTTTCCAATGACGTAGCCCAATGGCACTACCCCACCATTATACTTGCACTTAAGGGCGTTCTCGCGTTCCCCGCGGGCGACCTTAATGGCCAGCTCCGCTGAATAATACTCGGCCATGCCGATGAGCAGGCTCTCGATCATGATGCCTTCAGGGCCGTCCGAGATCGGTTCCATGACCGAGACGAGATGGACGCCGTTCTTTTCAAGCTGGCGCTTGTAATAGACTGCATCGTAACGGTTGCGGGCAAAGCGGTCCAGCTTCCAGACCAGGACCGCATCGAAAATCTTCTTGGCGCTGTCCTGAATCATCCGCTGAAATTCGGGTCGGTCGTCGGTCTTGGCGGAGTAGGCCCGGTCGATGTAGGTGCCCACAATAGTGATGCCGTTGTGCTCGGCGT
>OERP01000297.1_pt1 | contig 10546 bp, 8 predicted proteins | sample 1540031 | NCBI WGS metagenome assembly OERP01 (sample SAMEA3891882, study PRJEB23780) | metagenome | biome: terrestrial biome; feature: animal house; material: Caecal content | place: Italy | collected 2015-05-05 | reverse complement strand
GTTGTACGTAGTATTTGTTGCGGAATTTTAAAAAAAGTGGTATAATATAAAATAATCGACCATAATCGATCAGGTGAGTCGCTATAGAGGTTTTATATGAGTAATACAAATAACGTAATGAACGAAGGGCTTCCTTCTAATGTAATCTGCTCCGATCCATACGGGTGTACTTTTGAGGAGATTGTAGAGCTTTTGGGAGAAAAAAGTGGAAGAGCTTTCTTTAGGACTCTTTATAAAGAGAAACCCAAAATTCAAAATCAAACAATTAAGGTTAATAGTATTGAAAACGGTGGCGATACAAAAAAATACGCTTTTGAGCTTAACGATGGATATTGTATAGAAACCGTTAGCATTACCAGAAAAACAGGGACAACCGTTTGTGTCAGCACAATGGTAGGTTGTCCTATTGGATGCACGTTTTGTGAGTCGGGTAGCAATGGATTTATTCGAAATCTTTCGGCTTCGGAAATTGTCCAACAAGTGATATTGATGAAAGACAAAATAAATAGAATTGTCTTCATGGGTATGGGAGAGCCTTTCGACAATTTGGACGAGGTGTTGAAAGTGCTTGAGATCCTGACTTCAGAATATGGTTACGGCTGGAGTCCGAAACGCATCACTGTTTCTTCTGTGGGTTTAAAGAAAGGACTGGAGCGCTTTCTGAATGAAAGTGATTGTCATCTGGCTATCAGTATGCATACTCCGATCCCTTCGCAACGAAGGGATTTGATGCCCGCCGAGAAAGCTTTCTCCATTACGGAAATTATTGATATATTGCATAATTATGATTTTAGCAAACAGCGTCGTCTGTCTTTTGAATATATCGTATTCAAAGGAGTGAACGATTCACTGATCTATGCTAAAGAGATAGTGAAACTCTTGCGGGGTATTGAGTGTCGTGTCAACTTAATCCGGTTTCATGCTATTCCTGATGTTGATTTAGAAGGGGTGGATATGGAAGCAATGACAACTTTCCGTGATTATTTGACGCAACATGGCGTATTTGCCACCATTCGTGCATCAAGAGGAGAGGATATTTTTGCCGCTTGCGGAATGTTGTCTACAGCTAAACAACAGAAAGAGAAAGGTGTTACATTACAGTAAACTAAACAATAATATCATATAATTATGAAACGAATAGCATTTTATTTAAGTTTGGTGCTGGTGGTTCTGGTACTGGCTTCTTGTAAGAAGGGACAAAAGAACTTGTTTACCCCCACGTCCAGCGGTAGACCTTACGAAGTATTGGTCGTAGTAAATAAACCTGTATGGGACCGTCCTGCAGGACGTGCATTGTTTGATGTATTGGATACCAATGTGCCCGGACTACCCCAGGCGGAGCGTTCGTTTCGTATATCAAATGTGGACCCTCAGCATTTTGACCGTGTGCTGAAAATATTCCGTAATATCATCATTGTGGATATTCAAGATATTTATACTCAGCCCAAACTTAAGTTTTCCCGTGATGTTTATGCGTCTCCGCAGATGATTATGACAATTCAGGCTCCTAATGAAGACGAATTTGAGGAATTTGTAGCAAAGAACAGTAAAGTGATTATAGATTTCTTTGTGAAAGCTGAGATGAATCGTCAGATAACTTTGTTGAAACAAAAACATAGCGATGTGATTTCCACTAAGGTAGGAAGTATTTTTGATTGTGATATCTGGGTGCCGATAGAACTGGCTAACTATAAAGAAGGCAAAGATTTTTTGTGGGCTTCTACTAATCGTGCTACAGCGGATATGAATTTTGTAATGTACTCTTATCCTTATACAGACAAGGATACCTTTACTAAAGATTATTTCATTCATAAACGTGATTCTGTAATGAAAGCAAATATTCCGGGTGAACGCGAAGGAATGTATATGGCAACAGACTCTATGTTTGTGGATGTGGAAGATATTGTTGTAAAAGGAGAGTATGCGCAAGAAGCTCGCGGATTATGGGAAATGGAAGGTGACATGATGGGAGGTCCGTTTGTGTCTCATGCACGGGTGGATCGTGCTAACGGTCGTGTCATTGTGGTTGAGGCCTTTATTTATTCACCGGATAAATTGAAACGTAATCTGATGCGTCAGATGGAAGCTTCACTTTATACATTGAGATTGCCCAATGAAAGCTTGATTGACGAAATTGTAATTAGTGGTAATATTCCGGAAGAAAAAATAGATACAACAAGCCGGGTAAAGTAAGAAGAGACATTATAATATATAATATAGATGGAAGATAACTACAAGATACGAGTTGGTATTACTCATGGGGATATCAACGGAGTAGGATATGAAGTAATTCTCAAAACTTTTTCGGATCCTACCATGCTGGAACTTTGTACACCCATTATTTATGGATCACCTAAAGTGGCTGCTTATCATCGTAAAGCAATGGATATTCAAACAAATTTCAGTATTGTCAATTCTGCAGACGATGCTCAGCCGGATAAACTGAGCATCGTGAATTGTACGGAAGACGAATTGAAGGTGGAGCTCTCCAAACCGACACCGGAAGCTGGTAAAGCAGCTTTGGATGCGTTGGAGAGAGCTTTGCAGGACTATCGGGAGGGAATGATTGATGTTTTGGTAACTGCTCCTATCAATAAGCATACCATTCAGTCGGAAACTTTTCATTTCCCCGGTCATACAGAATATATTGAAGAGCGTGTGGGGGAAGGACAGAAAGCGTTAATGATTTTGCTGAAGAATGATTTCCGGGTAGCTTTGGTGACTGGTCATGTTCCTGTACGCGAGATAGCACAAGATATTACCAAGGAACTTATTATGGAAAAATTGGCTGTTTTCCATCGTTCTTTAAAAGAGGATTTTGGCATCGACAGTCCGCGTATAGCTGTGTTTTCATTAAATCCTCATGCGGGTGATGAGGGATTGATTGGTACGGAAGAGAGTGATATCATAATTCCGGCAATGAAGGAAATGGTTGCTAAAGGCATTCAGTGTTTCGGACCTTATCCGGCCGATGGCTTTATGGGATCTGGCAACTATACTCATTTTGATGGAATTCTAGCTATGTATCATGATCAGGGATTGGCTCCTTTCAAAGCTTTGGCAATGGATGAAGGAGTGAATTACACGGCAGGACTTCCTATTGTACGCACTTCTCCGGCACATGGTACTGCGTATGATATTGCCGGACAAGGGGTTGCCTTGGAAGATTCTTTTCGCCAGGCTATCTATGTGGCTATGGATGTTTTCCGTAATCGGATTGTCGAAAAAGAAATCCATGCACATCCATTGCGTAAACAGTATTATGAGAAACGGGATGATAGCGATAAACTGAAGTTAGATACCATTGATGATGAAGATTGATGGTGAACCGGTCTAAAATATAATTTCAAGAAAAAGAGTAGAAATGAAATTTGCAATTATATCAGCGGGTGAAGGCTCCCGACTTTCACAAGAAGGGGTAGCTTTACCCAAACCTTTGGTGCAACTGAACGGAGTTGCCATGATTGACCGTCTGATACAGATCTTTGTGCGCAACGGGGCTGATAAGGTGGTCATCATTATTAATAATGAAAGTCCGTTGACAAAAGAGCATTTGGCAAAACTACAGGCGGAAGCGACAGTGCCATTGGAAGTAGTTGTGAAAACTACGCCTAGTTCAATGCATAGTTTTTATGAACTGAACTCTTATTTGAAAGACGATAAGTTCTGTTTGACTACTGTAGATACCATATTCCGTGAAGAAGAATTCTCGACTTTTATTGAAGCGTTCAAACAATCGGACAAAGATGGATATATGGCGGTGACCGATTTCATAGACGATGAAAAACCGCTTTACATTTCTACAGATGAAGCTTTGAACATAACTGGCTTTCATGATGAGGCCATCTCCGGATGCCGCTATATATCGGGAGGAATTTACTGCCTGACTCCGACAGCGGTCAAGACATTGCACGGGTGTATGGAAAAAGGTATGTCCCGTATGCGCAACTTCCAGAGGCAGTTAGTGGCCGACGGCTTGAAATTAAAAGCTTATCCTTTTACAAAAATTCTGGATGTAGACCATGCCAGTGATATAGTGAAAGCGGAAAACTTTCTGACCGGTAAGGACGAGTAATTTAAAAGATAACATAAAGGAATGAATGTGATTTCAATAATAGGGGTAAGCCGTGGAAACGAATATTCACCCAATCATGTGGACAATGATGCCGCCATATTTAATAAGGTGGTGGAAGAGTTGGGACAATTGGGCTGTGAAGTTGAGGTTTATGCCGAGAAGGATTTCGTGGAGCAGGGTGTCAAAGGAGATATCATTTTTGATATGGCCCGTGATAAAGCAACAATAGCCCGCTTGAAGTCTTTGGAGGATGGAGGTGCGTTGGTGATAAACTCTGCTTACGGTATAGATAATTGTGTACGTAGACCCATGACGGAGCTACTTATAAAAAGAGGAGTTCCTCATCCGCAGAGTTTTATTATTTCCACAGCAGACGAGTATTCTGAAAACTGTTATCCTTGTTGGGTAAAGCGGGGAGACTCTCATGCTATGGTGAAAGAAGATGTAGCTTATGCCACTTGTAAGGAAGAGGTGGAGAATATTCTGGCTGATTTTCGCAACCGTGACATTCCTGTTGCGGTCATCAATGAGCACTTGCAAGGCGACTTGGTGAAATTCTATGGGGTACACGGCACTGATTTCTTTTATTGGTTTTATCCGTCTCCTTGTTCGCACAGTAAGTTCGGTTTGGAAAAAATAAACGGAATAGCCAAAGGGATTCCTTTTAGCGTAGAGGAATTGAAAATACAAAGTGATAAAGCTGCTGAGGCGCTGAATGTACCCATTTACGGAGGTGATTGTGTGGTTTCAGCCGACGGAACACTGCGGATTATAGATTTTAATGATTGGCCCAGCTTTGCCCGTTGTCGTGAGGAAGCGGGAGGTAAAATTGCAGAGTGCATTTATAACCGGGCTAAAAAGCAAATGAAACAATAAAGACATGAGTACAGAGAGTGAGAAGAAAGGAATAGAGGCTTCTTTCAAATCCATGGACACAGAGGAGTTCCTGGATATTTATTTCAATCGTCCCATAGGATATGCATGGGCGCTATTGTTTAAAAAATTGAAGGTACATCCCAATGTCGTGACCATTTTTTCTATTATTCTAGGTATAGGCGCAGGCGTGATGTTCTATTACCCCGATATGAAACATACCCTGATTGGTATACTTCTATTGATGTGGGCAAACCATTATGACAGTGCGGACGGCCAATTGGCACGGCTTACAGGGCAGAAAACCCAGTGGGGACGTATGTTGGATGGCTTTGCCGGTGATATTTGGTTCTTTACTATTTATGCGGCGATCTGTCTCAGACTGATGGACCAGCCTATGCCGTTTCATATTGGTGACGGGATGCATTGGGGGATTTTTATTTGGATATTGGCTGCTTTTTCGGGCACTGTTTGTCATAGTAAACAATGTACATTGGCGGATTATTATCGTAATATTCATTTATATTTTCTGAAAGGGAAAAATGGAAGTGAGCTGGATAATTTCAAACAACAGCGTGAGATCTTCTATAGTTTACCTTGGAAAGGAAATTTCTGGTGGAAAGCTTTTTTGTATTTTTATGGTAATTACACACGTCAGCAGGAAAGAATGACCCCTAATTTTCAGCGTTTCTATGCTTTGGTAAAGGAAAAGTATGGGGACAATATTCCACAGGAGTTGCGGAACGAATTTCGTGCAGCTAGCAAACCTTTGATGAAATATACCAATATCTTGACTTTTAATACACGTGCCATTGCTTTGTATATCAGTTTGCTGATTGGCGAACCTTGGTTGTATTTTGTATTCGAGATTATTGTAATGACTTCTTTATTTGTATATATGCGCCATTGCCACGAGGCGGTTTGCGCACAGTTATATTATAAATACGCGGCGAAGTGAAAAGTAAATATAGAAATATATTCCTGATATTTGGGATTGTAGCTATCGTGGTAATGCTCTGTACTTTTGATATGGAGTATGATGAATTGTTGGCTAACTTGCGCCGGGCAGGGATTTGGCTGCCGGCTGTAGTAGGGTTATGGATTATCATTTACTTGTTCAATACCCTTTCTTGGTACATTATTATCCGAGATGGAAAAAAAGGAACGCCTATTCCGTTTTGGAAAGTTTATAAGCTTACAGTTTCCGGGTTTGCACTGAATTATGCTACTCCGGTAGGATTAATGGGAGGAGAACCTTACCGTATCATGGAACTGACTCCTTATGTCGGGGCCAGTAAGGCAACATCATCAGTTATCCTTTATGTGATGATGCATATTTTCTCGCATTTTTGTTTTTGGTTTTGTTCTATTTTCTTGTATTTGGCTTTACGCCCGGTAGATATTGCCATGGGGACTATGCTGGCTGTTGTGGGTGTGGTTTCTCTTTTGGCTATTTATTTTTTTATGAAAGGATACAAGAATGGAATGGCTGTCCGTACTTTAAAATTATTACAATATATTCCTTTTATTAAAGGATGGGCCAAACGTTTTTCAGAAAACAAACGGGAGACTTTGGAACGTGTGGACAGTCAGATAGCAGAGCTGCACAAACAGCGTAAGTCTACATTTTATGCCTCGTTAAGTCTGGAATTCATGGCTCGGATTCTAGGTTGCCTGGAAGTGTATTTCATATTGAATATTCTGACAACAGATGTTAGCTTTCCGGCTTGTATTCTGATTATGGCATTTACTTCTTTATTTGCTAATTTGTTCTTTTTCTCGCCTATGCAATTGGGCGCTCGTGAGGGGGGCTTTGCTTTAGCGGTAGGAGGACTGGCTATTCCGGGAGCTTTCGGAGTTTATACCGGATTGATAACCCGTGTACGTGAATTGATTTGGATTGTAATTGGTGTGTTGTTGATGAAAGTCGGCAACGGTACACCTACTAATAAAGCATGAGATAATGAACGCATTGAAAGATATTCAGGGAGTTATATTTGATTACGGCGGTACGATAGATACGAATAGCCGTCACTGGGCGGAAGTATTGTGGGCCAAGTATGTGGAACATCAGATTCCGGTGGATAAGGAGAGTTTTCGTGAGGCATACGTCTTTGGAGAAAGAGCGTTGGCTAAATACCCTTTTGTCCAGCCTTGGCATGATTTTCATGATGTACTTTCCATTAAGGCCAAACTTCAGATGGAATGGTTGGCAGAACAGAGAAAGTTGCCTATGGATGAGTTGAAACTGCAATCTTATGCCACGAAAGTAGCAGACAGCTGTTATGAGTATGTATTGGATATATTGCAGGTTACACGTCCGGTAGTGGAAGAGTTGTCCAAAAAATATAAGTTAGTGCTGGTTTCTAATTTTTATGGTAATATTCAGACCATTTTAAAGGATTTTGGACTTCTGGATTTCTTTGATGAAATTATTGAATCCTCTGTGGTGGGTGTTCGTAAACCAGATCCCGCTATCTACAGACTCGGAGTGGATGCTATGGGATTTGTGGCAAAGAATGTGCTGGTGGTTGGAGATTCTTTCTCAAAAGATGTTGTTCCTGCCAAAGCGGTGGGATGTCGTGTAGCTTGGTTGAAAGGAGAAGGTTGGGGAGGAGAAGTCATTGACGAATCTGTTCCTGATGTGATTATAACGAATTTGGCCCAACTGCCTGTTCTATTATAAAAAGTATGGAGACACAAAGACATGCATTGGTAAAAAGGGACTATCTAGTTCCTTTTGTTTTAGTAACCTCTTTATTCTTTTTATGGGGATTTGCACATGCTATTCTTGATGTGCTGAATAAACATTTTCAAGAGGTGATGGATATTACCCGTACTCATTCGGCAATGGTGCAGGTAATGTTTTATTTAGGTTATTTCGTAATGGCTGTTCCGGCAGGGTTATTCATCACCAGATATGGATATCGTAGGGGAGTTGTTTTCGGATTATTGCTTTACGGCATCGGGTCGTTGATGTTTATTCCCGGCGAATACTGGATGTCATTTGAATTTTTTCTGTTCTCTTTGTTTGTCATCGCTTGCGGCTTGGTTTTTTTGGAAACGGCTGCAAATCCTTATATGACAGAATTAGGGGATAGGGAAACAGCTGCCAGTCGGTTGAACCTGGCCCAGTCCTTTAATGGATTAGGATGTATTTGCGGCCCTTTGGTGGGAGGACTATTGTTGTTCTCGGAGAAGGGAGAGGCGAATATTTCATATCCTTATATGCTGATGGGGGTAGTTGTGCTGATAGTGGCACTGGTCTTTTCTCGTATCAAACTTCCGGAGATTGTTCATACAGACAATGTGGTGAATGGAAAGACAGTTAAAAAAGGCTTATGGTCGCATAAATTATTTTTATTTGGTCTACTGGCACTATTCAGTTATGAAATAGCAGAGATTTCTATCAATAGTTTCTTTATCAATTATGTGGTGGACGATGGATGGATGAATGCCCGTGATGCGGCAGTAGTGCTTTCATTCGGTGGGCTCGGGCTATTTATGTGCGGACGTTTTGCCGGTAGTTGGATTATGCAGCGAATTCGTGCAGAAAGAGTTTTGCTATACTGTGCTTTGGGAACGGTAGCGGCTACTTTTCTTATCGTTTGCAATTTAGGAAAAATTTCATTAGTTGCTTTGTTTTTGGTATATGTGTTCGAAGCCATCATGTTTCCCACTATTTTTGCCATATCTTTGAAAGGGTTGGGAAATAAAACCAAACGAGCCTCTTCTTTTTTAATGATGTCTCCTGTAGGAGGAGCTATTGGCCCTGTGTTGATGGGATATGTGGCAGACAATAGTAATATGTCCTTATCATTCATTATACCATTTGTTTCTTTTTGTGTTGTATTATTCTATTCGTGGTATGCCGATGTAGAAGGAAACTGAAATAAAAAATCCCGATATGGCTGTCTGGCTTTATCGGGATTTCTATCTATTTTTAAATTTCCTCGGCTTTCAAAGGACTAGTCCGGATAATATCCCATACATCTTCTTCTGTTTTGCTGAAGGGACCGGATGCTTCTAATTTCAGTGTCGACATGGCTGCTGCAAAACAACCGGCTTTTTCATAGGATACTCCTTTGTTGCGCATATATAAATATCCTGTGGCATACGTATCTCCGCATCCTGTAGCATCAACTATATCTTTAGGAGGATAGGCGGGTATCTTATGAAATCTACCTTCTGCATAAATTACAGAACCCAGACTTCCCAAGGTTATCAATACCTCTTTTACTCCCCATTCAGCAAGTTGCAAAGCGGCTTGTTTTATGTCTTTGTGACCGGTAAGCACTTCCATTTCGTGTTCGTTTACCTTTAGAATATCAATATATTTTAAGGCTTCCAACTTGTCTGTCCAATCTATGGGATAAACTCTTTCACCCCGGACTTCGCGCAAATATCCTTGGGCATCTACCGCCAAAATACCTTTTTCTGAAAGATATTTTACAACATCCAGTGAAAAATCATCTGCCAGAAGGCTTCCCAAATGAAAAATATGGGCATTTATATTCTGTAGCTGTTCCACTGTGAAAGGATCGGCTTTAGCTAATACCCGCTGACTGCGGTTATCTTGATTTTCCCCGTATGTATTCTCGAAATAGACTGTTCGCTGACTGGGAATAACAGTGACTCTGATACCTTTTGCACGGATATCTTCTACAGCTTTAAATTCACTGGGCGCTAGTGCTGTGACCAGCTGATAATGCTTTGTATCCTTTAAATGACTGATTCCGTGTGAAAAATAATAGGATGTTCCGCCGGGCATATAAGTCGTTTTCCTGGGTGTTACTATCTTATCTAATGTAATGTGGCCTATGCAACAAATATCATCCATACCTATTTATATTAAACGGTTGCAAAGCTACAAAAAAAACTAGAAAAAGCATGGAAGTTTTCAAAAGAAGGTGTAACTTTGGCACAAATTATCTTAATCTCTGCTATGAGATGCAATTTTAACAAAGAAATTAGAATGGAAAAAATGAATGTGAAACCGGCAACCGGTAAATTGGGCGTTCTTTGTGTTGGATTGGGCGCTGTTACTTCAACTTTTATGACAGGTGTGCTGATGGCTCGTAAGGGACTGGCAAAACCTGTCGGATCTATGACTCAATATGATAAAATGCGTGTTGGCCGTGGAGAAAATAAAAAGTATTTGCATTATGGAGAAATCGTTCCATTGGCAACTTTGGACGACATTGTTTTTGGTGCATGGGATGTTTATCCTGCTAATGCTTATGAATCAGCTGTAAATGCTGAAGTTTTACAAGAAAAAGACATTCTTCCTGTAAAGGAAGAACTGGAAAAGATAGTTCCGATGAAAGCTGCTTTCGATCACAACTATGCTAGTCGTTTGGATGGCGATAATGTGAAAGATTGCAAGAATCGTTGGGATATGGTAGAACAGCTGCGTGAAGATATCCGCAATTTCAAAGCTGAAAATAATTGCGACCGTATCGTAGTTCTTTGGGCTGCTTCTACAGAAATCTATGTACCTGTTGAAGAAAAAGTACACGGAACCTTGGCAGCATTGGAGCAAGCGATGAAAGAGGATGATAAGGAACACATTGCTCCGTCTATGTGCTATGCTTATGC
>OERP01000295.1_pt1 | contig 10567 bp, 5 predicted proteins | sample 1540031 | NCBI WGS metagenome assembly OERP01 (sample SAMEA3891882, study PRJEB23780) | metagenome | biome: terrestrial biome; feature: animal house; material: Caecal content | place: Italy | collected 2015-05-05 | reverse complement strand
GAGGTGCCAGAATCAAGAACAACAAGATTGATGAACGCTATGCAGCGGTTGCCCTGATCGAAATTCTGATGAAGAAAGGTCTGGTCAACCCGGAAACCTACGCCAACGTGGTTCGCAACACAAGCAAAGCCCCTGCCAAGGGGCACGGCATTTAAGAAACAAGGAGGGCGGCATTATGATGCGGGACGATTACAACTATCGCTTTAAGCTGACGGACTACACCCAGCTGGACTATAAACAACGCTCAAACCGACTTTCTAATCTAGGGAAGAAACGAAAAAGGTATTCCGGTGGAGAACCATGACATGGACTTTTTAAACTCTGATAAGGCGGAATAGACGTTTCTGCGAATCAAATTTTAAGGTTCCTGCTGATGGCGCTGCCATGCAAGCGGGCGCTCTGCATAGAAATTCTTGCTCAGGGGCATAGGATGGATTACCAGATGCTACCAGTAATCACTTGTGATGGCATATTGACAAAATCACATCATTTGGTGTATACTAATGATGGAAAAAATAGAATATACCATCATGAATTTGTGAGGAGGGATGGATATGAATTTAAGCCAGTCCGAGGTGGAAACATATTTAGAGCAAGTTAAAGATGCTGTAAGACAGAATCGTTACAGACTTTCTTTAAATTCAAACCGTTCGGACAATCGAAGACTTTTTGCGCACTACTTAATTAAAGAGAACGATGTGCCTGGCATCATCATGTCTCTGACATATCAAGATTTTTCAGAAGCCGTCCCAAATGAACACCCTCAGTTTAGACATGAAACGCTCTATGTCTTCGGTAAAGAGCTTGAGCTGATAGAGCGCTTTGGATCAGGGAAAAAGCTGGTTCCATTGTACATCAAGTTTAATAAGCTTGATGACAATTACGTGATTATTGTTTCATTTCACGAGGAACACTATCCTTTAAAAAAATATTTTCATTAAGAGGTCTGTATTGCAAACCGAGGCGCTTGTTTTTCTTTGAAAGGCTGAGTGGCTCGGGTTGCTTTATATAATAAAATTAGTTATATTAATTTAAGGAGGAAATATGTATGGAAGGGAGAAAAGATTTCTGTGAAAACTGCCGAACAGAAAGCAGCTATACGCTAAAAAAGATTAAAATCAACGAAACCATTCGCAATAAAGAGTATACTTTTGAAATTACCACTGCCATTTGCGATAACTGTGGTTCAGAAATGGGAATTCCTGGCCTTATGGACTATAACTCGCAGGAAATTGATGCACAATATCGCAAAGCAGAAGGAATCATTACTGTAGACGATATTCAGCGTTTGATGAAACTTTACAATATTGGCAAGGCGCCGTTGTCACTTGCTCTTGGATTCGGAGAGATTACTATCTCACGGTACCTTGACGGCCAGATCCCTTCAAAAGAATATTCTGATATCATGGTGCATGCTTTGGCATCCGCCGCTTATATGAAGGAACTTCTGAATCAGAATCGTGATAAGGTTGGTGAAACGGCATATAATAAGGCATACCTCGCAGCAACGCAACTGGAAAATCTTTATGCTGCCATTCCGATGCCTTTGATGGCAGTTATTGCCTATATTTTTTCTGCCCTGCATGAAGTTACGCCTTTAACTCTGCAAAAGCTGCTGTATTATATCCAAGGCAATTATGTTGCCATTTATAACCGTCCATTGTTCCCGGGAACATGTGAGGCGTGGGTACACGGCCCGGTCTACCGCAATGTTTATAACCTGTTCCGTGATTTCAAATACAATCCTATAGAGGATGATCGTTTTGCGCCATTAAAAGACGGGGTTTTTCCTCTTGAACCGGCTGCAAAAGCTGTGGTAGATCGAATTTTAAATACCTTTGGAATGTACAGCGGTAAAACTCTGGAAAGGATCACCCACAAAGAAGATCCTTGGATCAATGCACGGAAAGGTTTTCTTCCGGACGAATCTTCTCAGACTGAAATCACACTGGATGAGATGAAAAAATATTTTGATCAGGTCAATCAGAAATATGGTATTGAAACTGAAGACGGATTGAAAAAGTATATTGCAACGATGCTCTAAACAACTAATCACCTGTAGTCTTCTCTATTTTAAAGAGGAAACTATGGGTGATTGTTTATTGTCTAGATTATTTGTGAGAGTTAGAAACTTCAAAATTTCAGGTAAGTGCCATATGAGAAGTTAATAAAATCGTAATCGTCTTATAAAAAGTATGTCCTTGCAACAGAAAAAGGATAAGACAGATCTAGTACACCAAGTTCTTTCTGCTTAAAACAATTGCACATATAGTTTCTCTAGAGAATCAGATCTCTAGGCAGTTTTGGATGCTGGCCGAAATCTATAGAAGTGGAGTAGAACAGTGTGAAAAGATCTCTACTTAGATGAACCGTTGGTGTCGGCTGTTTCCGCTAGACTATAATTCAGTAGCAGTTTTGGAACATGAGGACACACAATGGCGATGCGACCTTTCCTGTGGCAGACTAGGCGATTATAACTCATTTGTCAGAATCAGACTAACTTGTTTTTGGTCTAGGCCAGTTTTCACTCGAACCTAGTACAGAACCGATCTTCTTCGTCTGGGTCGTAGATCAAATCTTCCGTTTCGTTGTTACTGGTCAGTTCGCTGCGGCCTGTTTCGCTTTTCTTTTGGACGCCCCGTTGATCCTTTTTGAATGGGATCTGGGGCGTATTCTTTTTGGAACACCTGTTTGCAGAACAACCCGGCGCTCTGTCTCTCTGGGCTGGAGGGCATCCGGCGGATCGGGGAACAGGGTATAGGTTTTATTAAAAATTTTGAACAATCCATCCGGAAGGCCAATGCCGGATGATATGAAACATTCCAATCGACATCCTCAACGAAACCAAGGGTATGTGATAAGATGGAGGTGCCAGAATCAAGAACAACAAGATTGATGAACGCTATGCAGCGGTTGCCCTGATCGAAATTCTGATGAAGAAAGGTCTGGTCAACCCGGAAACCTACGCCAACGTGGTTCGCAACACAAGCAAAGCCCCTGCCAAGGGGCACGGCATTTAAGAAACAAGGAGGGCGGCATTATGATGCGGGACGATTACAACTATCGCTTTAAGCTGACGGACTACACCCAGCTGGACCGGAACCGGAAGCGGAAGGTGGCCGTCTATGGCCGGGTATCCACCGAGCACGAGGCGCAGATTGCTGCCCTGGAAAACCAGATGCAGTGGTATGACGATCAGGCGCGGTATCATCCCAATTGGGAGATTCAGGACCGGTATATAGACGAGGGCATTACCGGTACCCAGGCCAAGAAAAGGCCCTCCTTTCTGCGGATGATTGACGACGCCCGGCAGGGCAAGTTCGATCTGATTGTAACCCGTGAGGTCTGCCGGTTCGCCCGGAACGTGGTGGACACCCTGGTCATCACCCGGGAACTGAAAGGCATCGGGGTGGAAGTCTACTTCATCGAGGACAACATCTGGACCATGGATGGAGACGGCGAGCTTCGCCTCTCCCTGATGGCCACCCTGGCCCAGGAGGAGAGTCGCAAGACCTCTGAGCGGGTGCGGGCGGGCCAGAAGGTGAGTCGGGAGAAAGGGGTGCTGTACGGCAACGGCAATATTCTGGGCTACGACCGGGTTGGAGATACTTATCAAATCAACGAGGAGCAGGCCGAGACGGTGCGGCTGATTTTCGACCTCTATTTGCAGGGGAGAGGCTCTTTGCAGATTGCCAACGAGCTGAACGCCCGCCACCGGAAAAGCGCCATGGGGCTGGTGAAGTGGTGCGCATCCAGCGTGGTGCGGGTGCTGAAAAATGCAACCTACACCGGTACCAAGTGCTACAACAAATCCCGGAACAACAACTATCTGGACCAGCACCGGGTGCTGAACCTGGACGCCTCCACCTATTTGTATCAGGAAGGAGACTTCCCGGCCATTGTCTCCAAAGAAATCTGGAACAAGGCCCAGAGCATCCGAATCAACCGGCGAAAAGCGGTGGCCCTGCGGGACGGCAAGGTAACCATCAGCAACCGGACTTCCGAGGACATCTGGGTCAACAAGCTGCGGTGCAGCTGCGGCTATGCCTGCCGCCGGGACAAGTGGCACGTCCGGAAGGACGGCAGCATCTCCTACGGGTACCAGTGCTACAACCGGATCAACAACGGCTCCAAACAGAAGCGGGAGGAGATGGGCCTGGACTCTGAGGGCTACTGCGGGATTCGGATGTACGGAGACTGGAAGCTGGAGATGATGGCCGATACCCTCTTTGAGCAGCTGCTGGGGGACAAGCACCAGATCATCCAGACCGCCCTGGAACTGCTGAAAAAATACTACAGGGAGAGCAGCCGGAAAGACCAGCAGGGGAACAGCGAACGGAAGATCCAGCTGGAGCGGATCGACACCCGGCTGCGGAACCTGACCGTCATGCGGGCAGATGGGGAGATCGGGAAGGAGGAATACCAGCAGCTGCGGGACCAGCTGGAAGCCGAGAAAAGCCGCCTGGAGGAAGAACAGAAAAAGGCTGAGTCGGTGGAGTGCCGGGAGGCCATGGACCTGGACCGGATCCAGCAGGCCCTGGAAGAACTGGTCCACCTGAAAGGAAAAGGGGTCAGCCGGGAACTGATCGACCAGATTGTCTACCGGGTGACGCCGGTGTCCGAGACTCACTTCGAGTGGTACCTCCATTTGGGCCCTGGAACCGATGCCCAGGTGGGCCTTCTGGTGGAGGGCAAAAAGGGAAACTGTGTGCCCTCGGTGAACGGTATCAGGGAGTTCTTAAACCTTGGTGAAGTGAAAACAGACGTGGCTGCGAGCCAAATGTTGGGCCCCCTGCCGACAGAGCAGCTACACAGCCTGAAAGAAAAGTGGAATACCCTGATCCTGGACGACCTGGAGGAGCTGGAGGACGAAGGCGCTCAGCAGGCGCTCTGCGGATTGCTGCGGAGCTGCCGCAGCCACCGGATTCTGCTGCTGAGCCGGGGCCCGCTGCCCGCGTGGCTTTTGCCGTTCCAGACGACGGGGGTGCTGGGGGTCCTGACAGCGCAGGATCTTTTGCTGGATCGGGGCACCGCAGACAAGCTTTTACAGGCCCATGGGGTTTATCTCTCCGCCAGTGAGCTGGCCGCCATTCATAAGGAGACCAATGGCTATCCGCTGGCGCTGGAACTGCTGGCCCAGCACCTTGAGCGGGGCGAGGCCTTTGCCGCAGCCACCTCCGACGCCGTCCGCCAGGAAATTTTCTATTATTATGAAGAAACAGTCTTTCGCCGGATGGAAAAAGCCACCCGCCGCCTTCTGATGGAGCTGTCCCTCTTTGAAACTGTCACCCCGGAGCTGGCCCGGATCGTCACGGGGGACCCCCACGCCAATGAGCGTCTGGTTGGCCTGCTTCGCCAGACCAGCATGATGCACCTGGAAAAGCTGGGCAATTACACCTTCTGGCCGATCTTCCGCCGGTTCCTGCAATGGGAGCTGGACCAGAAATACACCGAAGACCAGCGCTGCACCCTTTGGGACCGGGGAGCCCTCTACTATGAACTCAACGAGGACTACGGCTCTGCACTGGAATTTTATACCCGTAGCGGGAACAAGGCCAAGGTTGCCGACCTGCTGGTCAAAAATGCCGGCCTCCACCCCGGCATGGGACATTATATTGAGATGGAACCCTATTACCGGGCCCTGCCCGAGGCCGAGGTGCGGAAGAACCCGGCCCTGATGCAGGCCATGAGTATGCTCTGCGCCATGGAGATGGATTTCGCCGGGTCGGAGCGGTGGTATGCCGCGCTGAAGGAATACCGGGCCGGAGCCGCAGGGGCCGATGCCCGGGAAGCCCGCAGCCGTCTGGCCTGGCTGGACATTGGCCTGCCCCAGCGGGAGGTGGAGGGGCTGATGGAGCTTTTTCCAAGGGTATTCACGCTGATCAAAAACCGGGAAATTTCCCTGCCGGCTTTCTCTGTCACCAGCACTCTGCCCAGCCTGATGAACGGCGGCAAGGATTTTTCCCCCTGGAGCAAACGGGACACCCTGCTGTACAAGACCCTCCGGCTGCCGGTGGAGGCGGCGCTGGGCAAAGACGGGGTGGGCCTGGCGGACTGCGCTCTGACCGAGAGCTTGTTTGAAAAGGGCGAGGACGTCCGAAACCAGGCCATGAAGCTGCTGGCTATGCTGGAGCTCATCCGGCGGGAGGGCACGCCCGACATGGAATTCGCAGTGGTGGGGCTGCTGGCCCGGGTGCAGATCGACGCCGGGCGGGCCCAGGACGCCCGCGAAAGCCTGCTGGACCTGCGGGAGCGGTTCATTCGACAGGAGCAGACCCGGTTCTTGCCCAACCTGGACGCTTTTGTCTGCCGCATTGACATGATGCAGGGCAATGATGCCGCCGTGGCCCTCTGGTATCGGGACAAAGCCCCCCGCAACCCCCAGTATCTGCAGACCCTCAAGCGGTATCAGTATTTTACACAGGCCATGGCCCAGCTGGCCCTGGGGGACCCCCAGGGGGCCCAGGTCACCCTGGCCCCGCTGGAACCTTATTGCCAGCTCTGCCGGAGGCACATCGACGGCATCAGCCTGAACCTTCTGCGGGCGGTGGCGGAATACCGGCAGAACAGCCCCGACTGGAAACCCCGCCTGGCTGCCGCGCTGGACGCGGCCTGGGAGTTCAGCTTTGTGCGGACGGTCAGTCAGTATGGCGGGGCTGTGCTGCCCCTGCTGGAACATACCACCTGGGACGCCGACCCGCACTTCCTGGCACAAGTGCTGCGCAAAGCCCGGCGACAGGGAGCGTATTACCCTCGGTTCCTCTCCCCGGCGCAGCAGATGGAGGCCCCTCTTTCCGAGACAGAGCGCCAGGTGCTGCAGCTGCTCTGCGCCGGGAAGAGCAACGCCGAGATCGGCCAGGCTCTGCACATCAAGCTGCCCACCGTCAAGACCCATGTCAGCCATGTTCTGAAAAAATTGAAGATCTCCCGCCGAACCCAGGTCAGGGACGCAGCCCAGCGGCTGCATTTCATCGACCTCTGAACGCCCCGGGCGGCGTTGGATCGAAAACTTCAGAAAAAAGTCTTCCCTTGAAACGATAAAAAACAGCGCAATGCGGTTTCTTTTTTGCACAGTTTCCGCTTTCTAATACTTTGGTATAATTGACCCGCCCGGGGCGTTCCGGTATACTTGGGCTGTTCAAACGATAGCCCCGTTCCGGCGGGCTCCTGCTCGGGAAGGGGACTCAACGAGGAGGGATTTTCATACGCTTGAAAAAACTTTGGCCCTGCTGACAGGCTGCGATCTGGATTGGCTGGAAGAGCTGTTGGGGTCCGGGCGTTCCAGGAATGCCAACGCAGAAAGCGGCGCTTTCAGCGGCCTAAGCGATATCACCATCCGGGTGAGCCCGGGTACAAGCGGGGCTCTGAATGACGACTCCATTCTGGGCGGCGCAACCGGCGTGACGCTGGATCTGAGCCGGTGCTTCGGCCCATCGATCGGTCAAAGGAGGTAAAACCATGCGATTCAAACGACTTTTGGCCCTGCTGGCTGCAGCGGCCCTGGCCCTGAGCCTGCTGGCGGGCTGCGGCAATGGCAGCAAGGCCCTGTCCGACGTCATAGCTGATCTGCTCAGCGGCCTGTATGACAACGTGGCCGTGGAAGTGGACCCTGACCTCACCGCCGCCCTGAAAAAGGCGGCCGCCGAGGGCGGCACCGAGGAGGAAATCCTCGCCCGGATGATCGAGATCCTCAACCTCAACAACGTCAGCATCACCTTTACCCGGCTGGGCAGCGGCCAGCAGGGCGACCATGCGGTGACCCTGTACTTCCAGACCGGCACCGACCCTGACGCCGCATCCCGCAACGCTCTGGCCCAGTGGGCCAGCACCCTTGGCACCCTGCCCGATGACGGCAGCTTCCAGGGCGATGTCGCCATGATCGAGGCCGAAAACGGATACTATATCGCGCTGAACGTGGAAGTGCTCAAGGCGGGTACTCCGGACAAATCGGACCAATCGGACGCAGATGACGACAATCATCTTGGCTATACCGAGAACGGTGCAAATAGCTATACAGTTTCAACTGCCCAGGGTTTTAATGATCTGGTTACTCTGAAACAAGGGGATATTGCATTCACCAGCATTACGCTGGATTGTGACGTTACCCTGCCTGAAAACTGGCCTGACGGCCTTGTATATACCGCATCGTTTGATGGCGGCAACCATACAGTTAGCGGGGTAAGTGGCAACGGTATGTTTGACGAAGTCACCTCTGACGCCAGTGTGAAGAATGTGAAATTTGCAGATGTCAAGGTCAGCGGCAATGGTAGATGCGGAACCGTGGCGGCCACCAACAATGGCACCATTGACAACTGCCATGTCCTGTTGGGAAGCGTTTCCGGAGGAAATTCGACCGGCGGGTTGGTAGGATATAATGCGGGCTCCATTTCCAACAGCAGCGCCGCCTGCAGCGTAGAAGGCGACAGTTGGGTTGGAGGTATTGCAGGCGAAAATACATCTAATGCAATAATGAACTGTGAAGTGTCTGGAACCGTTGAAGGCGGTGGATGGACTGTTGGCGGTATCGTCGGATACAGCGACGGTGAAGTGACAGATTGTACCGTCAGCGGCAATGTCATATGCACAGGCACTATCGAAGATAGTACTGAATCTCAACGGTCGGGCTGTTTTGTTGGCGGTATTGTTGGATTCAACGATGATGCTATTACTAATTGCAGGATGGAAGGAAAGGTGAGTGGCGCAGGCGCTCAGATCGGCGGGATCACAGGTTATAACTGGGGCCAGGTGACATGTTCGTCTTTTACCGGCACTGAAGTTACGGGTTCCTGGCAAGTTGGAGGCATAGTGGGATTTAATGAATCCGTGGTAAAAGCCTGCTATGCAGAGGGTAATGTCCACGGGAGCGGACTGAATGGTGTAGTTGGTGGTGTTGTAGGAACAAACAATGGCGGTACAGTGACAGCTTGTTACGCGAAGGGGAGCGTTTCAACAGCTGCTAGCAATATGGGCGAAGTAGGCGGTGTGGTTGGACAAAACTACATGTACATGCACTCTGCCGGTGCTGTAAGTGGATGCTATTTCTCTGGATCGTTAACCGCACCGAAGAATGTTGGCGGCGTAGTAGGCCATAACACCTTCGGCTGTTCTGTTACTGGTTGTTATGCAGTTGTACAGAGTATCAACTGCGGTGATGCCAGCCAGGGCGGAGTAATTGGTGCAAATTTGAGTGAGAATGTCCAGGCTTGCTACTGGTATGGGGTTGCAGCCTCCGGCATCGGCACAGGCTATTTAGATCCTTCGTCGCTTGGTTACGCAAAAATCGGCGCAACTGTTCAAGATGTGGAGGTCACTTGGGAGAGCGCTACTGACGCAATGAATCAGGCTTCGGGTGTAGAGGATGGTTTGAAGTTTGTGTACTCCAGCGGTATTCCCACCCTTCCCCTCAAATGATATAGTCCTTTTCTAAGCTAAATCATAACACTTTGGCCCCCGCCTTACCTGAACCGAACCAGTAAAAACAGACAATAGACAAAAGCCCCCTGAAGTAGGACAATGAAAGTACTACGTCAGGGGGTTATTGTATGTCCAGAAGATATCAGAAAGTGCAGGAGTTCCTTCCGCAGATTAAGCAAATGCTTGAGCAGGGAATGAGTCAGAGAGAAGTTGCAGAATCCATAGGGCTAAAAGGAGAGCGGCCCGCTCCGGCCCGGGATGCCGGGGGCGCCGCACAGAGAGGAGCGGGCCCCTTTGAAGGTTGGTACAAGGCGCTGGAAGATCGCATCTGGCTCACCCAGCTGGGCCTGAACCCCCTCCACCGTCTCCTGGAAGTTGGGGACAAAGAGATACATGGAGGGGATGATCTGCATGGCGTCCACCCCGTTGTCCGCGAAGCTGTCCACCTGTTTGGCCACCGACAGGGTAACCCCTTCCCCCAGTTCCACCGAGGCATAGGGGTAGTCGCTTCCCTTGGTGGTGTACATCAGCGCCTGACCGGGCATCAGGGTCTCCCGCTTCCCCATCAGGCTGTTGTAGTCCTCCAGGGGCGCCACAAACACCTGCCAGGTATTGGCCATGGTCTCCATGTTGTAGGAGCTGAGGAACACGTCGTCCATGACCATCCGGTCCTCCTGACGCACCCCCACAAAGCCGCACACCCGGTAGTCCAGGATGTTGCTGGGGGTGGCGCCATACTGCTCCGCCGTCTCTTCAGCCAGCACCCGCACCTGCTCCTGGTGGGAGCCGTCCAAGGTGTTCACACGGTCCACCACGGCGTCCAGGTTGATGTGCCGGGGATAGCGAGTGCGCAGACTGTCCTCAATGCCGATGTACAGGCAGGAGGTGGAGGAGATCATCACCAGCACCATGGTGCACAAAATGCAGATGGAGGCCAGGCCCGCCCCGTTGCGCTTCATGCGGTAGAGCATGCCGGAGACGCCGATGAAGTGGCTGGTCTGGTAATAGAAGCCCTTATTCTTCCGCAGCAGCTTCAGCAGGGCGATGGACCCGGCGGTGAACAGGCAGTAGGTGCCGATGATGACCAGCAGCACCGCCACGAAGAACAGCAGGAAGGCGCCCAGGGGATTGCGAATGGTCACGGCAATGGTAT
>OERP01000274.1_pt1 | contig 11120 bp, 16 predicted proteins | sample 1540031 | NCBI WGS metagenome assembly OERP01 (sample SAMEA3891882, study PRJEB23780) | metagenome | biome: terrestrial biome; feature: animal house; material: Caecal content | place: Italy | collected 2015-05-05 | reverse complement strand
TGTCCGTTCTTCTGCTGGCCCGTTTCCGCCAAGCGGTGGAACAGCAGTCCGCCGCGCTGGCCCAGCTGGCCAGATGCCTCTGGGCGCTCCCAGTCCAGGGCCGGACGGAGGCCCAGCTGTCCCACGACAGCGTGAGAGCCCTGGAGGCGCTCACAAAGGAGTTGGGACTTCCCACAGAGACAAAACAGTTGGGCGGGACAGTCCAAAAGCGGCTGGAGAGGGTTTCCTCTGATCCAAACCTTTTGGTATATACTGCGTAACGAATCGGAACTTCCGCAGAGCACGGATCTGCATTATCATCATTCCTGTAAGACGGTGGCCCAGGTGATGGCCGATCTGATCCGGGAGGGCAAAATCACCCACTGGGGCATCTCCGAGGCAACGGAGGACTACCTGCGCCGGGCCCACGCGGTGTGCCCGGTGACGGCGGTGCAGAACCGCTACTCCATGATGGCCCGGCAGTACGAGGCCCTGTTCCCCACGCTGGAAGAGCTGGGGGTGGGGCTGGTGGCCTTCAGCCCCATGGCCAACGGCTTTCTGACCGGCAGCTACGGCAAGGACAGCCGCTTCGACCCCAAGACCGACTACCGGGCGGGGATGCCCCAGTTCGCCCCCGGCGCCATCGACCAGAACCAGCCCCTGCTGGATCTGCTGCGCCGGATGGCGCAGGAAAAGCAGGCCACCCCGGCCCAGATCTCCCTGGCCTGGATGCTGTGCAAAAAGCCCTGGATCGTCCCCATCCCCGGCACCCGCAAGGAGGCCCGCATGGCCGAGAACGCCGGGGCCGCCGGCGTCGCCCTCACCCCCGCGGAGGTGGCCGCTCTGGACCGGGCCCTGGACCGGGTGGAGATGTCCGGCGTCTTTGGCGTAAACAAAAACTGAACAAGGAGGTTTTGTCTTATGGAATACACGACCCTGAACAACGGCGTCCAGATGCCCATGGCGGGCATCGGCACCTTTCTCCTGAGCCCCGACGAGGCCGAAGCCTCGGTGCGCAGCGCCCTGCAGTGCGGCTACCGCCTGATCGACACGGCCAACGCCTATATGAATGAAAAGGCGGTGGGCCGGGCCATCCGCTCTTCCGGCCTGCCCCGGCAGGAGATCTTTCTGGAGACCAAGCTCTGGCCCAGCTTTTACGAGCAGCCCGACGCGGTGGACAAGACCCTGCAGCGTCTGGGCGCCGACTACATCGACCTGCTGCTGATCCACCAGCCCGCCGGCAACTATCTGGCCGGCTACCGGCAGATGGAAAAGGCCTATCAGGAGGGCAAGGTCCGCGCCATCGGCCTGTCCAACTTCAGCCAGGCCCAGATCCAGGAGATCCTGGACAACTGCAAAGTCCGCCCCGCCGTGCTGCAGACCGAGGTCCACCCCTACAACCAGGAAAAAGCCCTCAAGCAGTTCCTGGCCGAGCAGACCATGGTCATCCAGGCATGGTACCCCCTGGGCCACGGGGACAAGGCCCTGATCGACGAGCCTCTGTTCACCCAGCTGGCCGGCAAGTACGGCAAGTCCAACGCCCAGATCATCCTGCGCTGGCAGATCCAGAGCGGCAACATCGTCATCCCCGGCTCCAAGAACCCCAGCCACATCCGGGACAACTTCGACCTGTTCGACTTTGAGCTGACCGACGGCGAGATGGCCCAGATCGCCGCCATGGACCAGGCCAAGCGCTACTACACCAGCACCCCCGAGCTGCTGCGGCGCTATGTGGAGATGGTCCCCGACGTGGACGGGCAGAAGTAAACGGCGTTGTCCCGAAACCATCTTACGATTTCAACAAAGGAGCGATTTTGTATGCGGACCAATTTTGGCGTAAAACCCTGGTTTTATCCCCTGCCGGTGCTGATCGTGGGCAGCTATAACCCCGACGGCACCGCCGACGCCATGAACGCCGCCTGGGGCGGCCTGTACGATGCCGACAAGGTGGTGCTCTGCCTCAGCAGAGGCCACCGCACCACCTCCAACATCCTGGAGCGGAAGGCCTTCACCGTCAGCTTTGCCGACGCGGCCCACACCATCCCCGCCGACTATGTGGGGATGGTCTCGGGCAACAACGAACCGGACAAGATGAAAAAGGCCGACTTCCACACCAGCAAGGCCAGCACCGTGGACGCACCCCTGATCGACGAGCTGCCGGTGGCCCTGGAGTGCAAGCTGCTCAAGATGAACGAGGACGGCAACATCATCGGCCAGATCGTCAACGTCAGCGTGGACGACACCGTCCTGAACGCCGAAGGCCAGATCGACCCGGACGTGTTCCAGCCCATCTCCTTCGACCCGGCCAACAACATCTACCGCGCCCTGGGCGAGAAGGTGGGCAACGCCTTCTGGGACGGCGGCAAGCTGAAATAAGCAATCTGAACTTTTCGGGGCCGGTCATCCGGCGGGCCCGTCGCCTTCCGCCTGGCGGAGACCAAACCCCTGGACGGCGGCGCGCTCCGGCTGCGCTACGCCGCCCTGACCTGAAACGACATTCTCTTCATCTTCATCATTTCCATCTTCCTTCTTTGCGCGGGCCCGCGGCGTTTTGCCGCGGGCCTATTGGCGTCTCTGCCCTCTTTCAGTGGAAACCTCCGGCCTATAACGCCGCCGGCGGCAACAGCACGGGGGTCCATCTGCCCGACGAGGGCATCACCGGCAACGACCACTTCATGTTCCAGGATCTGAACAACGACGTCATCGCCGACCACATCGAGAACTGGATCCAGCAGAACGTGCAGTAACACCGAAAGGAGAGGTTTCCGTATGGAATACGCAACACTGAACAACGGCGTCCGGATGCCCCGGGTGGGCTACGGCGTCTATCAGGTCAGCAGCGAGGAATGCGAGCGCTGCGTGCTGGACGCTCTGGAAGTGGGCTACCGCGCCATCGACACCGCCCAGTCCTACGGCAACGAGGCCGCGGTGGGCAGCGCCCTGCAAAAGAGCGGCCTGCCCCGCCCGGAGGTGTTCCTGACCACCAAGATCTGGATCTCCAACGCCGGGTACGAAAAGGCCAGGGCCTCCATCGACAAGTCTCTGGCCAACCTGCGCACCGATTACATCGACCTGCTGCTGATCCATCAGCCCTTCGGGGACTACTACGGCGCCTACCGCGCCATGGAAGAGGCCTGCAAGGCCGGCAAGGTGCGGGCCATCGGGGTGTCCAACTTCTACCCGGACCGCCTGATCGACCTGTGCCAGTTCGCGGAGGTGACCCCCGCGGTCAATCAGGTGGAGACCCACGTCTTTCAGCAGCAGCAGACCGCCCACACCTACATGAAAAAGTACGGCGTCCAGCATGAGAGCTGGGGCCCCTTTGCCGAAGGGCGCAAAGACTTTTTCACCAACCCCGTGCTGACTGGAATCGGCGCCAAGTACGGTAAGTCCTCCGCCCAGGTGACCCTGCGCTTTTTGCTCCAGTCCGATGTGGTGGTGATCCCCAAATCCACCCACAAGGAGCGGATGCAGCAGAATCTGGACCTGTTCGACTTCACCCTCACCGAAGAGGACATGGCCGCCATCCGCCAGCTGGACGAGGGCCGCAGCCTCTTCTTCGACCACTACGACCCCGCCACCGTGGAAATGCTGACCACCATGGGCAAGACCCGCCAGGTGTAACGCAGCCGCATCAAATCCAAAAGGCCCACAGCCGGTTTGCCGCCGGTTGCGGGCCTTTTTTGGGATGAGCGGCTAATTTGGGCTCATCCATCCTATATTTTGAAGCTGGAATGCAGTATCCAGAACGCCATAATGGGGAGGTACATACAGAGAAGTGACAATCTCTGCCACAGTCCTTCCCAAGCGAGAGCCGTTCCTTTTGCGGCCGGTTTGTCCGCCATGATGAACAAAACAAAAAAGACTGCCGCGAGGAAAAAGCAGATCAAAGAAAACGCGCCCCATCCCCTGCTGGAAATTTTAAAAAAGTACATTCCAATCAGCAACGGCGCAAACACCAGGCACAGAAAGCCGATAGCCGCTCCCCAGCCATGGATTTTGGCTCCGAGTGTCGCAAAGTTTTTCGACTCCCCCACAGAAAAGAGACCTGAAAGGATGCAGCCGCCTACCGCATACACTCCCATCACCGCCGCAAGCAGCGTGGACAGCGGGCTTGATACTGCACTCACTATGGGATAGACCCGCACCGCCCCGGCCGCCAAAACTACGCCGAACAACACCAGCCAGGTGTTGTAAATTTTATGCAGCGGCGCGTTTTGACTGCCCAACACGCTCATCACCTGCGTCCATGCGTCATAGCCCCTGAAGCTGGGAGCCAGCAGACAGGGAATCAGCAGATCCAACGCCAGCAGAACCGGCAAAACAAGGGATGTTTGTCCTTTCATCGTCAGCATCTCCTATCTTTCGCTGTTTTTTAAGGTGCGTTGCTCAGTCCCCCATGGTTTCCTCTTCCAGCCCATCCGTAAGGCGGCCCAGTCCTTTCAGAATTTTGACAGCCAGTTCCTGCATCACATCTGCTTTTACGACGGCAATTCCCTGCTCTTCATCTCCCAGGACCAGAAGCGTATCCCCTGCATGGATGTTGAAGATTTCTCTCGCTTCCTTGGGGATAACGATTTGCCCCCGTTCTCCGACTTTGACTGTCCCAAAAATATATTTTCCTTTTGGCATCGACATAGCGCATCTCTCCAAATTCATATTTTTCATATTGACGCGAAAAGTATACCAAAATGGTACAGCTCTGTCAATGCCTCCGCCAATACTGGCCGTGCACTGTGCATCTCCCTTTGCTCCAGACGGGTCTTCGGCAGGCTGGCCTGACCGGCCCACAACAAAAACAGGGGGCTCCCATGCGGGAACCCCCTGTTCGCAGTTTTGTTTTGAGGCAGAAACTTACTTGATCTCGACCTTGGCGCCGACTTCTTCCAGCTTCTTCTTGATGTCCTCGGCGTCGGCCTTGGAAGCCTTCTCCTTGATGGCCTTGGGAGCGCCGTCGACGATCGCCTTGGCCTCCTTCAGGCCCAGGCCGGTGATCTCCTTGACGGTCTTGATGACCTGCATCTTGGTAGCGCCCACGTCGGTCAGGATGACGTCGAACTCGGTCTTCTCCTCCTCAACGGGAGCAGCAGCGCCGGCAGCGGCAACAGGAGCGGCAGCAACAGCAGAAACGCCGAACTCCTCGCAGTAAGCGTCGATCAGCTCCTTCAGCTCCAGGACGGACAGGCCCTTGACGGACTCGATGATGGCAGTAATCTTCTCAGAAGCCATGGTAATAACCCTCCAATTTCAGTTGATTTTTGTAGGAATGTCGTAGTTGAACAGTTTGTGTCAGGCAGCAGCCGGCGCCGCGTTACGCAGCGGGCTCCTCCTGCTTGTCCACATAAGCCTGCATGGCGACAGCCAGACCGGACAGGGTGCTGGTGAGCGCGCCGGCGAACATGGACAGCATACCTTCGCGGCCGGGCAGCTTGGCGATGGCGTTGGTCTCAGCAGCGCTGAGCACCTTGCCCTCCATGAAGCCAGCCTTGACGACGAACTTCTTGGAACGGTCGCCGTCCTGGTACTTGCACAGGATGCGGGCAGCAGCCATCGGGTCCTCAGCGGTAGCGAACGCGACGGCAGTGTCGCCGGTAAAGTTCTCGCTCAGACCCTCGATGGAGGTATCCTTGACAGCCAGACGGAGCATGGTGTTCTTGACGACCATATACTCAACGCCAGCCTCACGCAGCTCCTTGCGCAGCTTGGTGTCGTTCTCGACGGTGATACCGCCGTAAGCGACCACGCAACCGGAAACCGCGTTCTCAAACTTTGCCTTCAGACCAGCGACATAAGCCTGCTTTTCAGAAAGAATCTTTGCACTGGGCATTTCGGTTTCACCTCGTTTCAAAACTACATCGGAAGCCGGAGCCATAGAAAAAGCCTCTCTCCCGCGCACACAGGCCGAGAGAGAGGCATAAAACAACGTTACGCGTTTCTCGGCAGGCGGATACACTTTACACTGGACTCCAGCGCCTGCTGTCTTAAAAACAGCATGAATATTTTACCGCACAAATGCGGCTTTGTCAAGCGGTTTTCTGAAAAAATTTCAGAAATGGGTTTCCCCCGCTCTTTCAAATCCGTACCGGCCGGCGGACATGCGCCGACGGCCGGGACACATACAGGGAAATTTTCCGGCGAGAGTGTGCGAGGCCCATCGGGCCGAGTGCATGGTTCACCGGAAAATTTTGTCCCCAGGGGGATACTAGGGGGAAGGAATTTCTGCTGCGCGCATGCGCACAGAAATGGGTTCCCCCTAGAGAGCGAAGCGACTTTTAGACGCCGTACTTCAGGGTGTTCAGACGGATGCCAGGGCCCATGGTGGTGGCGATGGTCGCGCTCTTGAAGTAGGTGCCCTTGGCAGCGGCGGGCTTGGCCTTGGCGATGGCGTCCATGACGGTGTCCAGGTTGGTGAACAGCTTCTCGGCGCCGAAGGATGCCTTGCCCACGGGGACGTGGATGATGTTCTGCTTGTCCAGGCGGTACTCGATCTTACCGGCCTTGGCCTCCTTGACGGCCTTGCCCAGGTCGGGGGTCACGGTGCCGGCCTTGGGGTTGGGCATCAGGCCGCGGGGTCCCAGCAGCTTGCCCAGACGGCCGACCTTGCCCATCATGTCGGGGGTGGTGACCACGACGTCGAAGTCCATGAAGCCGCCCTGGATCTTGGCGATCAGGTCGTCATCACCGACAATGTCAGCGCCGGCAGCCTCAGCGGCGGAAGCAGCGGGGCCCTTGGCGATGGCGCAGACGCGGACGGTCTTGCCGGTGCCGTTGGGCAGCACGATGGCGCCGCGGACCTGCTGGTCGGCGTGACGGCCGTCAACGCCCAGGCGGACGTGCAGCTCGACGGTCTCATCGAACTTGGCGGTGGCCAGCTTGCAGGCCAGCTCCAGCGCCTCGTTCACATCGTACAGTTTGGTGGAATCGACCTGCTTGGCAGCGTCGATATAATGCTTGCCGTGTTTCATTGTTTATCCTCCTATGTGGTTTTGCGGGCGCTGCGCCCTCCCACTGTTTATGTCTCAGCCTTCGACTGTGACGCCCATGCTGCGGCAGGTGCCGCGGATCATGCTGCACGCAGCCTCGAGGGAGGCGGCGTTCAGGTCGGGCATCTTGGTCTTTGCGATCTCTTCAACCTGAGCGGCAGTCAGGGAACCGACCTTTTCCTTGTTGGGCTTGCCGGAAGCGGTGGACAGGCCGGCGGCCTTCTTGATCAGAACGGCGGCCGGGGGGGTCTTGGTGATAAAGCTGAAGGAACGGTCAGCATACACGGTGATGACGACGGGGATGATATAGCCCATCTGGTTCTTGGTACGCTCGTTGAACTCCTTGGTGAACGCCATGATGTTGACGCCCTTCTGGCCCAGGGCCGGGCCGACAGGAGGAGCCGGGGTTGCCTTGCCGGCCTCGATTTGCAGCTTGATGTAGCCAGTTACTTTCTGTGCCATGATAAATGCACCTCCAAAAATCTGTGGTGAGTTGCGGCCCGCTGTCTGCAAGCCTCCCACGAGCAGGCCTTGCCCGGCCCGCTCTATAAGAACCGCATGCGGTCTTATCCAGGAAAAACGTGTCTTGCCTTGCGCTTGTTAAAGCGGCTCGACCTGGGCGATGTCCACCTCTGCGGGGGTCTCCCGGCCGAACATGTTCACCTTGAGCTTCACCTTGAAGGTCTCGGTGTTGATCTCCTCTACAACGCCCATAAAGCCTTCCAGAGGACCGGACGTGATCTGGACGCTGTCCCCTGCGGCGAAATCCACCGACAGCGGGGCTTTGGCCTCCACGCCCATCTTTTCCACTTCCTCGGGGGTCAGGGGGACCGGCTTGGAAGCGGGCCCGACGAAACCGGTGCAGCCGCGGGTATTGCGCACCACATACCAGGTGTCGTCGTTCATAACCATCTTGACCAGCACATAGCCGGGGAAGAGCTTGCGCTCCACCATCCGCTCTTTGCCGTCCTTGATCTCAGGCACCATCTCGGTGGGCACCTTGATCTCGCAGATCAGATCCTGCAGGCGGCGGTTTTCCACCATCTTTGCAAGATCGGTCGCGACTTTGTTCTCGTAGCCGGAATAGGTATGCACTACATACCACAAAGCTTCATTCGACTGGTCTTCCATCTGTGGTCAGCCTCCGTTTCCATACAAGATTTGGGTCAGCCGCCGATGATAAGGCCCAGGATGCCGCCGAAGATGGCGTCCAGGATGAACAGCACGGCGGCGGCGATGAGGACCACCACCAGCACGACCGTCGTGTTCTTCCTGGTATCTTCCTTGCTGGGCCAGACGACCTTCTTCAGTTCGCTTCTGGTATCGCGGAAGAACTTTGTCACGTTTGCGGCAAAATTCTTCACGGCGTTCTTTGCTCTGGCCACAAAGCCCGGCTTCTTATCGGTTTTGTCTGCCATTGTGCTCCGCCTTTCTTACTTGGTCTCGCGATGGACCGTGTGCTTCTTGCAGAAGCGGCAGTACTTCTTCATCTCCAGGCGGTCAGGGTTGTTTTTCTTGTTCTTCGTGGTGTTGTAGTTGCGCTGCTTGCACTCGGTGCAGGCCAGAGTGATTTTCACTGTCATTTGTTGACACCTCCATAGTTAACGGTTATCGAACCTCCCTCGTTCGCCGGGCCGGCCCCCGAAAAAGGGGCGCACTGAATAATCCCGCAAAAGAGGTGCTATCATTCTATCACGCTTTTCCTCCGCCGTCAAGCATTATTTTTCCCATCCGGCCAAATTTTACGCTTTTGCCGCGGACAATTTGCTGCAGGTATGGAAACCGGCGCATTTTTGTGGTATCATGGACGTACTTATGGTTGAACGCCTCCGCGTCCGGGGGCATCTTAATAAGTAACGGAACAAATAGAGGAGAGAGTGGAACAATGATCCCTAGCGCAAATCCCGCCGCCCGCCCGCTGTGCGCGGCGCTTTTGTTCGGCGGTCTGTCCAGCGAGCACGAGGTCAGCCGGGTGTCGGCCGTCACCTTTGCCGAGCATATGGACCCGGAGCGGTACGAGCTGATCAAGATCGGCATCACCAAAGAGGGCCGCTGGCTTTATACCGAGGCCACCTCCGCCCAGATGGCGGACGGCAGCTGGGAGGACCTGCCCGGCAATATGCCCTGCGTGCTCAGCCCCGACCGGGCCGACCACGGGGCCATCCTGTTCACCCCGTCCGGCCATGTGGAAAAGCTGCACATCGACGTGGTGGTGCCGGTGCTCCACGGCCTGTGGGGCGAGGACGGCACCATCCAGGGCCTGCTGGAGCTGGCAGGCATCCCCTATGTGGGCTGCGGCGTCCTGGCCAGCGCGGTCTGCATGGACAAAGCGGTGGCCAACGCCCTGTTCGCCTACCACGGCATCCCCCACTGCGCCTGGGCCGCCTACACCCGGGCCCAGCTGGAGGCCGACCCTGCGGGCATCGCCGCCCACCTGGCCGAGACGCTGGGCTGGCCCATCTTCGTCAAGCCCGCCAACGCCGGTTCCAGCGTGGGCGTGACCAAGGCGGGCAGCCCCGCCGAGCTGGCCCAGGCCATCCGCCTGGCCCTCGAAAACGACCGCAAGGTGGTGTTCGAGTCCTTTGTGGACGGCCAGGAGGTGGAATGCGCGGTGATCGGCTCGGAGCCGGCCGCCGCCACCCGCCCCGGGGAGATCCTGGCCGGCGCCGAGTTCTACACCTACGACGACAAGTACAAGAACGGCGTCAGCCAGACCGTCATCCCCGCCCGCCTGCCCGAAGAAAAGCTGGACGAGGTCAAGGAGCTGGCCGCCCGGGCTTACACCGCCCTGGGCTGCGAGGGGCTGGCCCGCTGCGACTTCTTCGTGGAGCGGGGCACCGGCCGGGTCCTCATCAACGAGATCAACACCATGCCCGGCTTCACCTCCATCAGCATGTACCCCAAGCTGATGGAGCACGAAGGCACCCCCCTGCCCCAGCTCATCGACCGCCTGATCGCCCTGGCGATGGAAAGGCCGGTGGCCTGCCATGGATAACCGCCCCATCGGCGTATTCGACAGCGGGCTGGGCGGCCTGACCAGCGTGCGGGAGCTGCGCAGGCTGCTGCCCGGCGAGGACATCGTCTATTTCGGGGACACCGGCCGGGTGCCGTACGGCAGCCGCAGCCGGGAGATCATTTTGCAGTACGCCCGGCAGGACATCGCTTTCCTGCTGTCCCAGAACGTCAAGTGCATCGTGGCGGCCTGCGGCACGGTGTCCAGCACCTACCCCTCCGAGGAGGCCGCCAAACTGCCCGTACCTTATATGGGTGTGGTCTCCTCCGCGGCGCGGCGGGCCGCCCGGGCCACCCGCAACCGCAGGATCGGGGTGATCGGCACCTCCGCCACCATCCGCTCCCACAGCTACGAGCAGATCCTCCGGCGCCTGGTGCCCGGGGCCGAGATCACCGCCCGGGCCTGCCCCCTGTTCGTCTCCCTGGTGGAGAACGGCTATGTGGACGGCTCCGCTCCCGACTGCCAGCAGGTGACCCGGCTGGTCATCGCCCAGTACCTGCAGGAGGTGCGGGAGGCCGGCGTGGACACCCTGATCCTGGGCTGCACCCACTACCCCCTGGTGGAGAAGAACATCCAGCGGCTGTATCCGGGACTGCCCCTCATTGATCCGGCCGACCAGATGGCCAAGACCATCGCCGGCTATCTCCAGGAGAACGGCCTGGTCAACGACCAGCCGGGCAAGGGCACCCTGGACATCTACACCACCGGCAGTGTGGAGGAGTACCGGGAGAAGGCCGCCAAGGTGGGCCTCAATCCGGTGACCTCGGTGCAGGACTACCCAATTTTGAAGCTGTAATTTGGATAAGGCCGCCGCGCCCGAGAGGGCGCGGCGGGTTCTGTATCGGCCCGCTCTTCCCCGAAGGCCGTGGAAGCAGGGGGGTGGGGGAGTAAACCGCTCATACCGTGGGAAAACCCGGCATATAGTAGCACAGCAGACCCAAATCATGGGGGAGATGTTGCTGTGTGAAAGGAAACATGGAAGAGCGGGCCTGTCAGCTGGCCCTGTACATCATAGAGAACAAGGCCACGGTGCGCGCCGCGGCCCGGAAATTCAACATCAGCAAATCCACGGTGCACAAGGATCTGTCCGAGCGGCTCCCCGCCTTTAACCGCACCCTGTACCTCCAGGCCAAGCAGGTGCTGGA
>OERP01000271.1_pt1 | contig 11204 bp, 10 predicted proteins | sample 1540031 | NCBI WGS metagenome assembly OERP01 (sample SAMEA3891882, study PRJEB23780) | metagenome | biome: terrestrial biome; feature: animal house; material: Caecal content | place: Italy | collected 2015-05-05 | reverse complement strand
GTCCAGCAGCAGGGCAGTGCTGGACGGGCCGCTGCCGAACAGGACCGCCAGCCCCCCGTGTTCCGCCGAGAGGGCGGCCACCGTCTGGCCGCCAAAGTCATAGCGGCCCTTGGCGCTGCCGTCCGAGCCGTAGAGGGCGGCGTGGGTGTCGCAGACGGCCAGCAGCCGGTCGTTGGAGCACCAGGTCAAAGCCAGGGGGGTGCTGCCCGGCTCGCTGGCCAGCAGCTGGGGCTCGCCGGCGCGCAGGTTGAGCAGGTAGAGGTTGGTCACCATCTGGCCGTCCTGGGCGGTGACCGCCGCGATGGCCAGCTGGGTGCCGTCGGGGGAAAAATCCATCCGCAGGGGCACACCCTCGGCGGTGGTGGTGCTCCAGGTCAGCAGCTCGTTGCGGTTGGCGTCGTAGATGGTCAGCAGGGCCAGCTTGCGCACGTCGTCGGTGACCACCGCCAGCTCGCCCCGGTCGCTGAGGGCGCACAGGTATATATGCCCCTCGGTCTGGCGGGTATACAGCTCGCGGGTGCGGCTTTCCACCCGCAGCTCACTGCCCGAGCGGTTGTACAGCACAAAGCTGTTCCCGCCCGCCGCCAGGGCGGGGCGGGCATAGCCGGTGCCCACGGTGTTCAGCCGGCCGCCCCCGTTGGAAAAGACGGTGCAGCCTTCCTCCCCCAGCACCACAAAGCTGCCCCCCAGGGTCTCGGCCTGGTACACCGCCCCCGCGCCGGTCTGCTGGGGGAACCCCTGCTCCGGCATCAGGGCGATGCGGACGGTGTCGGCCATATCTTCCAGCAGCATGACCGAGGTGTTGACCAGCCCGGTCAGGTAGATCACCGCCGCCGCCACCAGCGCCACCAGCAGCATGGTGCGCCGGATCCGGCGGCTGCGCAGCCGCTGCCGCGCCGCCTCGATGTATTCGATCCGGCCCGCAGACAGTTCCTCCCTGCGGGCCCTGTGGCCGGTCTTTCTCATCCCTCTGCTTCCTTTCCGTAATCCACATGGTGCAAAAACAGGCCCTTGGCCGGCAGGGTGGGGCCGGCCAGGCGCCGGTCCCGGCTGGCCAGGATGGCCGGCACCGCCGCGGGGTCCAGCCGGCCGGCACCCGCCTCGCACAGGGTGCCCGCCAGGATGCGCACCATATTGTACAGGTACCCGTCCGCCGTCACCGTGATCTCCACCGTGTCCCCATGGCGCTCCACCCCGCAGGCCGTGATGGTGCGGACGGTGTCGCCGTGGGCCGCCGCCGAGCTGTGGGCCGCGCACAGGGCCAGAAAGTCGTGGGTGCCCACAAAGCCGGCCGCCGCCTGCTGCATCCGCGCCACGTCCAGCCGGCCGGGGATGCGGCAGTAATACCGCTCCTCAAAGGGGGAGTCGATGGCGCTGTTGTGGATGCGGTAGAGGTAGGTCTTGGTGTGGGCGGCATACCGGGCGTGGAACCCGTCGGGGACCACCCGCGCTTTCAGCACCCGGATATCCCGGGGCAGTTTGGTGTTCAGGGCCAGGGGCAGTTTTTCGGGCGGGATGCGCAGGGCCGCCTCAAAGCTGAGGGCAAAGCCCAGCGCATGGACCCCCGCGTCGGTGCGGCTGCACCCCTTGATGTCGGGCCGGCGGCCGATCACCGCCTCCAGCCCATCCTGGAACGCGGCGGCCACGCTGCGCCCGTTGGGCTGCACCTGGAAGCCGCAGTATTCGGTGCCGTCAAAGGCCAGGGTCAACAGCCAGGTCACAGGCTGCACCTCCATTCAAAATAGCATACAAATAGGGCGAAAATGTGAAAAAAGGCATCGACAGAAAAAGTCCCGGCCGGCCGACATGCGCGGACGGTCGGGACACATACGGGGCAGGTTTGCGGCAAGCGCACAGCGCGCCAAAACCTCCGCCCCTCTATCCAAAAAACTCAGTAGTTGGGGAACACCAGCCGCGAGGCCAAAATCACCCCAAAGCAGACGATGCAGAAGGCCAGGTCGATGTAGTCCTGCCCGCAGCAGCGCAGCACCTTGAGGCGGGTGCGGCCCTCGCCCCCGCGGTAGCAGCGGCACTCCATGGCCATGGCCAGCTCGTCCGCCCGGCGGAACGCCGAGATGAACAGCGGGATCAGCACCGGCACCAGCGCCTTGACCCGCTCGGTCAGCTTGCCGGTGTCCAGCATGGCGCCGCGGGCCTTCTGGGCGTTCATGATCTTGTCGGTCTCCTCGATCAGGGTGGGGATGAACCGCAGGGCGATGCTCATCATCATGGCCAGCTCGTGCACCGGGAAGTGCAGCTTGTTCAGCGGTTTGAGCAGCGCCTCGATGGCGTCGGTCAGGACGATGGGGCTGGTGGTGTAGGTGAGCAGGCTCGTCCCCGCGATGAGGGCGGCCACCCGCACGCCCATGATGACGGCATACCGGACGCCCTCGGCGTAAATGGTGAGGAAGCCCCAGTGGAACAATGGCTCGCCCTCGCCGCTGACAAAGAACACGTTCAGCACGGCGGTGAACAGGATGATGGGCAGGATCGGCTTGAGGCTGCGCCCGATCATCTTGAGGGGGATCCTGGCCACGCCGTACATCGCCCCCAGGAACAGGACCGACAGGGCCAGCCCCAGCGGGTTGGACGCAGCGAACAGCACCGCGATATAGGCGATGGTCAGGACCAGCTTGAGCCGCGGGTCAAAGCGGTGGACCAGGCTGCTGCCTGGAAAGTGCTGGCCGATGGTGATGTCACGGATCATACGCCGGCGCCCCCTTTCTCCTTCTGTTCCTCTGCGCGGGGCAAAACGAGGCTCTCCCCGGCGTCGCGGCGGGCCTTGGCCTCCACGATCTTTTTCACCGCGTAGGGGATGGTGTAGACGTCCGCCGGGACGTCGATGCCCATTTCCCGCAGTTTGAGGAAGATCTTGGTCACCTGCGGCACCGACAGGCCCAGGGCCAGCAGTTCTTCGGCGCGGGCAAAGACATTCTCTACCGTGTCGTACATGGCTACATGCTTTTGGGCCATCACCAGCACCTTGTCCGCATAGCGGGCGATATCCTCCATGCTGTGGCTCACCAGCAGCACGGTGGTGCCGGTCTGCTTATGGTAGCGCTTGATGGCCGAGAGGATGCTGTCCCGGCCCTCGGGGTCGAGGCCGGCGGCAGGCTCGTCCAGCACCAGGATGCGGGGCTCCATGGCCATGACGCCCGCCACCGCCACACGGCGCTTCTGTCCGCCCGAAAGCTCAAAGGGGCTGCGGTCCAGCAAGGTGCCGTCCAGGCCCACGAAGCGGGCGGCCTCCCGCACCCGGCGGTCGATCTCCTTTTCGTCCAGGCCCATGTTCTTGGGGCCGAAGGCGATGTCCTTATAGCAGGTCTCCTCAAACAGCTGGTACTCGGGGTACTGGAACACCAGCCCCGTCAAAAAGCGGAAGTCCCGTATTTTGGCGGGGTCCTCCCAGACGTCCCGGCCGTCGATGATGATGCGGCCTCCGGTGGGCTTGTTCAGGCCGTTCATGTGGCCGATCAGGGTGCTCTTGCCCGAGCCGGTGGCCCCGATGATGCCCACGAAATCCCCTTCTTCCACCTCGAAGCTGACGTCGTCCAGCGCCGTCACCGCGCCGGGCATCCCGGGATTGTATACATAGGAAAGGTGCTCTACTTTGATGATGCTTGCCATACTGCCCTCCCTCACTTCAACAGCTCGTAGAGAGCCTGCGCGCAGGCGCCCGGGTCGATGATGCCTTCGGGCATGGGGATGCCGGCCTTGACCAGCTCGTCCCGCAGCTCGGCGGCCTGGGGCACGTCCAGATGGAGGGCGCGGACCTCCTCGGTCCGGCTGAACACCTCGGTGGGGGTCCCCTCCATGACGATGCGGCCCCGGCTCATCACGACCACCCGGTCGGCCTGGGCGGCTTCTTCCATATAGTGGGTGATGGCCACCACCGTGATGCCCATGTCCCGGTTCAGCCGGTGGATGGTCTGCATCACCTGCTCCCGGCCCCGGGGGTCCAGCATGGCGGTGGCCTCGTCCAGGACGATGCAGTCGGGGCTCATGGCCACCACGCCGGCAATGGCCACCCGCTGTTTCTGCCCGCCCGAAAGGTTGTTGGGCGGGCGCTGGCGCAGCCCGTAGATGCCGGTCATCTTCATGGCGTCGTCGATGCGCTGGCGCATCTCGCCGCTGGGCACGCCCAGGTTTTCCAGCCCGAACGCCACATCTTCCTCCACCACGGTGGCGACGATCTGGTTGTCGGGGTTCTGAAAGACCATGCCCACCTTCTGGCGGATCTCGTAGAGTTTGCTGTCGTCGGCGGTGTCCATCCCTTCCACGGTGACGGTGCCCGACTCAGGCAGGAGGATGGCGTTGAAGTGCTTGGCCAGGGTGGACTTGCCGCACCCGTTGGCCCCCAGCACCGCCACAAACTCGCCCCGCCGCACCCCCACGCTCACCCCGTCCAATGCGTAGCCGGGGGCGTCCGGGTCGTACCGGAAGCGCAGGTCCTTTGCCTGCAAAATCGTTTCCTTCATGTTCAGTCTCTTTCCGGTGGCACGCCCGTCTCCAAACCGGGCTGCACCCCATACACAATGCTTGTTTTTATTTGGCGTTTTCCCAGATTGCCGTAGAGCCGCAGGGCACCACTCCGCCGGTGGCCGTCACCGGCAGGCCAATCTCGTCGCAGCTCGTGCTGCCCCCAAAGCGGGGCACGAGGGTGGTGCGGAGGATGTACTCCATCACCGCCGGGGACAGCCCCGCCGTGTAGCTGTTGACGGCAAAAAAGAGCGGCTCCGGGCTCAGCACCTCCGCGCACTGGCAGATCAGGTCGTAGATGCAGTCCTCCAGCTTCCACACTTCGCCGCCGGGGCCCCGGCCGTAGCTGGGCGGGTCCATGATGATGGCGTCGTAGGTGTTGCCCCGGCGTTTTTCCCGCGCCACGAACTTGGCGCAGTCGTCCACCAGCCAGCGGATGGGCCGGCCGGCCAGGCCGCTGGCGGCGGCGTTCTCCTTGCCCCACTGGACCATCCCCTTGGAGGCGTCCACATGGCAGACCGAGGCGCCGGCGGCGGCGCAGGCCAGGGTGGCCCCGCCGGTGTAGCCGAACAGATTCAGCACCCGGATGGGCCGGCCGGCGGCCCGGATCTTGCGCCCGTACCAGGCCCAGTTCACCGCCTGCTCGGGGAACACGCCGGTGTGCTTGAAGCCGGTGGGGCTGACGATCAATGTCAGCCGGCCGTCCCCCTCGCCGCAGTGGATCTGCCAGCGCTCGGGCAGGGGGCGGCGGTACTCCCAGCTGCCCCCGCCCTGGTGGGAGCGGTGATAGACCGCGTCGGCCCGGGCCCACAGGGGGCTTTGGGGCTCGCTCTTCCAGACCACCTGGGGGTCGGGCCGGACCAGAAGGGCCGTCCCCCACCGCTCCAGCCGGTTGCCCCCGGTGGCGTCCAGTAATTCGTAATCCTTCCAGCTGTCAGCTGCTCTCATGGTCTGCCCTTCCCGTTCCTTTTCCCGTCACTTTTTCAAAATACGCTGGTTGATCCGCTCCACGATCCGCCTGGCGCAGGCGTGGATGGCGTCCAGGTCCTCGCCTTCGACCATGACGCGGATCTTGGGCTCGGTGCCCGACACGCGGACCAGCACCCGGCCCATCCCCATCAGTTTCTGCTGCTCGTTCTCAATGAAGCCGGCCAGCACCTCGTCCTCCTTATAGGCGGCCTTCTGGGCGGCGTTGGCCTCCACGTTGATGAGCACCTGGGGGAACTGGGCGTAGATGCCGTTCAGCTCGCTCATCTTTTTGCCGCTGGAGGCCAGCAGCCGCAGCAGCTTGCCGGCGGTCAGCTCGCCGTCGCCGGTGGTGGCGTGGTGCAGCAGGATGACATGGCCGCTCTGCTCGCCGCCGATGGCGTAGCCGTTCTCCCGCATGTTCTCCAGGACATAGCGGTCGCCCACGGCGGTCTTTTCGGTGCGGATGCCCTGCCGGTCCATAAACTTGATAAAGCCCAGGTTGGACATCACCGTCACCACGGCGGTGTCGGCGTCCAGCGCGCCCTTTGCCTTCATCATCATGGCCAGCAGGGCGATGATCTTGTCGCCGTCGATCTCCTGACCCTTTTCGTCGCAGGCCAGGCACCGGTCGGCGTCCCCGTCAAAGGCGATGCCGCAGTCGTAGCCGCCGGCCACCACTTCTTTCTCGATCTTTTCCAGGTGGGTGCTGCCCACCCCGTCGTTGATGTTTTTGCCGTCCGGCGTCACCCCCAAAAAGGAGCACCTGGCCCCCAGCCGGGGGAACAGCTTCTGGGCCACCGCGGCGGCCGCGCCGTTGGCGCAGTCGATGCAGATGTTCAGGCCCGACAGGTCCCCGCCGATGGCCTCATACAGGTGATCCACATAGTCCCGCAGGCCGTCGGCCCGGTAGGACACCTGCCCCACCCCGGCGCCGGTGGCCAGCGGGATGTCCCGGCAGTCGTTGTCGATGTGGGCCTCGATGCGGGCCTCCACCTCGTCGGGCAGCTTGTAGCCGGTGGAGGCGAACACTTTGATGCCGTTGAACTCCATCGGGTTGTGGGACGCCGAGATGACCACCCCGGCATCGGCCTTGTACTTGGTGACCAGGTAGGCCACCGCGGGGGTGGGCAAAACGCCCAGGGCTTCCACGTCGGCCCCCACGCTGCACAGGCCGGCGGTCAGGGCGGCTTCCAGCATATCCCCCGACTGGCGGGTGTCCTTGCCGATCAGGATGCGGGGCCTGCGGCCGGTGCTGTCGGTCAGGACGGCGGCCACGCCGCGGCCCAGCTTCATCGCCAGCTCACAGGTCAGGTCCGCGCCCGCAATGCCGCGGACGCCGTCGGTGCCAAAATACTTTCCCATAAAGATCCAATCCCCTCTCTGTTTTTATCATTCTATGCCCGCCAAAGGCTGCGGGCCCCTCTATCAAAACATGGTCTGCTGCCCGTTGTCCTCGGGTTCGAGGTGCTCGGGCGGGCGCATCCCCAAATGCTCGTAGGCCAGGTGGGTGACGCAGCGGCCCCGGGGGGTGCGGGTCAAAAAGCCCATCTGCATCAGGTAGGGCTCGCACAGGTCCTCCAGGGTGACGGCCTCCTCGCCCAGGGCGGCGGCCAGGGTCTCCAGGCCCACCGGCCCGCCGCCGTACATCTCGATGATGGCCCGCAGCAGGCTGCGGTCCAGCTCGTCCAGGCCCAGCTCGTCCACATCCATCCGGCGCAGGGCCATGAGGCAGACCTCCTCGTCGATGACCCCGTCCCCCAGCACGGTGGCAAAGTCCCGCACCCGCTTGAGGAAGCGGTTGGCCACGCGGGGGGTGCCCCGGCTGCGTTTGGCCAGCTCATAGGCCCCCTCGGGGGTGATGGGCTGGTCCAGGATACCGGCCGAGCGCCGGATGATCTGGGCCAGCTCGTCGGGGCTGTACAGCTCCAGCTTGAGCAGGACGCCGAAACGGTCCCGCAGCGGCCCCGTCAGCTGCCCGGCACGGGTGGTGGCCCCCACCAGGGTGAAGCGGGGCAGGTTGATCCGGATGCTCTGGGCGCTGGGCCCCTTGCCGATGATGATGTCCAGGGCGTAGTCCTCCAGCGCCGGATAGAGCACCTCCTCCACCTGCCGGGACAGCCGGTGGATCTCGTCGATGAACAGCACGTCCCCTTCCTGCAGGTTGGTCAGCAGGGCGGCCAGGTCCCCCGGCTTTTCGATGGCGGGGCCGCTGGTGATCCGGATCTGGACCCCCATCTCGTTGGCGATGATGCCGGCCAGGGTGGTCTTGCCCAGGCCGGGCGGGCCGTACAGCAGGACGTGGTCCATGGCCTCGCCCCGGCGGCGGGCCGCCTCCAGATAGATCTTGAGGTTCTGCTTGACCTTTTCCTGCCCGATGTAATCTTCCAGGTGCTGGGGGCGGAGGCTGTTTTCCTCGCTGTCCGCCGCCGTCAGCCCGGGCTGCATCATTCTTGCACCATAAAGCGCCTGTTCCTGCATGGTTTATCTCCCCCCTGCCATTCCGCGCAGCGCCAGCCGGATGATCTCCTCCACCGGCAGCGCGGGGTCGATCTTGGCGATGGCCACGGCGGCCTCGCTCTGGCTGTATCCCAGGGACACCAGCGCCGCGATGGCCTGGCTGCTGCCGGCGCCGCCGGCCGCCGCCGACACCCCGGACAGGTCCTCCAGGGCGGCCGCGCCGGCGGCCCCTTTGGCCACCTTGTCCTTGAGCTCCAGCACGATCCGCTGGGCCAGTTTGGGGCCCACGCCGCTGGCAGCCTTAAAGGCTTTGTGGTCCCCCGCCGACACCGCCAGATAGACCCGGTCCGGCTCCATCACGCTGAGGATGGCCAGCCCCACCTTGGGCCCCACGCCGGACACGCCGGTCAGCAGCCGGAAACAGTTCTGCTGTTCCTCGGTGGCAAAGCCGTAAAGGCTGACATCGTTTTCCGACACATTGAGGACGGTGTACAGGGTGCCCTCAGCCCCCGCGCCGGGCATGGCGGCGGCCACGCTGGCGGGGCACTGGGCGCAGTAGCCCACCCCCCCGCAGGAGATGACCACGCTGTCCATCGTCTTTTTGATGATCTTACCGCTCAGGCAATAAATCATAGCGTATCCTCGGTTCTACATTAAATGGGCCCGATGCTGCGCGACGTCAGCCGGGTGAGCTGGTTGGCGCTGGTGTGGCAGAACGTGATGGCCATGGCCAGCGCGTCGGCGGTGTCGTCGGGCCGTGGCACGGCGGGCAGGTGCAGCAGGATGCGGGTCATCTCCTGCACCTGCTTTTTGACGGCCTTGCCATACCCTGTCACCGCCTGTTTGACCTGCATGGGGGTGTACTCGTACACCGGCAGGCCGGCCTGGGCCGCCGCCAGCAGGATGACCCCGCGGGCCTCGGCCACCCCGATGACGGTGGTCTGGTTGTGCTGGTAAAACAGCTTTTCGATGGCCAGCACCTCGGGCCGTGTGCGGTGGATCACCTCGCACACCCCGTCGTAAACCTCGCTGAGCCGCTGCTCAAAGGGCAGGCCGGCGCCGGTGGTCACCGCGCCGAAATCCACCGGCGCAAACCGGTTGCCCACATAATCCACAACGCCCCAGCCCACGATCGCATAGCCGGGGTCAATGCCCAGAACTCTCACCTTCTGCCTCCGCCCTGCCTTTCCATCTGCCGAAAGATATACTGTTATAGTATAGCACAGCGGCGCGGGAATGGCAATTCACCCGCCCCCGCGCAGAAATTTTTTCTTTTCTGTCGTTTTCCTCTTGCATTTTGCCGCGGAATATGGTATCATAATCGGGCCGCAGGACGCGGCGCACAACAGAACATCTGGACGGTTAGCTCAGCTGGTAGAGCATCTGCTTGACGTGCAGGAGGTCACAGGTTCGAGTCCTGTACCGTCCACCAATAAAAAACCGGAGCCTAGGGCTTCGGTTTTTTATTGCATGACATAGCAGACGCGGACCCGTTCGAGTCCTGTACTGCTGCGCAAGCGAGGCGCTGCCTGCGGCAGAAGCAGCCGAGCTGGAGCAGGGGCCGCGCTCTGATTTTTGCAAGCCCGCGGCGACGGGCGCAGGAAAAATCAGCAAGCGCAACCCGACCCACCAAAACGAAAAGCCCGGAACCATAAGCTCCGGGGCTTTCATTTGCCCGGACATAGCAGACGCGGCCCATTCGAGCCCTGTACTGCGCCGCGGAAAGCAAAAAGCTGGCAGTCTGTGATTTTTCACAAACTGCCAGCCTTTCTTTTGCCTATTTCACCGCCGGTATAGGGGGACGGATGGCGTCCATGCCGCCCTATCCCTCGTCAGAGCGCGATCACATCCGGCGCAGGACGTCCTCCACCTGCTCGCGCGCGGGCATCGAGCGGATGGCGCCCTTTTTGGTGGTGACCAGATAGGCCGCGGCGTTGGCAAAGCGGAGCATCTGGTCGAGGTCCGGCCGGGTCAGGCCCTCGATGCCGTGCTCTAGCACAAAGTTCAGCACACTGGCGCAGAAGGTATCCCCGGCCCCGGTGGTCTCAATGACGCCGCCCAGGGTGCAGCCGGGCTGGAAGGTATGCACGTCCCCGCAGAAGGAATAGCTGCCCTGTGCCCCGGCGGTGACGTTCATCAGCCGGATGTTGGGGTACTGCTTTTGCAGGATAGCCGCGCCCTTTTCAAAGTCGCTCTGCCCGGTCATGAACAGCAGCTCGTTGTCGGCGATCTTCAGCACGTCGCACTGTGCAAGGCCCCAGTCGATCTGGGCCCGGGCCTCCTCCAGATCGTCCCAGAGGGGCGGGCGGAGGTTGGGGGCAAAGGAGATGACCGCCCCCGCCGCTTTGGCCAGGGCCACCGCCTCGCGGGTGGCGCTGCGGCAGGGCTCCCCGGTCAGGGACAGGGTGCCGAAGTGGAAGATGCGACAGCTCTCCAGCAGACCGCGGTCCAGGTCCTCGACGGTCAGGTTGGCGTCTGCGCCGGGCTTGCGGTAAAAGCTGAAGTCCCGGTCGCCCCCCGGCAGGGTCTGGACGATGGCCAGGGTGGTGTGCACCGCCGGGTCATACCGCAGGCCCTGCAGGTCGATGCCTGCATCCGCCGCCACCGCGGCCAGCTGGCGGCCAAAGCCGTCCTGGCCCACCTTGCCGATGAAGGCGCAGCGCTTGCCCAGTTTGCGCAGCATGGCCAGCACGTTGCAGGGCGCGCCGCCGGGGTTCGCCTCGAACAGGGGGTTGCCCTGCTCCGAAAGGCCGTTCTGGGTAAAGTCGATCAGCAGTTCCCCCAGGGCCGCCACGTCAAACGTTTTTTCGCTCATTGTCCGTTGTCCTCCCCGAATTCCAGGCTGTATTTTTCCACGTCGATGCGGGCGGCGCCCTCGTCCACCTCAAAGCTGACCGCCTGGGCGCTCTGGGGGGTGTACAGGGTCATGCTGGCGGCCTGCTCGCCGTCGTTGACGAACACTTCCAGGCTGTACCGGTCCAGCACCACGCGCAGCTTGACCGCGCCGCCCTGGGGCCGGACCGGGAAGTCCCGCACGTTGACGATGTCGTAGGGGAAACCGCTGTGGGTGCGGTCGATGCGGACGGTGCTGTTGGCCACCTTGTAGCGGATCACCGTCTCCCGGTTGCCGTCCTTGGCCAGCCGCAGCTTGAAGGTCTGGTAGGACGGGCTGCCGTCCACCGGGCGGATGGTGACGGTCATGTCCAGCAGGCGGCCCTCCACCCCGTGGAGGCTGACCTCCCCGGCGGTGAGCAGGATATCCTTGTAGCTGACCCGGCGGCCGTGGTAGTTGGCCAGTT
>OERP01000263.1_pt1 | contig 11572 bp, 10 predicted proteins | sample 1540031 | NCBI WGS metagenome assembly OERP01 (sample SAMEA3891882, study PRJEB23780) | metagenome | biome: terrestrial biome; feature: animal house; material: Caecal content | place: Italy | collected 2015-05-05 | reverse complement strand
TGTACCCAAAGTCGTGTGCCACGAAACCCCGGCGCGGTTTCTTTGGATTCTTCCGGCTCAAAGGGCTAAGCCCTTTGATGACCATCCTCTAAACTATGCTACAGGATGGTCTGGCTAAGAGGAGGCTCTCCCCCCCTCATAATCTCCCGGAGCCAAAGAGAAATCTTTGGAATCTTTATAAAAACCAAAAACAGCTCTGCATTCAGGACGCAGAGCTGTCATTTTTGATCTGGGATATATACCGCCACATCTTCCAGGCGACACTGTAAAATCTCACAGAGCTTATTCAAGGTGTGGGTAGAGACTGGCATGTCAGCCTGCAGCCGCTGAACGGTAGCATGGCTCATGCCGTATTTGAAGCGGAGGGTATAGGTGGTCATTTGCTTTTCGGCCATTGTTTTCCATAAGGGCGAGTAGCAAATCATAAGATCATCCCCTTTACTTTCTCTATTATGGCTGATATAATGGCCATAGAGTATGGCTATTATTTAGCCATATAAAAAGGGGGGTTAGTGATGGTACGATTGGCCTGTGCATTTACAGGGCATAGACCCAGGAAGTTTCCCTGGGGATATAACGAGGAAAACGCTGGCTGTAAGCACTTAAAAACAGCCCTGCGGCAGGAAATAGCTTTGCTGGCCCAAAATGGATACACCGACTTTTTATCTGGTATGGCAGAAGGTACAGATACTTGGGCTGCCCTGGAGGTCCTTGAGTTGAGAGAATCCCACCCTGAACTGAAGCTACACTGTATTCTGCCTTGCAGAACCCAGGCTGATCAATGGACTTATCCCGCAAAACTTTGCTACCGATCTATTTTGGATAAAGCGGATTCCATCATTTATGTCAGCAGAGACTATAGTAAGAGCTGTATGCTGGAGCGCAATCGTTTTCTGGTGGATCATGCCGGTTTGGTCCTGGCAGTGTATAATGGTGAACCTCGTGGTGGAACTGCTTTCACGGTTCGATATGCCCAGCGAACTGGAAAGCAAATTGTTTTGATTAATCCTGAAATCTACAGGGGATAGCATTGTATGATACAAAGAGGCCAGTGGGAGTAACTCTCACTGGCCTCTTACTATAAAGACTTTGTTTATATATTGTTGTGTGATACCTGTTTTGCTATAATAGATTTGATTATTTGGATACGAAATCGGTAATAGGGGAGAAGAGTGAATATATAAAAGGAGGTCCGGTCAATGACTATGATTCTTCAGAAAAAAGACATGACCGAGGAAGATATCAAGCTGCAATACATAACCCCTGCCGTGACTTCCAAGTGGGAGCGCAAAAAGATCACGATGGAAACTCAGATCACAGACGGCAAGATCAACTTGAAGGGGAACCTTGCGGTCCGGGAGAAGGGCAAGCGGGCAGATTATCTGCTCTACCTCAGTCCAAACAATCCGATTGCTGTGATTGAGGCTAAGGATAACAAACACCAAATTTCGGAAGGGTTACAGCAGGCGATGGACTATGCCAAAATGCTGGACCTTCCGTTTGCGTACAGCTCCAATGGGGATGGTTTTGCAGAGCATGACTTTCTTACCGGGGCCGAACGGCAGTTTGGACTGGATGAATTTCCTACCGAAGCAGAACTGACGGAGCGCTTCAAAAAGGAATCTGGGCTGACTCCTTTACAGGAAACGGCCATGAACCAGCCCTATTACTCCAGCCAAAATACCTACCCGCCGCGTTACTACCAGCGCATTGCCATCAACCGAACGGTTGACGCCATCGCCAGGGGACAGAAGCGGCTTCTTTTGGTGATGGCTACTGGCACCGGCAAGACCTACACTGCGTTCCAGATTGTCTACCGGCTCTTAAAGAGTGAAACCGTCCACAAAGTTCTCTACCTGGCAGACCGCAATATGCTGGTGGATCAGTCCATTGAGCAGGACTTTGCCCCGCTGCAGAAAACCATTCACAAAATCAATGTCAAAAACGACAACCCCAATACCATCACATCCTACGAAGTATATTTCTCTCTGTACCAGCAGCTGGTGGGAGATGATGACAAGGAGCACTTCCGGGAGCTGTTCCAGCCGGATTTCTTTGACCTGATTATTGTGGATGAGTGTCACCGGGGATCAGCCAAGGAGGAAAGCCGCTGGCGGCGGGTTCTGGAATACTTCTCGGATGCCATTCAAATTGGCATGACTGCCACGCCCAAGGAAACCAAGTATATTTCCAACCTGAGCTATTTCGGAGAGCCCGTCTACACTTACAGCCTGAAGGAGGGCATTGATGATGGCTTCCTCGCTCCCTTCAAGGTCATCAATATCACCACCAACATCGGAGAAGGATGGCGTCCCCAAAAGGGCCAGCTGGATATCTATGGCAACGAGATACCAGACCGCATCTATACCAACAGCGACTATGACTACAACATTATTATAGAGGATCGTATCCGGGAAGTAGCCCAGGAGATCACCCGTTACCTCAAGAGTACAGACCGGATGGCCCGAACCATTGTGTTTTGCGCCACTGAGGATGCCGCCCTGCGGATGCGGGATATGTTGGCCCAGCTGAATCGGGATATGGTGAAGAAGAACCCTGACTATGTGGTTCGGATCACTGGCAGCGACGAAATTGGCAAAGGGAAGATCAAGCAGTTTTCTTCGGTGACCCAAAAGTATCCGGTTATCGCCACGACCTCCAAGCTTCTTTCCACTGGCGCTGACTGCAAGATGACCAAGCTGATTGTTTTGGATGAGATGATCGGCTCCATGACGGAATTCAAACAGATCATCGGCCGGGGGACACGGCTACGGGAAAAAGAGGGCAAGACCCACTTTGCAGTGATGGACTTCCGAAACGTCACACGCTTGTTTGCCGACCCGGATTGGGATGGTCCTCTGGAGATCGACGAGGAGTTTGGCACGTCCAAAGGTAAAGAATTGCCCCCGAAAGAAATCCCGGACGGGACTCCTTCGACTCCTGACTCCCATGAAAAGCTGCCTACACCGATTGTGGACGAAAAGGGCTGCAAGGTCCGTATCATTCAGAAAACGGTCTCAATTTACGATACAGATGGCAAGCTTCTTCGGCAGGAAAGCATCGTGGACTACACCAAAGAAAACATTCTGGGCAAATATGCTTCTCTGGACAACTTTATCCGGCAGTGGAGCGCCGAAGAGAAAAAGGAAGCCATTCGAGACCTGCTCCGCCAGCGCGGCATTGACCTGGAGCAGGTGAAGGAACAACAGGGGATGGCCGATGTGGATGACTTTGACTTCATCTGCCATGTGGCCTTTGACAAGAAGCCTCTGACCCGACGGGAGCGGGCCAACAATGTCAAGAAGCGGGATTTCCTGAGCAAGTACAGCGGAGCAGCCAGGGAAGTCTTGGAGGCGCTGCTGGACAAATACATGAACACCGGCATCTATGAGATCGAAAAGACAGAAGTGTTGAAGCTGGACCCGTTTGCCAAAATGGGCAGGCCGGCCAAGATCGCCAGCTATTTTGGCGGGAAAGATGGGTATTTGAAGGCCGTTAAGGAACTGGAAAACGAGATCTATACCAGCGAGGTAGTGTAAATGGGAAAAATGACATCTTGGCATGTTGGCGTTTCGGCAGAGGCATTTGCGGCAGCGCAGTTTGCTAGATATGCATTTTATGTTTCCGTTCAATATGGAGCAAATCAGCCCGGGTATGATTTGATTGTGGAATCAGGCGGCAAAACGCTGAAAATATCGGTAAAGGGCAGCCGTGATGGCAGCTGGGGATTGACTCAAGGATACAAAAAAGGCTGCGACTACCATCAGGCCATCCAGGCATGGCAAGAGGCTAATGACAAAAAGGAAATCATTTTTTGCCTGGTTCAGTTCCAGGGGACAAATGACAATGAGATGCCACGGATGTATCTGGCCACCCCTGCTGAGATTGCGCAGAAGATGAACTCTTCCGCCGGAGGGCGTGGAGGTACCATCTTATATGAAAATCATACTTGGAGTCCTCGTGCCGTAGGGAGTGGCACTACAGACAGCATTCCTAAAACGTGGGAATTTACAAGGCAGCGAGCTGCGGATATGATTGAAAACTACGGGAAGTAACTACAGAAAGGTATTAAAATCAACATGAGCAACTTATCTGGATTTGTCAAACGGCTGCGGGATATCATGCGCAACGACGCCGGCATCAACGGCGACGCCCAGCGCATCGAGCAGATCACCTGGCTGCTGTTTTTGAAGGTATATGCCACCAAAGAGGCAGACTGGGAATGGGATGATGAGAGCTATCAGTCTATCATCCCGGAGCCCTGCCGCTGGGAAAACTGGGCTGCCAGAAAAGACGGCAAGGAGATGACTGGAGACAAGCTCCTGGACTTCGTCAACAACACCTTGTTCCCGACGTTGAAGAATCTTCCGGTGAACGCCGATACCCCCATCCGCAAGGCCATTGTCCAGACCACCTTTGCCGACGCCAACAACTACATGAAAGACGGCGTCCTGCTGCGGCAGGTCGTCAATACCATCGATGACCTCCAGCTGGATGACTATGAGGAAAGCCACGCCTTCGGCGAGATCTACGAAACCATTCTGAAAGAGCTGCAAAGTGCAGGCTCAGCCGGCGAATTCTATACGCCCCGGGCCGTCACCGACTTTATGGCCCAGATGATCCGTCCCCAGGTAGGTGAGCAGATGGCCGACTTCGCCTGCGGCACTGGCGGCTTTCTGATCAGCTGGCTGAAGGAGCTGCACAAGCAGGTCAAGACCACCGAAGATGAAGCCGCCTTCAGCAATTCCATCTATGGTATCGAAAAAAAGCAGTTTCCTTATATGCTCTGCATCACCAACCTGCTGCTGCACAATCTGGATAACCCGCGGGTCTATCATGATAACACCCTGCTGCATGACGTGCTGGACTATACCGCCGCCGACAGCTTTGATGTCATTCTGATGAATCCGCCCTACGGCGGCAGCGAGAAAGCGGATGTGAAAAACCATTTTCCGTCCGATCTGGCCAGCAGCGAAACCGCTGACCTGTTCATGTCGGTCATTATGTACCGGCTCAAGCCCGGCGGGCGGGCCGCGGTAATTCTGCCCGATGGCTTTTTGTTCGGCACCGACAACGCCAAACTGAACATCAAAAAGAAGCTGCTCAGTGAGTTCAACCTCCACACCATCATTCGGATGCCGGGCAGCGTCTTTTCGCCCTATACCTCCATCACCACCAACATTCTTTTCTTTGACAACAACGGCCCCACCCAGTCCACCTGGTTCTATCGGCTGGATATGCCGGAAGGCTATAAGCATTTCAGCAAGACCAAGCCCATGAAGCTGGAGCACTTTGACCCCGTGGTGGAGTGGTGGGACCACCGTCAGGAGCTGACGGTGGACGGCTTCGACAAGGCTAAACAGTTCACGGCCCGGCAGCTGGCGGAAGATCTGGGCTACAACCTGGATCAGTGCGGCTACCCCCACGAGGAAGAAGAAATCCTGGCCCCGCTGGACCTGATTCACCGCTATGAGGAGCAGCGGGCCTCGCTGAACGCTGAGATTGACCGCGTTCTGGCTGAGATCACCGCCAAACTGGGAGGAAACGTCGAATGACCCCGCAGGAACTCAAAAACAGCGTTTTGCAGCTTGCCATCCAGGGCAAACTGGTAGAGCAGCGCCCGGAGGAGGGGACTGCTCAGGAGCTTTATGCCCAGATCCAGGCCGAGAAACAGCGCCTCATCCAGTCAGGCAAACTCAAAAAAGAGAAGCCCCTGCCCGAAATCACCGAGGATGAGAAGCCCTTTGAAATTCCCGAGGGGTGGATGTGGGTAAGAATCGGTCAAATCTTTAGCTTACAAGCAGGTAAAAATATTACATCTGCCAATATCTATGAACAAAAAGATTTAAAGCATCCGTATTTGTGTTACGGAGGAAATGGCATTCGGGGATATGTTTCCTCTTTCAATCGAGAAGGTCATTTTGCGCTCATTGGGCGACAAGGTGCATTGTGCGGAAATATCAATGTGGCTAAAGGAAAATTCTATGCAACCGAGCATGCTGTCGTAGTCGACCATTTCAACCAATCTGATGTTAAATGGGGAGAATGGTTTCTTAAAGCCCTTAATTTGAATCAATATGCAACTGCAACAGCACAGCCAGGACTCGCAGTTTCAACTATCATAAAAGTTTTAATTCCTCTTCCACCTCTTGCCGAACAAAAGCGCATCGTCTCCAAAATCGAAGAACTCCTGCCCCTGGTGGATCGCTATGAACAGGCATGGACCAAACTGGAAGACTTCAACCGCCGTTTCCCCGAAGATATGAAGAAGTCCATCCTCCAGCAGGCCATCCAGGGCAAGCTGGTGGAGCAGCGCCCGGAAGAAGGCAACGCCCAGGAACTTTACGCCCAGATTCAGGCTGAGAAACAGGGCCTCATCAAAGCAGGCAAGCTCAAAAAAGAAAAGCCCCTGCCCGAAATCACCGAGGACGAGAAACCCTTTGAAATTCCCGATGGTTGGATGTGGGTGAGGCTATTAGCGGTTGTAGATATCGCTACAAATTTGGTACAGCCTTCAGATTATTTAGCTTATCCGCATATTGCGCCTGACAATATAGAAAAGGGAACAGGGAAATTACTTGACTTCCATACCGTAGAGGAAGATAAGGTGTCTAGTGCAAATCACTTGTTTTTCACAGGACAAATTCTCTATTCAAAGATCCGTCCGCTACTGAGAAAAGCGGTAATTGCTCCCTTTGATGGATTGTGTAGCGCAGATATGTATCCACTGAACACAAATATTAATAGAAAATATCTGTTGTATTATTTGCTTTCTGACGGATTTAACTTTCAAATTGCAGAAGCAATGTCTAGCCGGGTTAAGATGCCTAAAATTAACCAAACTGAGCTAATAAAAGTTTTGCTCCCTCTTCCACCCCTTGCTGAACAAAAACGCATTGTGGACCGGCTGGAAAAGCTGTTGCCGTTATGCGAAAAATTAAAATAAAAGGTGAAAGTTTGATGAAAATAGAATATATAGCAGAAGACAATAAACCCTCTGATTGGCCCAGCAACCAGCATGAAATAATATTAGAACAAATTAAAATTTGTGTCGAACAGTTCGAAAAAGAGCCAACTTATACAAACCGGGAAATTTTAATATCTTTAATTAGCCGACATGATTTGAATCAAGGTGTTGCATGTGGACCGCTTAGAGTCACAGAGTATGAAGTTGACCTTATAAACACTCTATATTTAAAGGGAAAAGCCCATCAAATAAATTCCCTTATAACATATCTATACGATATTGTCACACAAATAACTAGGTTCTATAAAATAGCATCTTGGTGTGCACAAATAACAGATGATGAAGATTGTTTGCACATCCATGCTTTTGAAGAATATCTTATCTTGCCGATGAAATTCTATCATTTGGCTTACCAGATATATACAGTCGAAAAACAAAAGACATTTGCCAAACAATTGATTGAAATTGTAGAAATCCTAGTCCATTCAAATCCAGGCAAAGAAGGAATTCGTAATATCACTTATGCCTACTCTGCAATGTTATTTGACATCAGCAATATGCATGGACGCAAAAGTGAAAAATTATGGGAATTTAATAGAGAAGAATTATTTGAACTTTTACAGTTAGAAGCAAAACTTTTGAAACTAAACGATCAACCTGCCAACATTAGCCCTACAAAGAGTGTGCTAATGATGCAAATAAGTAATTTCATCTTAAAATCCAGACATGGATATAATGAAGACTATATTTGCAAGTATTTACCCAAAAGTGTTGCTAGAGAAAGCATCGTTAATCATCAGATCTGGATGAAAAAGACAGAATTGTTAAACGATGATAGGGAGCAGAAAGTTGTTCCGGAACTTTTTGAAGATCCATCATGGATAGATTATGATTGGGCAAAGAATATAGATTTTACCGCAACAAGAACATATTATGTCTCTAGCTTTTGTAAAGCAATAAATGCTAGTGAAATGTACCGAGATTATGGGGAATGTCTGTATGGATATAAAAATGATCGGATTGCTGATTTAATTTCCCCGCTTTATATACGCAAACCGAGAAAAAAACCAGGTGTTGACTATGATTTATCGGACACAAAAGGAGTGCCAGTTATATCTCAAGTTATTACATTTGATGTTTTATATAATGTTGATGAAGCAAAAGACGAATTGCGGTTTTTATTTAGTGTGATTGATATGTTTGACTTGTCTGACACTGAAAAGAATCAATTCTTGCAGGAAATCATGCAGTATTGGATTCTGTCCGTTAAGGATAGTAAGTGGCAAAACGAACAAGAACGAAGATATGTGATATTTTTGTACGATGGTTATGCATACAAAGAAATGGAAGTGGATGATACTTTTTTAAAAGTAAAAACATCGTTGTTTATAATGCCGGATTTTATTTTGGGCGATAATCCAAGTAGGCATAAAATAGAAATGGAGCTACAATCAAAGCGTGATGCACTTTTTAGTAATCGATATGTTCTCTGTGAGGATTGTTTAATGCAAGACCATGATATTGCATTTGGCGACCTGCCAGACAGATGCCCAATATGTGGTTCTAAAAAACTAAAGATGATAGGACAATAATATAAAGCCGCACACTCGCCAGGATTATCCCGGAGAGCGTGCGGCTTGTTCCTTTGTAGTTATGATAAGTTGTCAGATCATCTGAGAGTATTTCAGCACATCTCGAATGGCCTTTTCCTTTTCAGGTGTACACTGAGACTGATTGGGAGTTTTCGACTTGGACTTATTGTAACACTCCTGTTCGATGATCTCACAATTCTGTTTAATCTGTGCGATGGTAGCTGTTAGGTACTTTTAGGGGGAATTACTTCAACTTCAAGTTTTTTAATTGCGGCAGATGATTTTAAAGAGTTTATATCGACAAGTATGGAATCTAGATTTTCACACACATTTGCCAGTGAACGTAGTAGGTTTGCTATATCAAGGAACAGGTTGTGTTGAACTTTATTTTGCATAATTATGGTCTCCTTTCAACTTGAGATGAATGCCAATGGCATTCCACGAAACAGGGCAAAACATTGCTCTGTGATGATTTGTCATAGCGGATAAGAAGATATAAGGAAAAGGCCAGAAACACGAAGAGAGGTTACTCCTGTGTTCTGGCTTAATTGTATCTGATCCATCAGAAGAGTGTTAAGAACGAAAATTCGGAAAACTGGACTTAGTTAGAAGGGGGTAGGCTGATCTTTTGTCAGTGCATTATAGATTTTTCGCATATAACGGATACGTTTTGGGGTCCATTCACGAGGAGTGTACATCTGTTTTAAATTATAATGATCTCGAAAGAATTGCGCCCATTGCGCCCGTGTGGTATGTTTGGCAAAAAATTCTGCCATACACAATTCTGATTCTTTGCTGTGGATTTTTTCCGTTTCGATATAATATTTGGCTACTAAATACTGCCACATTTTATCCTCTATTTCATTCCAAGCTGGTTCTGGTGCGGAATATACAGAAGGAACTAATTTCAGTCGATACAAAACAAATCGACTTTCTGTATGAATATAATATGACGGTAACGGAATAGAAAGGTCTGCACATAATAGCCCCAAACGTTGTATTGGAATTTCCTGTGTGCCTGCTTTTTCAGCATGGGCTGCGCAGGAATAAAAGAGTTCAACATTATATTTCCATTCGAGAGTAAACAACGCAATTGTGCCAAAAATCACATCCTCATCTGATCCGTCAAGCTTGGCTATAAGCTGACTGATCAGCTTGTCATAATCTTGGAAGTATTCAACAAAGACTGTGTTGGATACTTTTTTTACATCACAAATTCTTTTGTTTACAATTGCTTTTAGCAGGGGGGTGGCAAGTGTATTTAATTCATAATACTGCATCCGATTAACATGATGACCTTGTAGTTTTCCTGACATGGTTTGAGTATCTGTAGGAAGTAGTTTTGGAAGTTCAATGCCTAGGCTAGTTTTTAATTCGTTATATCGAAGGCTACGATAGTGCTGGGCATAAGCCATATTCCTACTGTCACGCATTCGGAGATCATCAGCATCTGTTCCCCGATTTTCTCTCAATGAGTATTTTGGCTCAGTTAAATCATAAGCTTGTTTTAGAATGGACAGGATTATACAATCACGCAAATTTCTAATGCTAAACGGAGAAAGGTCGTATAACTCTGGTTTTGGAAACAACCGGGCCAACCGATCATCAATCAGTTTGATCATATCTAATTCCATTGTATTCTTACCTTTTTTGAAATAAGTCAAACTAAGCCTGTCTAACCAATAGTTCTGAAATTTAGGTTTCAGATCATCATTCAAAACATTTAAAAAGGCCCGACTAACTTCTTTTCAATGTGCGGGTGGGTGATATTTGGGCCGAGTTGCCTTTTAATGTGGTTTAGATTTCATGATAGTCATTGAGTCCGATCGTCGTAATATCTCGACCATAAGATAATCTTCAATGGTGTATGGAGTTCGTTGGCTACCTACTATTACTGCATCGATAGAACAATCTATCTTTTATTATTGTTTTTACTGGAGTAGCAACCTTTTTAGAATCACCGATTGCTTCTATAATAATATCTTTAATACGCAGTCTGCTTTTTCTAATTTCCGACATTGCTTCTTTTGCTGTAACTGAGCTTTTTGCACTTCGAATAAGTGATTCCATAAATCTTTGAAAAGAATCTAAATAACCCTCTTTCAAACCTTTATTTACATCAATGGAAACATAGTTTACAAAATTCAAGGGATCGCTTTTTTCAGTATTGTTTTGCAAAATAAGAATTTCGATTTCCCCAGAATATCTCCATTTAATTCGACCCTCTAGATGGTTCTTAAATTCTACAAATGCTTTACTGCTGAAATACCAATCGACATTTAATATTTTACAAACTTTTTTATAATGAGGATCTGATTGCTTTTGAAAATCATTGCTGTAACCAACAGCATAAATTGAACAGTATTTTGATGAATTATAGTGGATATATTCAAATTCTTGAACAATATCCATAGCGTCCTGATTGGTTGGCTTCACAAATAAAAGAACCACAATTTCCTGATTTTCAACAAACCGCTCATGATCAATAACTTCTTCATAAGTGCTTACTGCAAACATTTTCTACCACCTTTTAAAAGGGTAAGTCATCGTCGTCTTCAATAAGAGTATAAGTGGGCAATGCTTTATAATTGTAGTTTAGTATTTTGGCAGCAGCTTCAAAGAACTGGTCACGGTACTGTGGATAGTGATAAAGAACTGTTTGGTAAATTCTCAAAGCTTGTTCAAGGCTTGATATTGGAATTTCTGCATCTAAATCTGTAATTCTACCATCAAAATCTAGAACTTTTGAAGCTGGAACATTTTTTTCCAGAATATGTTCCAAAATAACTGCATTCAATCCTTCAAAGAATTTTTTAATATATTCCTTATCGAAGGGCACTGACGTAGTAAACGTTTGCGTCCATTGGGGATTGCCAAAGTAGTTTTCCCATTCTACTCCTCGTAGGCATTCAATGGATTTTTCGACCTCTTCTCTAAAATCATCTAGATTAGGGAGCTGTTCGGGCACTTCACTGGGAACAACTTCAGGCTTTTCAGGTTGTTTCAGTAACTC
>OERP01000242.1_pt1 | contig 12296 bp, 14 predicted proteins | sample 1540031 | NCBI WGS metagenome assembly OERP01 (sample SAMEA3891882, study PRJEB23780) | metagenome | biome: terrestrial biome; feature: animal house; material: Caecal content | place: Italy | collected 2015-05-05 | reverse complement strand
TCTCACCAGAGATCCGCGTATGAAAGAGAGAAAGAAGTACGGCCTCAAAGCCGCCCGTCGTGCTCCGCAGTTCAGCAAGCGCTAATCTCACTTACCCAAGAGATAATTTTCACTGCTTCTCAGTACGTCTTTGGACGCTGTTTTGCAGAAAATTGGATGGTTTTGGAGTTGTGAGAGTTCCTCAGAAGTGTTCCGTTTTGCTTCGTAAGGAGCAAGCAAGGAGCACACAAGGAACAAGAATCGCAAGCGAAAACAAAAGCCTTATGAAGCAGGAGATCGTTCCGCAAGGAGCGTATCTCCTGCTTTTTTGTGCTGCACGGCTTTTCCTTCTTCCGTTTAGATCTTGTTGATTGCTTCCACCAGTGTTTCAATATCCAGGTGGGTGTAGACACGTTCGGTGAGCGTCATGGCACCGGAGTGTCCAACAATCTTCTTGATCGTGGTTTGGTCTACATGGGCTTCTGTCAGCATGGAGACGCAGGTATGCCGGGTACAGTGCGGCGTCTGGTCATATCCAAGCTGCTCCATCAGGGGTGTGAAGTAACTGTCGTAGTAGTTCCTGTAATCAAAGTGCTTTTGATCCGGCGTATGGAGCAGATATTCACACTGGGAACCTTCGTACCACGCTTTGTAGAATGGCAGCACCTTGTCGGCAATGGGAACTTTCCGCAGGCCGTTTTCGGTCTTGCTGGCAATCACATCAAAGTACTGTTCTTCCAGATGCACGTTTTCCTTCTTCAAGTTGAGGAACTCCGAGATGCGGCAGCCGTTGTAGATTAGCATCAGCGCGATCTGATAGTACGGGTCCTCTGCAAGCTCCCACAGGCGGGCAATCTGCTCCTTCGTGAACTTGTTCCGGTCACGCTTGTTGGGGTTCTTATCCTTGTACCGGCTCAAATCCACAAACTCGGAATAATCCTTGTTGCAGATGTCATTTTTCATGGCGTAGGCATACAGCTGGTTGAACAGCCCCTTGAGCTTTTTCAGAGTGGGGTAATTCTTCCCGCAGGTATCCACCACAAATTGAAGGTCCATCAGTCGAATATCCCGGAATACTTTTGTGTAAAGCGTTCCGCACACCCGATAGGACGCCTCATAGCCTTTTACGTTTGACTTGGAGATGGTGGGGAACTTCTCCTTTGACCAGCGTTCATAGACCTCCTGGAAGGTGGCTTTGGATGCCTTTATGTCAAAGGGATTGTTGTTGTACTCTGCCAGCATTTGCAGCCCCTCTGCTCTGGTTGCCGCATAGCCGATGGTGATTTGCTCTTGAACGGACTTGCCTGTTTCTGGGTTAACATGCCACCCTACCGTTTTCCTCACTGCATAGGGTCTTCTTCGCTTTCCGGACATTTTCTTGACGCTTCCATATCCGTTGGGTAATCTCAAAAAATCTCAAACTTCCTTTCTCCCAGCGTTTGAATTAAATTTGATAAAGGGTATGCAACACCCTCTGTTACTCCTGGTCGCCGTTTTCCTCGGCGGCCTTTTTCATTTTCTCCAGCATCTGCCGATCCAGTTCGTTGCGCCGCTGAATGCGCTCCAAATCGGAGAGGACTTCCACTTCCTTATCCTGCAGCTTGGCATCTGAGTAGTAGGCCAGTTCTTTTTCAATCCAGCGGTCAAAGGATTCCTGATCGGTCCAATAGGTTTCCAGCTTTTCACGTTCGTCCCGGAACTCTTCCAAAATCAGACACAGAGAATCATTCATCTCGGCGGAGTGGTCATTTCCTTTGAATTTCAGGGAGCAGGACCATTCTTCGCTCTGGGGCGGGCGCTGGACGTCGATCTCGAACCGGATACCGGCCTTCTTGTTTAATTGGTAAAGAACCGCAATCACATCAGACAGGCTGTCCAACTGGATTTCAGGTTTCTGGTAGCCAATCAGGTCTGCCGGAGATATGTTTAAGATTTTGGCGATGGCATTGATCATCGCTATGGATGGCTCAATTTCACCGCTTTCGTATTTTTGAACTGTGCGCATCGTCTTGTCCAGACGCTGTGCCAGCTCTGTTTGGCTCAAGTGAGCGGCCTTGCGGGCTGCCTTGATTCTCTCGCCAATTTCAGCTGGGTTGCTGTGCATTGTCATCACCTCGTTTGTATTGTAACACGAAGTCGTGCGAATTACAAGGTCGTAATACGAATAATTTTTTCGTATTTAGTGTTGACAAGCAGTCTTGAATGGCTTATAATCAAAATACGAACTAATAATTCGCATATCGGCAACAAGGAGGTCATTCACATGGAGAAGAAAGTTTATGTCGAACTCCCGCCCTTCACCGGACGCAATGTCCCCATCACCGAGATTGCAGCCGCCATGCACAAGGATGCCCAGTATGTGCGCATTGGTTTGCAGCAGGGAATCCTGAAATTCGGCTATGCGATCAAGCTGGAAAACTCCAACGAGTACAACTACTACTGCCCCGACAGAAAGGTGTGGGAGGAAATTGGATACTTCCAGCCGGAAACCGCATAAAAAAAGAGCCCTCATCCTGGCAGATGAGAACTCTTGGCGGACAGTACAAACGGCAGCTGCCGTGTGACTATCACTCAGCAAGGATATTATAACACGACAGCTGCCAAATTCAACAATTATTTAAGGAGGAACAGAATTTGACAGCTTTACCAGACAGCATCATACAAAATGGTCTGTTCTGCTGCTGGAAGTACGAGGAACGGAATGAGAGGAAAACGAAGGTGCCATACCAGCCGGAAACCGGCCTGGGAGCGAAAAGCAATGATCCTTCCAGCTTTGTACCTTATAAAACAGCAGTGCAGGCCAGCGGATATGATGGCATCGGAATTGGCATTTTCAACGGCATCTGTGCGATTGACCTGGACAACTGCGTTTCGGACAGCGGCTATTACACCCAGACCGCCGCAGAAATTGTGGCCTTAATGCACAGCTATACCGAGTACAGCCCCAGCGGCAACGGTCTGCACATCCTCTTTTCGGCAAAAGGCTTTCAGTATGATACCAAGCGATTCTACATTATGAACCATCAGGCCGGAATCGAGGTTTATGTGGCGGGAGCAACCAACAAATATGTAACCGTAACCGGAGACCGCTGCGAGGATTATGAGTATGGTGACCGGACCCAGGAGCTGCAAGTGTTGCTGGACAAGTTCATGCGCAGGCCAGAAGCAAGTACAGAAAATGCAATAAATGCAAAGAACTTTGATTTGAGCATGGAGCAGCTTCTGCAACTGGCAAAAAGCAGTAAGAACGGGACAGCGTTCACAGCCCTGTGGGATGGTTCCCTGGAGGGATATTCATCCCCGTCGGAAGCTGACCTGGCGCTGTGCAGTCACCTTGCCTTTTGGACAGGACGGGATGCCGCCAAGATGGACACTATGTTCCGGCAGTCGGGATTGATGCGGGATAAATGGGATCGGCAGCAATCCGGCACAACGTATGGTGCAATCACCATTCAGAAGGCAATCAAGCATTGCCGGGAGATTTACACTCCAAAAGCGGAGCCGTCACCGGTTTTTCAACCTATTGTTCCGCTGACGCCACAGTGGAGTGATCTGCCTGCATTTCCGGTAGACGCTCTCCCGGATGTGATTCGGAATTATGTGAGTGCGGTAGCTGAACACAGTCAGACTGCCCCTGACATGGCAGCGGTGATCAGCCTGGGTGTGCTGGCTACCTGCTTACAAGGAAAATACAAGATAGAGGGAACGCCGGGATACTTCGAGCCCTTAAGTCTGTACACAGTAGTGATCGCTGCCCCAGGGGAGCGAAAGTCCAGCGTCATGCGGGATATGACCACATTCCTCTATGAGTATGAGCAGGAATATAACAAGGCGCACAGCATGGAAATACGGGAAAACCATTTGCAGCGGGAATCTCTGGAGCGCCAGATCTCCGGTCTGCAAAAGAAGCTGGAGCGCAAGGAAAGTCGGGAAATGGAGTTGGAGCTGCGGCAGCTTCAGGAGCAGCTGGAAGAAACTCCAGAACTAAAGCCGGTTCGCTTTTTTGCGGACGATTGTTCCAGTGAAGCTCTGACCAGCTTAATGGCAGCCAACAACGGAGTGTTCTCCGTGATCTCCACTGAGGGCGGCATCTTTGACATCATGGCAGGTCGGTATTCCAACAAATCCAACATTGATGTCTGGCTTAAAGGTCATTGTGGAGATGCCATTTATGTGGATCGAATGACCCGTGAAGCAGAGTGCATCATGCACCCGGCACTGTCAGCTATCCTCTCTATTCAACCCAGTGTGCTGGATGAAATCATGTCCAATACCACCATGACCGGGCGGGGCTTGATTGCCCGCTTCCTGTATGCATCCCCGCCGTCCAGAATTGGCAGCCGAGTCTTTCGTACCCAGCCGATCCCGCCCGAAGTAATCGCCGCTTACCGCAGCTTGATTTATCGCCTGATGGCTCTGCCGATTGCTGGAGATGCCCAGACGGTACACCTTTCCGAAAAAGCCTTTGACCTGATGGCCGATTACTTTCAGGAACATGAGAAGTTTCTGGTTGGCGAGGGACAGGCAATTTCCGATTGGGCAAGCAAATATATCGGTGCCGTACTCCGGATTGCGGGACTGCTGCATTGCGCTGATATGGAAGATGAGAAAGCAGAAGTGACAGCTTCTACGATGAGCAAGGCGATTCAGATCGGCAAATACTTTCTGGCTCATTCCACCTACGCCTATTCCATGATGGGCACTGACTTAACCATCCAGAAAGCCAAATTTGTCTTGGCAAAGCTGAAAAAGAAGAACATATCGGTGATCAAGCGTTCGGAGCTTTTTCAGATGTGCCGGGGAAAGTTCTTCAAGAAAACGGAGGAGATTTTTCCGACTTTGGAACTGTTGGAGGGACATGGATACATCCGGTTGGAAGAACCGGAACGCCAGTCGGTGGGCAGACCAGCCGATGTGAAAATCATTGTGAACCCCGCCGCATGAAACCGCAATTATCTGCATTTATTGCATTCCCTGCACAGAGTTGACTTTGGTGTCGCACCACCGTCCCCATCGAAAAATCCGCAGATTTTGAGATGGATGGTTCGGGAGAATCCGGTGGATTTTCCCGAACCGTGGGCGGCAGGATTGCTTGCAGAAGCAAGGATGCCGGACACACCTGGTTTGCTGTGTGGATAGCACACGCAAGCCAGGGAGGCTCCCGCAGGAGCCGCATCCCCCCTCGGAGAGCCCACGATACTTTGCAGCCGCAGGATGAAAGTATCATAGTGGGTTATTACACTTCCGCAGGAAGTGCGCCCCGGCCCGCAGGCCGTACAAACGTGAAAGGAGCTCTATGGCCAGAAACGACGGGATTGACCATACCAGCGCAAGAAACGTAAACCTGACTGCCGTCAAAATTGGAAATGCCCAGCGGCACAACGAACGAGAAAAAGAATCCTATACCAACCCAGATATTATACCGGAACGCACCCTTCAGAACATCCATTTTAAGAAGCCTACTGCCGGATATGCAGAGATGTTTGCTCAGATGGAAAAAGACGGTGTAATCTCTACCCGTGGTCTGAAATCAGACGCCAACCTTTATGGGGAATTGATTTTTGATGTAAACTCCGCCTACTTCTATAACCATGGTGGGTATGAGTTTGCCAAGCAATTTTATGAGGACGCTTACAAAGCTGCCATAGAGATCGTTGGCGGCGAACAGTATATTCTCTCCGCTGTTATGCACGCCGATGAGCGTAACCGAGCCATGTCCGAAGCACTGGGGCAGGATGTGTTCCACTATCATCTTCATGTGGTCTATGTTCCGGTTGTGGAGAAGCAGATCCTCTGGTCCAAGAGGTGCAAAGACAAATCACTTGTGGGAACTGTCAAGGAAACCATTATGCAGGTGAGCAGCAGTAAAAAATGGCTGTCTAAACCGGCATTGGACGAACAGGGAGCGCCTATTCTCCAGAAGAATGGCAAGCCGGTGCTGCGGAAGTCTTACAGCGTCCTCCAGGATGATTTCTTCCAAGCCATGCGCAATGCCGGATATTCTGATGTGGAGCGTGGAGAACGAGGAAGTTCTGAGGAACATTTGACCGTGACACAGTTCAAGGTGGAACGGGAACAGGAGCGATTGGAGCAACTCACAGCGCACACGCAGCAGAAAGAAGAACAGGCAGCTTCTCTTGAAAAGAAGATTGAGAAAATTCAAAAGCAACAGGTTGCTGTTCAGGCAGTGGAGCAAATAGAACCCCATGCCGTTCCATTTTCCTCAAAAGTTATGCTGGATCGTTCTGAATATGAAAATCTGGCAGCTGCGGCAAAGAAGTTCTATGTCCAGGAGCGCAAGGAATCCAAACTGCAAAAAGCTTTGGATGCAGCGTTGAAAATGATAAGTGAGTTGAAGGCAAAGGTCGCCGCACTGACCGCAGAGCTGGCAGAGTATAAGTCTGTCCGGGGGCAGCTTCGCATAGCGGACTTGGAGAAGGAAAATAGTGAGCTTCGTGGTAAACTCCGCAAATATGAAGATGTAATTTCTCGGAATAATCTGTGGTCGTATTTTTCATGGCATAGAAGAAATGAGATTGATAGAGAAGAGTTGCGATAATTAACGAACAGGAGATTGGGTTTTTGCCTGATCTCCTGTTTATTAAGCAAGGAGAAATGTCTTTTCTACAGCTAATAGGACAAAGGCTGAACCGGTCTAAGTTTGTTGATTTGTGTGCCATTTTGTGGTACACTATTACACAGATACACAATAAAGCGTGCATGAGAGGTAAATGATAATGGCAGAAAGAAACATGGTAAATCTGACAATCACGATGACACGGGAAGAGCGCAAAGCGCTCAAGCAGATTGCCTTGGATAAAGATATCACTGTATCTGCCCTTTTGCGTGAATGGCTGAAGAAATATCAGGAAAAGGAGGCGGAGCAGTAATGGCAAATACATCTTTGGGTGCTGCTAAAACAGCGAGAAATGATGAATTCTATACGCAATTGACCGACATTGAAAAGGAAATGCGGCATTACCGCAAGCATTTCCAGGGCAAGACCGTGCTGTGCAACTGCGATGACCCCTTCGAGAGCAACTTTTTCAAGTATTTCGTTTTGAATTTCAATCGTCTGGGGCTGAAAAAGCTGATTGCGACCTGCTACTATTCCTCTCCGATAGCGGGCAAGCAGCTGAAATATGGTTTTGACGCAGACGGGCAGATGACTTTTGCATTTGAAGCGAAAGATGATGGAGAAAACAAAGGTCAGCGTCCCTACAAGGCCGTGGTTACGAAGGTTTATGACACGACTGGTGACGGTGGCGTGGATATGCTGGATGTAGCCGAGCTGTTTAAGTCCGGTGAAAATGAACTGGCCGAGTTGGAAGGCGACGGTGATTTCAGCTCACCAGAATGCTTGGTATTGCTGGATCAGGCCGACATCGTTGTGACAAATCCGCCTTTTTCACTTTTTCGTGATTATGTTGCCGTTTTGATGGCGCATCAGAAGCATTTTATTATCATCGGGAACATGAATGCCATTACATATGAAGATTTCTTTCCACTGCTGAAAGACAATAAAGTATGGATTGGTGCAAAATCCTTAAATCAGGATATGTATTTTGATGTGCCGGATGAACGCAAACAATGGCTGCTTGCGAACAAGAAAGAAGGGTCTGCTTATAAGATCATCAACGGCGTGGTCATGGGAAGATTGGCGTCAGCGTGTTGGTTTACCAACCTTGACCTTAAAAAACGCCATGAAGAGATGATTCTGGTGAAGCACTATAACCCTGATGAGTATCCAAAGTATGTAAATTATGATGCCATTGAGGTGGCAAAAATTTCGGATATACCATGTGATTATGCGGGCTTGATGGGGGTTCCAATTACCTTTTTGGATAAGTATAATCCTGAACAGTTTGAGATTGTAGGTATTAGCCGTGAGGTAGTACGCACATTATCTGATGATGTGCGAAAAAATGGTGCATATCCTCAAATAGGAAGATTTTACCTTAATATTGGTGCGGCGAAATATAAAAAGGTCTATGAACGACTTGTCATCCGCAACAAACATCCTGAACCGCCGAAAGAGGTGAAATGATATGGAAATCAAAGAGCTGAAAGTAACCGTTGGAGAAGTCTGCGAGGGCTACTTCAACGACGCAGAAGAAGGCGTTGTCGGCTATGACGAGCGCCTGGATATAAGGCCCAAATATCAGCGTGAATTTGTCTACAAAGACGCCCAGCGGGATGAAGTCATTCGCACCGTTATGAAGGGGCTTCCCCTAAATGTGATGTACTGGTGCAAGGTAAAGAAAGAGGACGGTTCTGACGGCTTCGAGGTGCTGGATGGCCAGCAGCGCACGATTTCTTTGTGCGAGTATGTGGACGGCTCTTTCTCTGTGGACGACAAGTATTTTTATAATCTGCCGGATGATAAGAAGCAGCAGATTCTTGACTATCAACTGTTTGTGTATGTCTGTGACGGTACGGACAGCGAAAAGCTGGAATGGTTCCGTATCATCAATATTGCCGGTGAAGAATTGACCGACCAGGAGCTGCGGAATGCCGTTTATGCCGGCAGCTGGACTGCCGATGCAAAACGCTACTTCTCCAAGACCGGCTGTGCGGCAGACACATTGGCCGGTGATTATCTGAAAGGTGCTTCTATCCGTCAGGAATACCTTGAAACAGCTATTTTCTGGGCAGCAAGTGCTGAAGGGAAAACCATTGAAGCGTACATGGCTGAACATCAGAACGACCCCAGTGCGGTGCGGCTGTGGAATTATTTCCGCTCTGTGATTGACTGGGTGCAGGCAATTTTCCCGAAGAAACGCAAAGAAATGAAAGGGCTGCCTTGGGGGCTTTTCTACAACCAGCATGGAAAGCGGACGGATCTCGACCCGAAGAAGCTTGAAGTGGAAATTCAGCGCCTTATGGGTGACGAAGATGTAACCAAAAAATCCGGCATTTATGAGTATTTGCTGACAGGCGAGGAAAAGAAACTGTCAATCCGAGCCTTTGACCGGCGTGACGCTCTGGCCGCTTACGAAAGGCAAGCCCATAAATGTGCAATCTGCGGTGAAGAATTTGAGTTTGAGCAGATGCACGCCGATCACATTACCCCGTGGAGCAAAGGCGGTAAGACGACGCCTGATAATTGCCAGATGCTTTGCCGGGATTGTAATCTGAAAAAGGGAGCACAATAAATAATTAGACGAATTTTTCAGAAATTGGGGTAGGACAAAATGTATGATTATAAAAAATCAAAAGAAGCTGTAGAATCTATTTTGCGTTCACCCACTAAAATAGTAGAGAAAAACTTAATCCCTTCTTCAGATTCAGAGTTTACATATGAAAATGGAATAAAAACATGGGTGGGGGCCTTGTTTGTAGATATTGTGGATTCCAGCAAACTATTCAAATCTCCTAATGAAGATACTGCTCGTATAATCAGGAGTTTTTGTTCAGAAATCATTTCAATTTTAAAAGATGATAGTAATTATCGTGAAATTGGAATAAGGGGGGACTGTGTCTACTGCATTTATAACGCACCATACCAGACAGATTTAGTGGAAATATTCCGGCACGCCTATCGTATCAATTCCTTCATGCAGATGTTGAACAAATTGCTTAACAAATTCGGTTTTCCAACAGTACGAGCTGGAATTGGATTAGGTTGTAGCCAAGATTTAATTATCAAAGCTGGTCAAAGTGGAAGCGGAATTAATGATAAAATTTGGATCGGAAAAGCAGTCGTAGACGCTGCTCACTTATCGGATGTAGCAAATAGAAATGGTGTTTCCGAAATAGCAATGAGTCCTTTGTTTTATGATAATATTATAGAACACTTATGCAAGGAAAATGAGAAATATAAATCGTGGATCAGTAGTCATACTTCCGGTTATTACGGTACTGTTGATTATTACCACTGTAGCATAATAGAAACCGGTTTTGATAAATGGATTGAGGAGAATATCTGATATGCCAGCAATTACAGAAGAAAAAGAGAACAACAAAGTGTTCCTTGATGCAGAAGATCTTGAATACAAAATCGAAATTGCAACTCAAACCCTTGATCGCAACATTGGCTTTGTTACAAATTGCGATAACAAAACGTCTATTGTCTTAGCCGCATTTGGGGTGCTTCTTGCAATCATTCTTACGAATGAAGGTTTGAACGAGATATTTAATATTATAAAAGCATGTATTGCAACAAAGACTTTCTGTAGCATACTTTATTTGTTTTGTTTTGCGGGTGCAATCTTTGTTATGGCATGGGGAATGTTCAACCTTGGAAGTGTGTTGGTTGCAAAAACCTCAGAAAAAGCGATTGGAAGAAAAGATGAAAACTCTCGTATCTTCTTTGCTGGAATAAGAAAGAATTGTGACTACAATACCTACAACCAGAAATTCTATTCTATGAGCAAGGAAGAGCTTCTAAACGACTTGATTGAACAGATATACATAAATGCTGATATTGCATCTAATAAATATGCTACATATAATCGGGGACTTATACGCACAGTCGTAGGATTCGTTTTCTTCGTTATGCTCCTGCTTATTGGCATTTATATCTATTGAGGAGGACGCTATGGCAACATATGATTATAGGAAAGGTAAGGAACGAATAGAAGCAATATTAGACAATAAGCTAATTGTCGTAGAACAAAAAGAACTGCCGACCGATGATGCGTTTACTTTTTCTAATGGTTATTACAGCTGGGTGACGGGGATCTTTGTGGACATTAGAGATTCTTCTGAATTGTTCGCAGATGAAGACAAGGAAAAGGTGTCTAAAGTTATTCGTAGTTTTACATCCGAAACTATTGAAATTCTGCGTAAAGATGAAAATCTGAGAGAAATTGGAATTAGAGGAGACTGCGTATATGCAATATACACCACCCCGTCCAAAGACGATATTTATGAGTTAGCGGATAAAACATTTTACATAAATACATATATGAAAATGCTGAACAAACTTTTATCCAATCGTTCACTTCCTGAAATAAACGTTGGAATTGGAATGTCAACATCACAGGAACTCGTTGTGAAAGCGGGAAGAAAAGATGTCGGAATAAACAGTAAAGTGTGGATTGGAAAAGCTGTAACACGAGCATCAAACTTTTCCTCGTTGGGAAACAAAAAAGGTAATCCTGCGTTGGTTTATTCGAATTGCAGCTATATTAATTTCATCAACAAGCTAAAGAGAGTTTCTGGGGAAAAAGCAAAAGATTGGTTTACGTACCATCCAGATGAAGGAGATGGTGCATATTACACGGCCAATATTGTAAAATCCGATTTTGATAAATGGATTTCTAATGGCATGAAAGATTAAAATCAGCAGAGCAGCTTATCACTACTCTGCTGACTGTCGATATTGTTATTCTTCCATGACCTCAAGCATCATCCGTGCACCCAGCTTAAAGCTGTTTTGGAACAGCAGGCACTCTGCCATGGTCTGGTACTCACGAACAGCATCTGTGTATCGAGAGAATAGTTCTTTTTGCTCATCCGTCATAGTAGCCAGAAGCTTTTCCTCATTCCGGGTAATTAAGCGAAGCACTTCCTTGTATTCCTTGCAGGCATTTGTGTCGTATTCGGTCGGCTCGATGTTGCCATACCAAAATTCTTCCAGAAGTCTCATACGGCATCCTCCCCATAGATCAGCTCTTGGAGGACGATTTCCTCTGCCCGGTTTCGGATGTTGTTTATGGCCCCAACCCACGCCATCTGGTCTTGCGCTTTTAGCTGCTCATTGATACTCTCTTTCTCTGCCAGCTGTGTTACGAGCAGATGAAGTTTGCTTCGTGCCTGGGTGTCAATGCCAGCCAGATAGCTGTGCAATCTTCCGGTGAGAATGAGATTGGAATAGAGCATAGGACGATGTTCTTTCAGGTATTGCTGGTGCTTTTTGCCCCACATACCAATAGGAGATGTCCCAGCTTCATCCAACGCTAAGCAGGGGATATAGTAGTCGCCCTGAAGTTCATACCAAAGGCTGTTGCTTTGATCGAAAATGTATTTTTCCATTATGCTGTCCTCCGTGTCTGAATTTAATTTTGAGGTGAAGACAAGAACAGCAACCAGATTTTTCCCTTACTGTTGTCCTGCGTTGCCCTGGGCAGCGATACGCAAGGCACACATAAGGAGCAAAACCTGCTTTTCGTGCGTCATGCACGAGGATGAAAATTAGAATCTGGTGTGCAGAAAAACCGCAGTATTAAGCCAAAAATCAGGTGGAAAGCGAAGGGATTACCGGATGTTTGGCAGGGACAGCACCAAGTCCTTGAAGTTCAGCAAGCGCTGATTTCAATTCAAAACAGCTCAAAAACCCCGAAACCATGCGGTTTTCGGGGTTTTTCCTTTTC
>OERP01000237.1_pt1 | contig 12422 bp, 10 predicted proteins | sample 1540031 | NCBI WGS metagenome assembly OERP01 (sample SAMEA3891882, study PRJEB23780) | metagenome | biome: terrestrial biome; feature: animal house; material: Caecal content | place: Italy | collected 2015-05-05 | reverse complement strand
GCAGGCGGCTGAGGATCAGTAGGGCCAGGCAGAGCCACTGGCTCCAGGTGAGGGCGGCGCTCTTGCTGCGCAGCTTCACCAGCCGGTTGCGCTCGTCCAGCTCGGCCAACTTGTCCTCCCGGCTCATGGCGTGGGAGAGGCTGCGCCCCAGAAAGGTGGCGCCCAGCACCAGGCAGGCCGCCATGAGGATGTGTGGAACACCAGGGCGATACGGTAGGCCAGCATCAGGGAGGGGCTGTACTGCCCCTTCTCGATGGAAATGATGGTGCGGGAGGAAACGTGCACCTGCTCCACCAGCTGCTGCTGGGTCAGGCCCGCCGCCGCGCGCAGCTCTTTCACTCGTGTTTTCATCTGGTTTCCCCGCGGATATGAAGTTCGTTTCACGTGAAGTCAACTTCATATTAGCACAGCCCGGGGCCGCTGTCAAGGCCGGCGGCGGAAAAAGCCGCGCCTGCCTGTTGACAAATCCCCCCGCTTCCCCTATAATAGCCGTGATATGACATCGGCTGTGAAGAGAAGAGTACGCGCTTTTTGAGCCTTGCAGAGAGCCCGCGGCGGTGGAACCGGGCAGGCATCGGGGCGCGGAAGATGGCCTCGGAGCCGCGCGGGCAAAGCCTTTTGGGCCCAGCCTGCGCCGGGTGCGCCCGTTACCGCGCCCGGCTGTGCCCGCCGCGCCCTTGCGCTGCGCCGCAGCCTGTAAGGCCGCGCTCCGCGAGGGGCCGGCGAACCAAGGTGGTACCACGGAAGCTGTCAGCTCCCGTCCTTGCAGGGCGACAAGGCCCGGCAGGGGCGGGAGTTTTTCGCTTCCTTTCCGCTATGCAAATCAAAGGGAGGAAACCATTCACCATGTCTGAACAGAAAAAGTTCTACATCACCACCCCCATCTACTACCCCAGCGACAAGCTGCACATCGGCCACAGCTACACCACCGTGGCCTGCGACGCGCTGGCCCGCTTCAAGCGCAAGCAGGGGTACGACGTGATGTTCCTGACCGGCACCGACGAGCACGGCCAGAAGATCGAGGACAAGGCCGCGGCCGCCGGGGTGCAGCCCAAAGAGTATGTGGACCGCATCGTCGCCACCGTCAAGGACCTGTGGAAGCTGCTGGACGTCAGCTACGACCGCTTCATCCGCACCACCGACGACTACCACATCCAGTCCTGCCAGAAGATCTTCACCCAGCTGTATGAGCAGGGCGACATCTATAAGGGCGAGTATGTCGGCCACTACTGCAAGCCCTGCGAGAGTTTCTGGACCGACAGCCAGCTGGTGGACGGCAAGTGCCCCGACTGCGGCCGCGAGGTCTACGACGCCCACGAGGAAGCCTACTTCTTCCGCACCAGCAAGTACGCCGACCGCCTGCTCAAGCTGTACGAGGAGAACCCCCAGTTCATCCAGCCCGAGAGCCGCAAGAATGAGATGATCGCCTTCATCAAGCAGGGCCTGCAGGACACCTGCGTCTCCCGCACCTCGGTCAAGTGGGGCATCCCCGTCCCCTTCGACCCCAAGCACACCATGTACGTCTGGGTGGACGCCCTGAGCAACTATATCACCGCACTTGGCTACGGCAACGACACCTACCACGACTACGACAAGTTCTGGCCTGCCGACCTGCACATGGTGGGCAAGGAGATCCTCCGTTTCCACACCATCCTGTGGCCGGCCATGCTGATGGCGCTGGACCTGCCTTTGCCCAAGCGGGTGTTCGGCCACGGCTGGCTGCTGATGAACGGCGGCAAAATGTCCAAGTCGGTGGGCAACGTGGTGGACCCGGTCATCCTCTGCGACCGGTACGGCGTGGACGCCATCCGCTACTTCCTGCTGCGTGAGATCCCCTTCGGCAACGACGGCATGTTCACCAACGAAGCCCTCATCAACCGCATCAACAGCGACCTTGCCAACGACCTGGGCAACCTGCTCAGCCGCACCGTCGCCATGTGCGAAAAATATTTTGGCGGCACCGTCTCGAAGGCGCCGGGCAGCGAGGCCATCGACGCCGAGCTGGAACAGATGATCGACGCCCTGCCCGCCAAGGTGGCCGCCTGCATGGACAGCCTGACCATCCCCCAGGCCCTGGCCGAGATCTTCGCCGTGGTCCAGCGTGCCAACAAGTATATCGACGAGACTGCGCCCTGGGCCCTGGCCAAGGACGAGGCCAACAAGCCCCGGCTGGAAAGCGTCCTCTACCACCTGTGCGAGGCCCTGCGCGTGACCGCCATCCTGCTGGACGCCTACCTGCCCAGCACCGCCCCCAAGATGATGGAGCAGCTGGGCCTGGACCGCGCCGCCCTCGACCTGTCCAACGCCGTCTACGGCGGGCAGGAGCGCTACACCGTCCACAAGGGCGAGCCTCTCTTCCCCCGCATCGACGTGGCCAAGGAGATCGCCCACCTGAAGGCGGAGGACGAGAAGCGCCGCGCCGAGGCCCTGGCCGCCCAGAAAGCCAAGGAGGAAGCCGAGGCCAAGGCCGCCGCCCCTGCTGCGCCGGCTGAACCCATCGAGCACGAGGCCGAGATCAGCTTTGACGATTTCTGCAAGGTGGAGATGCGGGTGGCCGAAGTGCGCGCCTGCGAGACCATCAAGGAGAGCAAAAAGCTGCTGCACCTGACCGTCTTTGACGGCGAGCGGGAGCGCTGCATCCTGTCCGGCATCGCCAAGTGGTACAAGCCCGAGGACCTGATCGGCAAAAAGGTGGGCATCGTGGCCAACCTGGCCCCCCGCCCCATGCTGAAGGGCAAGTACACCAGCGAGGGGATGATCGTGGCGGCCGACACCGCCGACGGCGGCTGCGCCATCGCTTTCTACCCCGACGACGCCGTGCCCGGCAGCCGCATCCACTAAAGGAGGCCGCCCTTGCCCACGGACACCAACGCCCGCGCCGTCAGGCTGGACGCCCTGTTTGGCGCGCCGGCCTTCGCAGTGGCCTTTGCCGTCCTCTGCAACTGCTTTTGGGGGTCGGCCTTCCCCTTCATCAAACTGGGGTACCGGCTCTTTGCCATCGACGCCGCCGACACCGCCTCCATCCTCTGCTTTGCGGGGGTGCGGTTCATGCTGGGCAGCGTGCTGGTCCTGCTGGCCAGCTTCGCACTGGAAGGCCGGCGCCCCGCCCTGCCCCGGGGCCGCGTGCTGGCCGAGTGCTGCGCCCTGGGCCTGTGGCAGACCACGGCCCAGTACGCCTTTTACTACGCGGCCGTCGCGCTGCTGACCGGGGCCTTTGGGGGCATCCTGAACAGCACCCAGAGCTTTCTGGGCGTCATCCTGGCCCACTTCCTCTACCGCTCCGACCGGATGACCCCCGCCAAAGCGGCGGGCTGCGTCATCGGCTTTGCCGGGGTGCTGGTGGCCACCATCGGCAACCACGGCGGCGGCAGCGGCTGGGGCATCTTCTGCATGATGGCGGCCACCGTCATCTTCACCGTCTCCGGGCCCTGGAACAAGTCGGTGACCCGCAAGGCGGACAGCTTCATGGTCTGCTGCCTCAACCTGGGGGTGGGCGGCGCGGCCCTGCTCCTGATCGGTCTGGCGCTGGGCGGCTCCCTCGCCCCCCAGGACCCGCTGGGCGTCCCGGTCCTGCTCTACCTGGCCTTTGTGTCGGGGGCAGGCTACGTTTTGTGGGCCCTGCTGATGAAAAACAACCCTGTCAGCCGGATCAGCGTGTTCGGCCTGGTCAACCCGGTGGTCAACGTCCTGCTGTCCGCCCTGCTCAACGGCGAACCCCTGTTCGAGTGGCAGTATCTGGCGGCCCTGGCCCTGGTCTGCGCAGGCATCTGGCTGGTCAACCGCCGCGGAAAGGAGGCGCCCCAGGCATGAGCATCTATCCCTCTGCCGGCCCCATCTTCGACACCCACGCCCACTATTCGTCCGGGGCCTTCAACGCCGACCGGTACGCCGTGCTGGACGGCCTGCCCGCGCAGGGCGTCGTGGGGGTCTGCGAACAGGCCACCCATTCGGGGGACGCCCCCCGCTGCCTGGAGCTGGCCCACCGTTACCCCTGGGTGTGGGCGGCTATCGGCATCCACCCCGAAAGCCTGCTGCCCGCCGACAAGTGCGGCTCGGCGCCGCCCGCCCCCACCGTCTCGGTCTATGGCGGGGACTGGGCCGCCGAAATGCGGGCCCTGGCCCCCTATTACGACGACCCCAAGGTGGTGGCCGTGGGGGAATGCGGCCTGGACTACCACTGGCCGGTGCCCAAAGACGCCCAGCTGGCCCTGTTCGAGGCGGAGATCCGTCTGGCCCTGGAGCTGGACAAACCCATCGTCGTCCACGACCGGGAGGCCCACGCCGACGTCTACGCCCTGCTGAAAAAGTATAAGCCCAAAGGCATCCTGCACTGCTATTCCGGCAGCGCCGAGGACGCCGTCTGGCTGGCCGGGCAGGGCATCCTGATCGGCTTCGGGGGCGCGTGCACCTTCAAGGGGGCCAAGCGGGCCGGCAGGGCCATCGACGCTTTGCCCCTGGAATCCATCCTGCTGGAGACCGACTGCCCCTACATGGCCCCCGAGCCGGTGCGGGGCACCCGGTGCGACAGCTCCCTGATCGCGTATGTGGGTGAGTACATCGCCCAGCGCAAAGGGGTCCCGGCCGAAACGGTCTTTGCGCAGACCGCCGCCAACGCCCGCCGGGTGTTCGGCCTGGACTGAAAAAACACTGACCCGCGGCCGCTCTTGCGGCGGCTGCCGATGATAGATTTTGTCAGAAACAAAGGAGAATGTCTTATGAAAGCTCGTATCCCGCAGCACCGCGAATTCATCATCAACTTCCCCGACAGCGTGGACCAGGCCAAGGCCAGCGAGGGCTGGAACAAGCTGACCCAGATCGTCGAGGACTACAAGAAGGCCCACAACGGCGCTTCGGTCTACGCCCCCACCTTCATCGAGGACTGTGAGCCTGCCGTCAAGAAGCTCCAGGAGGAGTACGGCTTCGAGTACACCATCGAGTACGTGAAGTAATCCCGGCAAAACAAACACCCCGGTGGACCAGGCACTTGCTGCTTTGGTTCACCGGGGTATTTTTCTGTGTGTATGCCTGCGCCGTCTGGGCCGGGCTTTTATGCGCCTTCCACTTTGCTCAGCAGGATGCGGTCGTTGTCCAGCTCCTCGCCGGCGCGCTGGCGGAAGCGTTCCAGCAGGTCGTCCACCGTCATCTTGCTGCGCTCCTCGCCCTGGACGTCAAAGACGATGCGGCCGCCGTTCATCATCAGGGTGCGGTTGCCCAGGTCCAGCGCCTGGCGCATATTGTGGGTGACCATCAGGCAGGTGATGCCCTGCTCGGCCACGATGCTCTTGGTCAGCTCCAGCACCTTGTCGGCGGTGGCCGGGTCGAGGGCGGCGGTGTGCTCATCCAGCAGCAGCAACTTGGGGGTGACGAGGGTGGCCATCAGCAGCGTCAGCGCCTGGCGCTGGCCGCCCGACAAAAGGCCCACCGGCTGCTTCATCCGGTCCTCCAGGCCCATGCCCAGCAGGGCCAGACGCTCCCGGAACAGCTCTTTGTCCTTGCGGGAGATGCGGGAGAAATAGGCCCGCTGGGCCGTGCCCGCCCGCAGATAGGCCAGGGCCAGGTTCTCCTCGATGGTCATATTGGGGGCGGTGCCCTTGAGGGGGTCCTGGAACAGGTGGCCGATCACCTTGCTGCGCTTGAACTCGGGGGTGAAGGTGATGTCCTCCCCGCCCAGGATGATGCAACCCTCGTCGGCGATGAACCCGCCGGTGATGGCGTTGAACAGGGTGGACTTGCCCGCGCCGTTGGAGCCCACGATGGTGGCGAAATCGCCCTTTTCCAGGGCCAGGTCGACGCCGTCCAGCGCCACCTTTTCGTTCACGGTGCCCGGATTGAACGTCTTGCGGACACCCTTCATTTCCAGCATCAGCATCAGACTGCCTCCTTTTTGCCGTGGGTCTGGGCGTGGCGGAGGCGGGCCTCCTGCTTGCGCTTTTCAAAGGCGATCTTCTGGCGGATGGCGGGCATCGAGATGGCCACCGCCACGATCAGGGCCGAGACCAGCTTCATGGCCGCGGCGGGCACGTTGAACCGCAGGGCCACCGCCACGATGAAACGGTACAGGCAGCTGCCAAAGACCACGCCGCCCACCCGCAGTACCATCGAGCGCTTGCCCAGCAGCGTCTCGCCGATGATGAGGGAGGCCAGGGCGATGGTCACCATGCCGGTGCCCACGTTGATGTCGCAGCTCTTCTGGTACTGGGCCAGCAGTGCGCCGGACAGGGCGGTCAGGCTGCCCGAGATGCACAGGCCCACCATGATGGTGTAGCCCGGGTCGATGCTGGAAGCGCGGACCATGGCGGCGTTGTCGCCGGTGGCCCGGATGGACAGGCCCAGCCGGGTGCCGAGGAAGCGGACCATCAGCACACAGGCGATCAGGATGACCGCCGCCACCAGGAGCAGCTGGTACCAGCCGCCGGCAAAGGCCAGCAGGTCCTTGCCCAGAGAGAACACCGTATCCACCCGCACCAGGCTCATGTTGGAGGAGAAGCCCATCACCGCCAGGTTGATGGTGTACAGGCCGGTGTTGACGATGATGCCGGCCATGATGCTTTCCACCCCCAGCCTGGTCTGCAGAAAGGCGGTGATGAAACCGGACAGCACCCCCGCCGCCATGGCGGCGAAGAGGGCCAGCACCGGATGGCCGGCCACGGCCACCTGGCAGCAGACCGCGCAGCCCAGGGTGAAACATCCGTCGGTGGACAGGTCGGCGATGTTCAAGATGGAATAGCTCAAAAACAGCGCCAGCGCCACCAGCGCGTAGATGCAGCCCAGCTCCAGGGCCGACTGCAGGACATTGATCGAAAAAATACTAGCCAGCATGGAATCCCCTCACGTACATTTGTTTCATTCTGCCCGGCCGGACCGGGCGCAGGGCCGGAAGCGGCCCATCACTCAAACTCTTCCGCCGTGACCAGCTCCTCGATGGCGGTGCAGTAGGGCTTGAAGGCCGTCTTGACCGTCTCGAGGTCGAAGCCCAGGGCCGCGCAGGTCTCGGTGTTGATGGTGGCGGTGCCGTTGTCAAAGGTGCGGTACGGCATATCGGCGATCGTCTTGCCGTCGCACAGCAGCTCCACCACCATGTCGGCGGTGGCCTCGCCCAGCTGGACGTAGTCCACGCCGTAGCCCACAAAGGCGCCGTTCAGGGCAAAGCTGTCCGCACCGGTAAAGTGCTGGATGCCCGCCTCGATCATGGTCTCGTAAATGGCCAGCTCGGCGGTCATGATGGTGTTGTCGGTGGGGGTGAACACCACCTTGACCCCCGAAGCCGCCAGGGCCTCCACCGCCATCTGGACCTCGGCGGTGTTGGTGCCGTTCTTTTCGATGTAGCGGATGCCGTGCTCGTCGCAGAATGCCTTGGCGTCGGCGATGGCCTGGGTGGACGAGTCCTGCCCCAGGTCGTACAGCAGGCCCAGCTGGTCCAGGTCCGGGTTGATGGAGAGGATCAGGTTCATGATGGCCTCGGTGTTCAGCGCGTCGGAGGTGCCGGTGATGTTGGGCAGCCCGTCGAAGCCGGCGCCCACCGGGTCGGTGACGGCCGAGTAGATGACCGGGATATCGGTGTCCTCCACGGCGGCCAGCATGGTGGAAGCCGAGGGGGTGGCCACCGCCACGATGACGTCCACATCATCAGCCACGAGGTCGGCGCCGATCTGGTTCAGGTTGGACTGGTCCGCCTGCGCGTTGGAATAGTAGTCGGCGTAATTGAAGGTGACGCCGCGCTCGGCCCCGGCCTCGTCCAGACGGGCCTCCAGCGAGGCGACGATCTGGTTCAGGGAAGCGTCGTCCACATAGTTGACCACGCCCACCTTGTACACGGTGCCGGACGCCTCGCCGGAAGCGGCAGAGGCGGAGGACGCCGGGGAAGCAGACCCGCAGCCGGTCAGCGCCAGCGCGGAACAGGCGGCTGCAGCGGCAGCGGCGGCCTGGAGGAAACTGCGGCGGGAGATCATCTGGGTACGTTTCATAGGGAAAGCTCCTTTCTTGTGTGGGGAGCGGAGCCAAACGGAAAAGGCCCGCCCCGCCTTCGCTGCGGAACGGGCCCTGACATGAAAACGACCCGTCCCTGTGTTTGCCACAAGGACAGGATCGAAACATTCGATTCTGCGGTGCCACCTTGTTTGCCCTGCCTCAGCGCAGAGCCTCTCGCGGGGAGCCAACACTCCCCTGCCCTGTAACGGGAGACACCCGTCCTAAGCTACTGGGGGAAACCTCCCCGTTCGCCCGGCCCTCGGCGACCCATAACCACCGCCTGACACCGCCCGTTTCCACCACGCCGGGCTCTCTGGATGCGCCAGATGCAGGGTCTCTTTCGCCTCATCGGTTTGATTGCATTATACACTTTACCGCCGTAAAGTCAAGATATATCTTTTCACCCATCCGTGCAGGAAGGTGAATCCGGCTCACATATGCGCATCCGGATGGAGCGGGGCTCGGGGCCCCTGCCGTCCCCTTCGTTCACGGCCAGGTCGCCAAATTCCACGAAGGCACGCCCGTCCAGCCGCAGGCCGTGGGCGGCGGCCCAGTCCTGCAGCTGCTGCCGGCGGCTGACCAGCCAGTCCCAGACCCGGTGGCCCTGCACCATCTCGTACAGGCAGAGGTACTCCCCGCCGGGGACCAGGATCGGCCCGTCCGCCCGCTTCTGGTAGAGGAAGCGCTCCTCCCCTTCCCCACACAGGCCGGTGCCGGGGCCGTCGGTCAGGTAGTTGACGATCAGCACCCGGCTGCTCTCCATCTCGGCCCGGTCCATCAGCACAGCGATGCGCTCCGGCTCCCGGTGCAGCCGCTGGGGGCCTTTGCCGCACCAGTCCAGAAAGCCCCGGTTCTGGCGGCGCAGCGCCTCCAAAAGCGCTTTACGCCGGGTCAGCTGGCTGATGCGGCGGTCCAATTCCTGGCTTTGGCGGGTCAGGATCTCATCCACCCGGGCCAGGTCCCCGCAGCTCAGGTACTCCGCGATCACCTTCAGGGGCACCCCCAGGTCCTTCAAAGTCACGATCAGGGCCAGCCGGTCCAGCTGCAAAGGCGAATAGAACCGGTAGCCCTTTTCGTTGACATAGGCGGGCCGGAACAGCCCGATCTCGTCGTAATAGTGCAAAGTCTTTTTGTTCACGCCGGCCAGTTTGGCAAAGGCCGCCGTCCGCAGATAGTTTTTTTGCATCGTTCCCTCTTGACTATCCAGCTGCTGGATGATTTATGATAGATCCAGCATACCAGAAAATGCTGCATTTTGCAACCGGAAGGAGATCCCTTTATGTCGCACGAAACGACCCAAACCGAAAACGCCCTGCTGTCGGGGCCGGTGCGCCCGGCGCTGCTGCGCTTTGCGGGGCCCATCATCCTGACGATGGTGGCCACCCAGCTCTATTCGGTGGCCGACACCATGATCGTGGGGCTGTGCCTGGACGCGGGCGCGCTGGCGGCTGTCTCCAACGCATCCACCGTGCTGATGGTGTTCCTGTTCGTATCGGGCGGGATGGAACTGGGCGGCGGCCTGCTGCTGGCCGCCCGGCGGCCCACCTCCACCCCGGACGAGCTGTCGGCGACCGTCTACAACCTGCTGTTCATCGATGGGGTGCTGGGCCTTCTGATGGCCGGCGCCGGGCTGCTGGGCGCGGAATGGCTGCTGCGGCTGATCCGCACCCCCGCCGGCATCCTGCCCCAGGCGGCAGAATACATCCGCTTTTACCTGGCCGGCCTGCCCTTTTTGATGGTCTACGACCTGTCCAAACAGCTGGTGATGGGCTGCGGCAACTCGAAAACGCCCCTGTACGCGGTGCTGGGCACATCGGTGCTGAACATCCTGCTGGACCTTGCCTGGGTGGGGCCCTTCGGAGTGGCGGGCACCGCGGCGGCCACCGCCCTTTCCCAGGTAGCGGGGTGCCTGTTCATGCTGTGGTATCTGCGCCGCACCCTCCTGACCGGGCCGTTCCGCCCCGCCATGCTGGACCGCCGCTGCCTGTGGGAAGTGTTCCGGCTGGCGGCCCCCAGCGCCATCCAGCAGGCCAGCGCGCCGGTGGGCGGCATGATCAAGCAGGGGCTGCTGGGCGGCATCGGCGTGGCGGCCATTGCGGGCTTTTCCTGCGCCAACAAGATGTCCAGCCTGCTGCTGATGCCGGTCTACGGTTTTACCCAGTCGCTGGTCTTTTTCATCGCCCAGAACACCGCCGCCCGGCAGGATGCCCGGGTCCGGGAGGGGGTGCGGCAGGCACGCGGCATCATGCTGCTCTATGGCGCTGGCGGTGACGGCCGGCTGCATCCTGTTCGCCCGGCCCATGCTGCGGCTCTTCACCACCGACGGGAACGCCATCGCCTACGGCGCGCTGCTGCTCAGCCGCCAGGCCATCGTCTACGCCTTTACCGCCATGAAGCACTTTCAGGAGGCCAGCCTCCGGGGCCGCCAGCAGATGGGGCTGTATCTGGCCTCCAACCTGGGCGGCACCGCCATCGACCTGCTGGCCTGCATCCTGCTGGTACCCCTGTGGGGGTACAGCGGGTTCTACCTTGCCTCTTTCGTCAGCGCGCCGGCCGGCTTTTTGCTGGCGGCGGGACTGGCCCGCGCCGGGGCCCGGCAGGCCGCGGGCTGAATATTTTCTTTTCGCTCCCTGTTGAAAGGGGCGGCTGCCCATGCTGGCACAATGCACAGCGGCAGCCGCCCCTTTTTTCGCGGTTTGGGTATGCCATTTTTCAGGCGCGCTTCTTTTTCCGCCAGAGGTGCCAGCCGGTATAGCCCAGCCAGATGGGCAGGGCGATCAACGTCACGGTCCGGCTGAGGGGCAGCCCGGCGGGCGAGTAAACAAAGTCGATGCTGCTCCAGCCTGCGGGGCAGAGCACCGCCATCATGCCGTTGTCCACCCGGAGGATCTCGGTCTCCTGCCCGCCCACATAGGCGGTGAAGCCGTCGTCATAGGGCACCGAGAAAAAGACCAGGTCGGGCTTTTCTAGGTTGATCTCGGCGCTGAAGCCGGAATTGGTCATGACAAAGCTGCTGCAGGCCGACGCCCGGCGGTCGGCAATGTCCTGCTGGTAGCGCTCGTAGCTGAAATCCAGCATCTGATCCCCGGGCAGCGGCTCCAGGTAACTGCCATAGGCGGCGATGTCCTCGTCGGTAAGGGCCAGCGCCCGCACCAGCAAAGCGCAGGCGTCCTGGGTGGGCAGGCTGTCCAGCTGCTCCTCGTCTACGTAGTAGTCGTAGGTGAAGCCCATGGGCAGGTAGTTGTCGTTTTCATAGAGGGCAAAGCCCTCGATGGTGTCGTAATAGGTCCAGCCGGGCACCGACTGCTCTGCAAAGCTGTCCTGCTCGTCCTCGGGCATGATGGTGAACCGCACGCTGAGCAGCCCCCGCAGCTGGTAGTAATAGGCTTCGGGGTTGCTGCGCACGTCCCGGGTAAAGCCCAGGGAGGAATAAAAATCCAGAATGCTGGGGGCCACCGTGCTGTCAAAGAACTGCATACAGCTCTTGTCCATCCAGAGGCCGAGGTTGTCGTGGGTGTTGTAGGTGTCCACCCGCCAGTCCCCTTCGGGGAACTGCTCTTTCAGGGCGATGGACGCCTGGTACTGCTCCACCAGGTCACTGTCATAGTTCCACTGGCCAAACTTGCCGATGCCGATGTGGACGATGCCAAAGATGCAGCTGAACGCCAGCACCGCGGCCAGCATCCGGCGGCAGAAACGCTTTGGGTCCTTCCGGTCCCGGATGATGACGCTGTACAGCACCAGCCCCGCCAGCCCAAAGGCCAGCACGGCCAGGTACTGCTCCGGGTTTTCGGTCACGCCCAGGAACCAGCTGTCCCCGTCCTTGACCGGTACCAGGGCAAAGGCCAGAGTGGCGATCATCAGCCACGCCACGATCCCGGTGGGGCGCTCGAGGTCGGCGTCCGGGTCCTCCCAGGCGCTCACCGTCATGGCGGCCAGGACCAGCACCGGCATATAGTACCAGCGGGCGTAGTAGCTGGCGTTGAAGGCGTAGAAGGCGCTGTTCAGCACCGGCACCAGGGCGAACATCGCGCACACCGCGATGATCCGCTTTCGGCTGTCCCCCTGCCGGGACCGCCAATAGGCCACCGCGCCGGCCAGGCTGCACAGGGGCAGGTAGGCGGTCATGCTGGTCCACTTGATGGTCCCCTCCGACCAGATGGAGACGATATAGGGCGAGTCCGGCGGCATGAACCAGCTGACCAGGATGGCCAGGTACTGCTGCACCTTGGAGTAGGTCAAAAAGCCCCAGCCCGACGAGATGTCGGTGGTGCGGGGGTTCTGCATCAGGGACAAAAAGGCCGGCCAGACCAGCAGGCACCCCAGCGCCACCCCCAGCAGGCTCTCAAAGGCCAGCACCCCGAACAGGCCGCGGGTCAGCTTGATCTCCCCGGTGGACACCTTGCAGGCAAAGTAGATGATGAGGAACACCACCTGCCCCACAAAGAAGAAAT
>OERP01000232.1_pt1 | contig 12668 bp, 16 predicted proteins | sample 1540031 | NCBI WGS metagenome assembly OERP01 (sample SAMEA3891882, study PRJEB23780) | metagenome | biome: terrestrial biome; feature: animal house; material: Caecal content | place: Italy | collected 2015-05-05 | reverse complement strand
CCCATGCTGCGGGTGGCGCGGTCTTTATGCCTCGGCTCCTTCGGGGTCGTCGCTTTGCTGGGCTGCGATCTGTGCGCCATTTCCAAAAATCACCTCCTCCATGTTCACGCCCCTTTCGCGGCCGTAGGCCAGCACCTCGGCAGTCTCGTCCACCGCCTGCCGCCAGTCTTTGCCGCGCTCGGCGCAGATGTCCTGATAGGTTTTCTGCCCGGACTGCAGCGCAGTCTGTCCGGCAGAGCTTTCTTTGGCCGGGTCGATCCACTTCTTGGGCGACTTGACCCAGGTGTGCTCCAGGTACTCGGCCTTTCTATCCCAGAAGCCGGGCAGATCGAGCAGACCGGCGAGATAGCACGAAATGACAAACTGTTCATACACCTCGGTCATGAACTCCTGCAGAAGTTCCACTTCCTCGGCGTAGGTGTCCTCGTCCTCGATGGCGTTCTGCCGTGCGGACGAATAGGTCGAGCCTTTCATGTCGCGGGACACGGCCTCGTAGCTGAGGCCCTGCCCGGCGCCGATCAGGCTCTGCTGGGTGCGCAGGAAGGCGGTGGCGTCGGTGGCCGCGCTGTGCGGGTCGATCACCTGGGCCTCGTCGCCGGCGCCCATCTCCATCATCATGCCGGGGGACAGCCGCTTGCCGGCATAATCGACCCGCCCGTCAGGGCTGCGGCCGGCCGAGCGCCCGATGCCACCCCCGGTGGGAATGGCCTTTTTGATGAGCACCGCCAGACAGGCGGCGATCCGCTCCTTGACCGAGACGGCGTTGATGAACTCGTTGACGTCCCGAATGCGGGTCAGGGTGTGGGCCATGTCCGAAATTTCCCGAATCTGGCTGGGCCGCCGCTTGGAGTACAGGAAGTAGGCGTCCTTGGCGTCCACATAGACGGATTCCAGCATCCGCCAGCCCTCGATGTCGTACTGCTGTATCCAGTAGCCCACCGGCCTGCGCCAGGCGTTGTACTCGATGCCGCCCACCACCCGGTTCCCGCGGCGGCGCGGTTCGGTGCGGCTCACGTCCAGTTCGTCCACCTCGATAGCCTGGAGCTTGAAGGGCACCAAGCCGCCGGATGTGTGCCGGAACAGAAACAGGATGCCGCCGTCCACCTTTTTGCGTTCCACCGCCATGCGGAGGAGCTGGGTGAAAGACTGCTCGCCGGTGACGTCGCAGTTGCGGGCCTTGCACCACTGCCGCCACAGGCCTTCGATGCGCCGGTTGAGATCATCGTCGCCCGTATTCGCCCGCAGGGTGTAGCCCTTGCCCACCACATTGCGCTTATAGGCCAGGACGATGGCCTGCAGGATGTCGCTGTTGCGCTCCAGGTCGCGCGCCCTGGCCCGGATCACGTCCCGGCTGAACCGGTCGGTGGTCTCGGCGCTCTCGTTGACGGCGGCCCAGTGGGAATTGATACGGCCGTACCCGGCGGCATCGTAGTGGCGCAGGGCGTCATAGCTCTGCCGCCAGGCCTCCCGCTTGTAGGCCCACTGGGGAGACACGGCGGCGATCATGTCGTCGAGAAAGCTCACCCCCATCACCTCCCGTCAAAAAATGCCACATAGGTGCGGCCCAGCAGCGGTCCGCTGTCGTCGGCGGCGATCTGGGCTTCCAGGTCGTCCCGCAGAGATTTGAGCATGGCGAGGTCAGCCCGCGTCAGTGACCGGCTGCCGATCTTGTAGGACTGGCCGCCGACCAGGATGGTCTTGATCGCCGCGTTGACCTGCCCCAGCAGCTCGGTTTTGTCTTTGGTCGTGTTTTCCATGGGGTCTCCTCAGAGCCAGTTTTCGTTTTCCCTGATCCAATCTTCTTCGGGTGCGGGCTGATGCCGCTGCGCCGGCGCAGCGGCCGGCGGCGTTTGTGCAGCCGCTGCGGCATCGTCCCGCAGGTAGAGCGAGCGCACCTCCATGATGTCGGCGGCGGCCGCTGCATAGACCTCACAGTCCAGGTAGTGGTTGTCGGCGTGGGAGGATTTGACCGCCCACCGCTGCACCTCTCTGCCGTTGACCCGCTCGGTGACCTTGTGTTCAGACGTGACCTGCTCGGCGTAGTCGAGGTCACAGTCCTTGTGGACCATCCACGACCCGCTGCCGTTCGGGCGGCGCATCCGGGCGGCGATCATGTCCTTGTACTTGCCGCCGTCCACCAGGATGAGCTGCAGGCCGTTGGCCCGGCTGCCGGCCTTGTCCACGGTGGAGATGCGGTAATGCCCCTGCAGGTTGGACACGCCCTTGCAGGGCCGCACCCACTCGGTGTTGGCGATGCAGAAATTGTAGACGGCGTCGGTCTGGTCGCCGCTGTCCATCAGGGCGAGGTCTACCATCATGGACCCGCCGTCCGGGGCGCGGAACTCGGTGTTCATGATCCGCTCGACCTCGTCCATCGAGAGGGCCTGCCCGTGCGCCACGTTCTGGCTGGTCATGTAGTCGCCCCAGGCCCGGATGGTCCAGTACAGGCAGTTTTCCTGCACGTCGATGCCGCCGGTCAGTAGCTTGGCCCAGGTGGGCAGCTCCCAGGCCGGCAGGGTGGTCTGGCGCTCCATCACCATCTCGGCGTTGGTCTTGAGCTTGGTGTCCTCCCACGGTTCGGCCAGCCACGAATTGACAAAGTTGTGCAGCAGGTCCGGGTCGTCCTTCGCCTTCATGAACTCCCGTGCGATGTCCGAGAAGGAGGTGAACGGGGAGTAGAGGGTGTTCATCCAGTAGGCCACGCTCTTGGGCGTCTGCGCGTCCTGCCGGACGTACTGCCACCGACCGGCCCGCAGCATGGCGCCTTTATCCCGATCGGTGATGATGCAGCCGCACTCCTGACACAGATAGGTCGTCATGTCGGCGCGCTTTGCCCGGTCGGGCACGTCGTCCTTGCTGGGCCATTTGAGCTGCGCGAATTTCAGCTCGATATACCTGCCGCAGTGCGGGCAGGGCACGAAATAATGCTTTTCGGCGTCTGCCTCCTCTTTGGCCTTCCAGATGGGGCCGGTCTTGAGGGTGGGCGTGGACGCCATAAAGATTTTGCGGTTGAAGATGTAGGTTTTGGTGCGCTCGATGGCCAGAGAGATGGGATCAGCCTCGCGCTTTGTTGCTCCGGGGTACTTGTCCACCTCATCGAGGAACAGGTACCGGATGGGGGTGGACGCCAGGTCGGCCGGGCTGTTGGCGCCGGTCAGATAGACGGTCATGTCCCGGAATTTCTGCGCGAGGACCTTGCTCTCATGCTCCCTGTACTTTGCCCGCAGCGGCTTGCACTGGCGGAACATCGGCCCCAGCTTTGCTTCGACAGTCCGCTCGGCCAGCTCGTCGGAGGGATAGACGATCATGGCCGGCGCCGGGTCCTGGTCGATAGCGCTGCCCAGAGCGTTCTCCATGGCCGACGTGCCGCCCACCTGGGTGGGCTTGACAAAGACAATCCGCTCGGTGGTGTCGTCGCTGAAGGCATCCATGATCTCGGTCAGATAGGGAGTGAGAGCGTTGCGCCAGGGGCCTGAAATGGAATTGCTGTCCGGAAGAATGCGGTTTTTCTCGGCCCACGCGGACACGCTCAGCCGCTCCCGCGGGCGCAGCAGTTCGATGGCGGGGGCCATCCACGCCGGCAAATCATAGGGCTTTACCGCAGGGCGACGGCTCACGCCTTCATCCCGCCCTGGTCGTCACCTTTCAGCCGCATCCCATCCACAAAGGCATTCAGCATGGTATCGAGCTCCTTTCGCAGCGACCGCTGCGCACTTCTCACGGTGGTTGCATCTACATAGCCGGTCAGCATGCCGGCCAGGCGTGAGGTCATGCCATAGGCAAATTTTTTGAAGTTCGCCATAAAGTCGGACAGCTCATCCACCGCCTGGCTGACCTCGATGTACTCGCCCTTTTCAATGGCCGTTTTCAGCTTGTGCAGCTCGGCCTGACTGTTTTTCAGGGCAATTTCGGCCCGCAGCTTCTGCTCCTTGAGTTCGGACTCTTTGTCCGTTTTGCTGCGCCCGTAGGCCTTGTCGGACAGATAGGCCGTATACTTCTGCACCGTCGGCACAAGATCATACCGGCGTCCGTCCGGGGTGTCGGTGGTCGGCAGGATGCCCTCCTGGGTGAGCTGCTGGATGCGCCGCACGCTCACCCCAAACAGGTCCGCCACAACCTCCACACGGTAGAGTCCACCGGCAAACGCCTTTCCATTTTCAACGTTTCTCATGCTGTCACTTCATTCCGCAAAGTTAGTTGTAACGAAGGGTGAATTTTGTTGAATTTTTTTCGCAGAAAAGCATCGGGCCTTCCGTGCCCCGCAGGGCCAATCCCTCCAGGAAGGACCCATAAAAAACAAAATTGCGCGGAACCTTGCCACCGCGCAAAGCGCCTGCCCGCTTATGGACTGTTGCAGGCTTCCACCATGGGGCCGCCGGTGCGTCTCGAACGCACGGCCTGCCGCTTACAATGCGGCTGCTCTGCCAACTGAGCTACGGCGGCGGGAAACAAAAATAAAGCGCACAGGCCTGTTACAGCCTTCCGGGGCCTCCGACCCGGGCGGGCGCGAAGGGGGACGCCCGCAGCTCCCGGCGGCGAAAAAGGAGGTAGCCACACCAAGAAACTCAAAACCGCCATGCGCCTGCGTGGTCCCGGTTACGGGGTACGGGATATGGTGCGGCCGCCTGGAATTGAACCAGACCGGGTAAGACAAGAGAGCAAAAGAACCCCGCGCCCCAACGGCCGGCCGCATGAAAAACCGCCCAGGGGCTGCCGAGCCTTCGGGCGGTGCGCTCTTGAGCCGAGCAGGCTGCCGGGGAACTTACCCGCCTCCGGCCGCGGGGTCCATGAAAGAACGCAAAAGACGCTGGCGAAGAGAGAAGGGACAGCCTCCGCCGGCAGCTTTTGATGGTATCAGTATAGCATGTTTTTTTGGCTCTAAACGGTCATTCTTCCAACAACCCGAAATTTTTAGCCACCTGCATAATCAGTTCACGATTCCAGCGCAGCGCGGTCTTTTCGGAAATATGGATCGCATTCGCCGCCCCGAACAAGGTGTGAGAGCGCTTCCAATAGTATAGCTTCACAAGCTCCATCCGTTCTCTGCCGCTGGGCAGGCTTTCGGCTGTACAGATAGCCGCTCGCACAGCGTCCATCTCGCGGCGGTTGATCTCCGGCAAGGTACGTAGGGCCGCGTTTGCCACAGGGTCGGACCGGCCGCCGTGGCCGCCAGGCGCGCCGCCATAGTTCGGTGTGACGGCAGTCGTGTGCAGATCCGCTTCCCGGCGGCACAGCTCCGGGTAACGGCGGATCATGCCCTTGACGTAAGGCCACCAGTCATACCGCGGGGTACTCATGTAGTCTTCTCCTTTCGATCGCTTCCAGCCCTTGCTTGTGGATGCTGGCCCACGAGCGGCTGAACCATGCTTCCCACCGGTCGCACATCTTGTTGTGGCAGTACGGAGACTGCGCGCACTCCACAAACGGGCAGGAAAAATCATCTGGTATCTTTGTTATACGGTTCAAGGTTTCGCCTCCAATCTGGCCCGGCACTCGTCCGCCTTGCCGGTGATGTACTCCGCATACTCGGCTATGTTCATTTTCCTCTGTGACGTCTAAGAGGCCCTGTATTTGCTTTTCGTCCAGTTCCAGGGTTGCAGCTTTGTTGTTTATCAGGATAGGCCACAGGAGGCTGTAAGCCTCCCGTGCGACGCGCCAGCCATTTATCTGCTGACGCTTTGCGCAGTCTAAGCACTTTTTGCTCATAGCACCTCACTTTCCAGCCTCGTCCAGGCGCTGGCGCCAGCGGTCCAGATTGCCCTCCACGTCTCCACGCGCCCACATATACCCCGCCTCGACCAGACGCCTCATGCAATTCTGGACGTCAGCTTCCTCGGCCACGATTTTGCTGTAGCACTCTTCCGCCGTGCATGGCGTGGGATTTTCGCCCCGCAGCCGCCGGGCCTCTTTCAGGCAGGCATGGGACAGCTCAGCGCATTCTTCGGCGGTCTGCTCCAGCAGGGCGGGCAGACCGATGCGGTCAACGATATTTTTCATTTTCCCTCCAAATCAAACGAACTCTTTCGGCGGCAGATCTGTTTCTTCGCCGATTTTCTTCCACAGGTGCAGACAATACGGATGAAGGTTAACATACTCGTTTTTCAGCGGATGGAACTGCACCACGCATTCATCGTCACGCCAGAAAATATCCTTGACCAAGCACATCTCGTCCCATGTCGGGCAGCGGTTGCGCAGGCTCACGCTAACGTGCTCCCAGCCGCCGGCCCAGGATGCAATAATAGCCATTTCCCGCGGGGCCTTGTACCGCTTGTCGTGGAGGTAGCAGGCCATGCCGTCAAAGCCAGATTCTACGATTCGGAGACGTTTGTCACTCTTGATTTCGGCTATCCTTCGCATGGTCAGCCCTCCTTCCGATCATCTTGAATCCATCCAAAACAGGGACGCCCGTGCCCTCGGCCCAGCGAATCTCCGCACGCATCCCCTCCGTGGGACGGTCCAGCCCGAAAGCCCATATTTCGTCGCAGATGCCAATCAAGTTGAAGTCCATTTCGATGGCCACTCCCCTCTCTGCCGGGTCGTCGTCGTTCATAAACTGCGGAAACAGCAGGTGCGGTGCGATAGGCAGGCAGCCCAGTTCTACCGCTGCCCGGCAGTATTTCCGGGCGTTTTGGACGTTGGTCTCGACGTCCCCGCGGTACGGGGAACAGATATAGACTTTCTTCATGGTCAAAGACTTCCCGCCAAATCGAATAAAGTAAACATCTTTCCAGCCTCGTCGGCCTCTTGCAGGTAGCCCACGCCGTCCCGGAAATAATCGGGGTTCAGCTCGATGCCCACGCCACAGCGCTGCATCTTGACGGCCATGTAGGGCACCGTCATCAGGCCGCCAAAGGGGTCAAGGATCGTGTCGCCAGGGTTTGACCAGCGATTGATGGCGCGTTCCACGATGTCGAGCTGCAGGGGGCAGATGTGCATCTCCCGTTTTTTCAGGCGCTGGCTGGTGTTGAGGGTGCGCATCCGGTTGATGTCGTCCCACACGCCGTCCGTCCAACTGCCCGGCGCGCAGACCATGAAGGTGGCCGGCAGGCGGCCTTCCTGGTCAAGCTCTTTGGCCAGGCGGACGTGGTCTTCATAGCTGTACACATGGTCGCGGCTGTATTGGCGGTAGATAGCCTGCAGCTTGTCCACAGGCGCGGCCTCAACTTCCGCTTTGGTGACCAGGCGGTCGCCGCTCGAACGCCAATATGCGTGCGCGTCGATCTGCCACTGCGCGCGGGTGTAGTCCTCTTTGCTCTTTTTGACCGGCACGTCAGCATAGGCCTTGGAGCGGTCTGTGGGCAGCTTGCGGAACAGCAGCAGGTACTCAGGACAGCCAACACCCATTTTGGAGCCGTCTTTGCACTGCTCAGTCCAGCCCAGACGGTAAGTCTGGTTGTTCTCCCGCACCACATCGGTGACGATGGTGACCATGCCGAAGAACACAAAGCCGTGCTGCATGAAGTGCCGGATGGTGTCTGCGTGGAACGGCTCGACGCTGGGCATTCCGAGGCCGGTCGCGTTGCCGAACAGGATGCGGTCCTTGACATGGATGGCCGCTACCCGACCCGGCCGCAGCACCCGCAGCAGGTTAGGCGTAAGGAAGTCCATCTGCTGGAAAAAGGCTTCGTCGTCCGGGTTGTGCCCGAAATCGTTGTAGCTGGGGCTGTATTCGTAGTGATTGCCAAACGGGATACTGGTCAGGATCATGTCCACACTGTTGTCAGGCCATGTTTTCAGCTCCTCTACACAGTCATTGTGGATGGCCCTGTATTGATTGCCTGTAACTTCCACTCTCTCCACTCCTATCGTGCGTTTCAAAGTTTCCAGTGCGGCCGTGCCCAGGCCGTATTGCCGGATCAGTTGCTCCATTGTCTCGGTCAGCGCGTCATACTGCCGCCACTTTTGCTTGAGCGCCCGTAGAATCTCGGCCTCGCTATCCATGTAGATGATGTCGATGATCACCGGCTGCGCCTGCAAAAAGCGGTAAATGCGGTGGATGGCCTGAATGAAGTCGTTGAACTCATAGTCGATGCCCAGGAAAATGGCCCGGTGGCAATACCGCTGGAAGTTGCATCCGCTGCCGGACAAGCTCTTTTTGGTGGCAAAGATACGAGTCCGGCCGTAGGCGAAGTCCTCTACCCGTTTTTCCCGTTCTTCCACCTCCATGGATCCGTAGATGTCAACGGCGTCCGGGATAGCCTGTTTGATGGCCAGGCGCTCGGCTTCAAGGTCGTGCCAGAGAACGAAGTGTGCGTCCGGGTCGCTGTCGATGATGCGTTTTGCCTCTGCGACCCGTGCAGCGATGCTCTCCCGCTTTTCACGCGCGGCGTCCCGCAGGCCAAAGGCGGCGTCCCGCGCCAGCTTGAGCTGGCCGTCCCGGTCACATCCGGCGTCGGCAAGGTCGGTATCCAGCCGATGGTAGCGGATGTCCAGCGGCGGCAGGCTGTATCCCTCGTCCGAAAAGCCCAGGTCGGACGGCTTTTGCAGGAACAGCCCCCACGACGCGCACCAGATCCAGAACTCCCGCTCCCGGCCGGGGTAGAGGGTCAGGTTGTTGGCTTTGGTGCTGTCCCGCTTGAAAAACCGCGTGAGGGCCTGACCGGTATCCATGATCTCAAGGAAACCTGCATAGTGGATCAGCTCTTTGTAGCGGTTGGGCGAGGGAGGGGCCGTATTGACCAGCTTATACCGGATGCCCTTGAACTTGTCCAGGAACACCTGGTAGGTCTTGCTGCCAAAGCTGCGCAGGGTAGCCGCCTCGTCCAGGCTGACGGCCGTGAAGGCGCGCGGGTCGATGTCGCCGTCCCGTACCCGCTCGTAGTTGGTCATGAGGATGGGCGCATCCGCTGCGTCTGCCTCGGCCTGTGTGCGGACATAGGCCGGCGGGGCAATGTGCAGCAGGTTTTCGGCATCATCCACAAACTCTCGCTTGACATTGAGTGGCAGGACGACCAGCGCTTTCCCGCCGGCGTGTTTTTGCACCAGCCTGCACCACTCCAGCTGCATAACGGTTTTGCCCAGGCCAAACCGGGCAAACAGCGCCCGGCGTCCGCCGCGCAGCGCCCACAGCACGCTGGCGCGCTGGTGAGGTTTGAGGACAGGGTTCAGTTCATCTTCCCCCACATCCAGGCCGGATAGCGGCGCGACGTCGATCTTGCCCTCCAGAAACTCTCTGTACGTCACCTCATATCTCCTCCAACGTCGTCCTCTGTCTCGACGATCTCAATCTCCACCCGGGGCCTCGCCTTATCCACCGCCCAGTCGTCGGCAAAGCTGGCGATCTCCTTCCAGCCGTCGTTTTGCAGCACCTTGCAGCGTACCAGCGCGTCCTGGACGAACTTGCGCCCGGCGGCGATGTTGTCCCGGTCCCGGCGGCGGTCCGGCTCGACCCACAGGTACCGCATCACCACCGGACGGCGGATATGTACGCCGTGCAGCTGGCGGCGTATCTCGGCGCAGATGCGGCGCTCGGCGTCCTTCTTGAGCTGCGCGCCCTTGTACCGGTTGGCCCGCTCGGCCTCGATCAGCTCATTCAGGCCCGGCAGGCGCCCGGGGATGGTCAATTTGTATTGCATCGGGTCACTCCTTCTGTTTATGCCGGCGGGGCCGGCTGGCCGCATCCGCTAGAAAATCGTTCCCGCTGGGCTGCGCCCGATCCACCCGCTTGCCACCGCCGCCGCGGTGGGCCGCCTGCCAGGCGTCCAGGGTGCGGATGCCCTGGGCCTGGCAGCGGTCCAGGATGCTGCGGATATAGGGCAGGGTGGCCTTGACGTCGTGCTCGGCGGCCTCCCGCATGGCCTGGACGATCAAGGCGTCCTCCAGCCCGGCCGCCAGGTAGGCCCGCAGGGCCTGTTGGACCGCCGGGCCCATCCGCCTGCCGAGGCCCAAACTCAGCCAGCTTTCTTCCAGCGAGGGCGGCAGCAGCGGGGCGGCTGGCTGTTCTGGGGGTGTGTCAGGGGACGTTTGCGCTATAGCAGCTTTAGCTGCTACATTACCATTTACATTAGCATTAACATTTACATTAACAGCTTGATTTGCTTGACTTTGCTTGTTTTGCTTGGCAAAAGTAGCATTTGCTTGATTTGCTTTGTTTGCCTGGCGCTGCTTGCCCCCAAGCCGTCCTGCTTCGCGTCGTTTTTCGCGCATATCCGACCATTTTTGTGCGTTCTCATCCAGCCGCAGACGGATAAAGGAAAAGGCCATTTCTGCGGCGGCGCTGTCAAAATGTGGTGTTTCTCCCGTTTCGGAGTAAGACAAAATCGCGTCAAAAATGCGGCCTTTGTCCTCCAAAGAGAGGGTTTTCAATGGCTGCGCCCACTCAGTATACAGGATGACACTTTTCTTTCCTTCATCCATGCGGGCCTCCCAAAAGTTTAGAACGGCATGGGTTCTTCATCGGGCACATCCACAAAGCCGTCGTTTGCATCCGGCTCTGCGCTCTGGTCCACCACCGGCACATGGCTGGCGACGCCCTTGATCCAGGCGCAGGTGGGCTGGATGGCCTCGATCTGGCCGGGGGCCAGGTCGGCCGCCTTGCTGAACACGCAGGCCGAATAGGCAATGCCGTCGGCGTTCTTTTCCTTTTTCAGCTTGATGCAGGTGATGACGTCGGCGCTGCGCTTACCCTTCATGATGAGGCGCTTGGCCAGGTAATCCTTGAAGGCCCGCAGGCTGGTGGGCGGCAGGGTCAGCAGGATGGGCAGAGCCTCGTTCTCCCGCAGCAGGTAGACCCGATGGGTGTTTTTGCAGGCTTTGGCGCTGCCCTTGCCGCCGCTGCCGAACTGGTTGAAGGGGCAGGTGGCACAGTCCCGAATCTCGCCGGTCCTGGTGTCCAGACCGCGCTTGCCGTCGGGGCTGCTGCAGTCGGGCAGGCCGCCCGAGCCGTCGAAGTCGTGCTCCCAGTAGACGTTGACCGGGTGGTGATGGACGATCACGCCGGTGAGAGACTGGGCCGTCTCAGGGTTGTCGGGGTCGTCGCCCGGCACCTCAAAGGCCAGCCCGCCGCCGCTGGGGATCTTGACCGTGTCGAAGGGCACCTGCCCCAGGCCGTCCAGCTCCTCGGTGAGCATCTTGGCGATCTCGCCCGACATGGGAACGATGGAAAAGTTTTCCGCTTTCATCAAATTGGCTGCCATAGGTAAATCCTCCTTACTGTTTGTGGAACGTCCGGGCTTTGCGCCGGGTGACGTCGTTGAATGTGTACACATTGACAAGGCCCTCGAACTCTTCGGGCAGCTCGTCGTCGTTCTCTTCGGCCAGGGCGCTCATGGCCCCCTGGAGGCTCTGGGCGTTGACCGTCTCCCGGATCAGGCTGCCCAGGCCATAGTTGCGCAGCGCGTCCATCAGGGCCTCATCCTGGCCGGCCGCCTTGCTGTACTTGGTCTTGGGGGCCAGGGTGCTCTTGGCTGTCACCTGGACGTTGATCTGCTGGCGCTCATCGTCCGGCACAAGCTCGATGGTGAGGGTGATCTTGCGCTTGGCGGTGGCCTTGGTGTTGGGGTCGAGGATGTTGTCGATGACCTTGTGCATCTCATAATCGACGCGCTCAACGAACGCGCCGCGGGCCATCTGCAGGATGCTGTCAGTGTTTTTCATGGGTTTTGTCTCCTTTCAAATGCAATCTTCCTTCCTGTTTCGCCCGCCACAGGCCGTAGGTCAGGCCCTCGGCCCGGGCGGATTCGTTGTCTCGGCGCAGGGCTGCGTCGGACGTTTCGGCCCGCGCTCGGGCGTGCTCCCGGATGGTCTCAGGGCTGGGTATAGTGTCGGGTCTGGGCTCGGGAATGCTCATATCCTCTTTGTGGGCGGCATTATAGGTGGCGCAGGCCATGAGCTTTGCTTTCCGGGCGCAGGCCGGACAACGCTTGCGGCTGTAACCCACGTTGTGCATCACCTTGCCGCAATCAATGCACACGCGTGTGAACTTCATGTTGTTGGCGGTGCCAGTGTCGTTGCGCATGTCAGCCCCCATTGTAGTCGTGGGACAGGTCGAGCTTGAATCCTCCGCCCGGCTCGTATCTGACTGCCGTTGTGATCATGGCTAAAACTTTCGCCATCGCCAGCTCTTCAGGGATGCCCTTCACTCTGGCCCAGCTGCCCGCCATGTCACGCGCAATCTGGCCGATCAGAAATAACAGGTCGACGTTGCTCCCCCACGCGGAGGCCAACACATTTCCGGTGACCGGGTCGAATTCCGCCCAGATGGTAGCTTTTTTGCCTTGCATTTTGGATTTACCTCCTGCATAATCGAGATGAGCCCTTGCAAAAGCTCACCTTCTGGCCCTGCCCGATCTTGTCCATCGGGTGGGGCTTTTTGCTTAAAACTCCTCAAAAGAGAGTTGACCGGCGATCTGGCCTGGTTTGTTCTCCCACTCTACACCGATGTAATCCAGTACTCGCCCCCAGCCGTACCAATCGCCGTTTTCGTCCTGACAGACGTGACGCATCCAGAACTCCCATTCGGAGGGATTTGCGTCCCGCAGCCGGTCGAAGCGGTGGGGCCGCTGTTCGAGGTGGATTCCGAAGCCGCACATGGTGCATCCGGTGCGCTGTGCAATGGTAGTGCGCCACAGTCCGTCTTTGCCCCGAACGATCTCGCCATACTCTGTGGGGACAGGTTTCGGCCCGCGCTCGGGCGTGCTCCCGGATGGTCTCAGGGCTGGGTATAGTGT
>OERP01000230.1_pt1 | contig 12722 bp, 5 predicted proteins | sample 1540031 | NCBI WGS metagenome assembly OERP01 (sample SAMEA3891882, study PRJEB23780) | metagenome | biome: terrestrial biome; feature: animal house; material: Caecal content | place: Italy | collected 2015-05-05 | reverse complement strand
GGTTACAGCTTCCGGGCGGCGAATGGGACGTTTTGTGAAAATGTCGGCTTTCCGCTTCAGTTTGCCTTCTTCGTCCAGGATTTCCAGAGAAGCCAGCAGGCAGTAGCTGCTGTCCTGCGAAAAGGCGCGGCGATTGGCGTTGCTGCTGATTAGGCCGTATTGCGCCGTAAAGGAATCATAGGCCCGGTTCAGTTTGTCCTGGGCGATGGTCAGTTCTGCATCGGAGCAGTTTTCCATCTGCATATTGAGCAGGTTTTGGGTCAAGTCCCTAAGTTCAATCATCCCCAGCACCCGTTCGGTTGTCGTGGCCGGCAGTTCCATGAGATTCATCCGGGAATTTTCACGGTAATACACGCGGCCGTCCACATTGGCGAAGCTGAAATTCTTCACCTCCGGGTCTGCCGGTATAGATGTATCCACACCCTCCAGCTCGGATTCATCCAGTTCCGGCTCAGTGATCGTTCCATGAATGTGGGAGATGGCCGCTTTCAACTGGTCAGCCAGCACAGCGCCCTCGATGGGCTTCACCGTCACCTCCTGCTTGCCGTACTGGGTATTTTCCGTTGAAAACGTACCCAAAACCATCTCCGGGTGGCTGGCAAAGTACGAGTTGACCGTATAGCCTTCCTCGGTCGTACCCAGATGCACCCAGTCCGGTTCCTCCAATGCCACCCTGTCACGCTTCTGGAAAAATAGAATATCTGCCACCACGCCGGTATTGGCGTTGCGCATAAAGGCGTTGTCCGGCAGCCGGATGGCTCCCAGAAGGTCGGCCCGCGCTGCCAGGTAACGGCGAACGGAATCGTTCTGCTTGTCCATTGTGCCGGAGGATGTGATGACTGCCACCACACCGCCGGGGCGCACCAGGTCAAGGCTACGGGCAATGAAGTAGTCGTGGATCAGGAAATTGTAGCGGTCATACCGCTTGTCCAGCACTTTGTAATCGCCAAAGGGTACATTGCCAATCGCACAGTCAAAGAAACTGTCCGGGAACTCCATTGTCTCAAAGCCCTGGACGGCGATCTGGTTTTTCTGGTACAGTTGCCGGGCAATCCGGCCGGAAATGCTGTCCAGCTCCACGCCATACATTTTCAGTTCTTCCATACTCTGCGGCACCAGCCCCATAAAGTTGCCGATCCCACAGGCAGGTTCCAGCACGTTGCCGGTACGCAGCCCCATCTGTTCCAGTGCGGCATACATCGCCTTGATCACGGTGGGAGAGGTATAAAAGGCATTGAGGGTGGAAGCCCGGGCTTCTCTGTATTCTTCCGGGGTCAACGCCGCTTTTACCTCGGCGTACTCCTTCGCCCAACTGGCGTTGTCCGGGTCAAATGCCTGGGAGATGCCGCCCCAACCGACAAAACGGGACAGCACTTCCTGTTCTTCCGCCGTGGCAAGCCGACCCTCGGCCTCCAGCGTTTTCAACAGATGGATAGCGTCCATGTTGGCCCGGAACTTTGCTTTCGGGCCGCCCGCACCCAGATCATCGTCGGTGATGTGGAAATTATGCTTTTCCTGGGCTGTGGCCGGTTGGACAGGTGCTTCCGGTTCTTCCGACAACTCATCGGTTTGGGTAAACGGTTCTAACGGCAAACGGTTTTCTTTCCGTGCCGCGTTGATTTCTTCCGGTGTCATAACATGGCCGGTCAGAGGGAGAAGCATCCCGTCATAGGCGACGCGCTCATTTTTGCGTACCCGGTCCTCTATATCTGCGATCAGTTGCATCTGTTCCACAGAAAAGTCCGGGTTCAGCATGGGCAGAAGGTTCAGATTCTTCTGGCCAGCCGCATAGATCACGTCCATCTGTTCGCCGGAGAAATCCTCATAGGCATACCGGGATTGCTGGATCGCAATGAATACCTGTTCTTCCGTGGCAAAATCAAATTGGGGTTCCTCCTGCTCGTAGAGTGCGCGGACAAACTCGACCGGTTCCTCCCGGAATAACGGATACCGCGCCTCTCTGGCCATCGTCATGTCCTGCAAACTGACTTTACCCCGTTCAAAGTCCACCGCATCCACGCGGAACTCCCTGCCGTCAATATGTACTGTCGCATCAATGGGCAGATAATCTTTCCCACTCAGATATTTGATCTGAAGATGGGTACCGTCCTTCTGTTCGCCATACAGGCAGACATTTTCGCCTTTACTCCAGAGCTGACGGGAATAATACACCCACTGGTTGGCGGGGAAACCCGTCACCATGACATGGCCGCCCTGTTCCAGTGGTTTTTCCAGAAGTTTGCTGTCGAGAATCCCGGACACCTGTTTGGCATCTTCGCCCAGGAACAGGTAATGCCCATCCAGTTCAAAGCCTACCAGGGAATTGGGGTATTTTTCCTTAACGGCGTTGTACTCGTCTTGGGTTTGCAGCAGCATTGGCTCCAAAGGCTGCGTTTCCCGTTCCGTCTTTTGCTCCTGCACCTCCACTTCCTGCGCATCAGGGCGATGGGCCTGAAGGGCTTGCCGGGCATCTTCCAGAGAATCAAACGGGCCTGCCGTAGCGGCTCCCATTCCCAGTTCCTCATCAAAGCCATAATGGTTGTAGAATTTCCCATTGGGGTACCGGATGATGGCAATTTCTTCGGTATAGCCGTCCTGCATGGCCGTGGTAGAATGGTAACGGGCCACAACGCCATTTTGCACGGGTTCTTCTTGCCCATCACCGGCACTTACCGCCACCTGTGCTTCGGACGATGCCGGGGCATGGGCGGGCGTTTCCTCCTTGTCGCTTGCCGGCTCACTGCTGTCCATAAAGTCAAACAGGGAAAGCTGCCGGCCGGAAATGCTGTTCAAATCCGGTTCTTTTTTCGGCTCCGGGAAGATGGTAAAGGTGCCGTCCACATACTGATGCACCTGGGCCAGAATCTCGGCCCGTTCCTTGTAGCGGTCAAAATCCAGAGGCAGCACTGCCAGTGCCTGATCCATTGCGGTCAACAGTGCTTCCGTCTTATCGGCATCAGTAAGCGTTTCCGGCAGTTCTTTTCTCGCTTCTTCATGGAAAAAGGTATCGATGAAGGGACGCTCGACTTCTTGTGGAAGCCCACTGTAAAATTGCAGGATGCGGTTTGTCATCCCTTCCCGCTCATATGCCGGCATCCGCGTATAATCGCCCGGCTTTAAGTATTCCTTCTGCTGAATCAACTGATCTACCCGAAGCGCCGCCTTCGGCCATTTCAGAAAGGTTTGCGCATAGGGTGCGGTATAGCTTCCCCGCGCCAGCGCAATCCCCTTTGTCCCGTAATCCGCATGGGAATCATCTGCTCCGGCCAGCGCGTGGCTGCTCCCGCCTTCCCCATACTGGTGGCGGAGGAAGTCGGCCTTTTCCTGATCCGTGTGCACACCGATAAAGTACGCATAAACCGTCAAACGTCCATCCGAATAAGGCCCGCCCCGCGTCAGGAAGGCGTCCACTTCATCTTCGGTGATAAAGCGGTCATGCTCTTGCCAGGCAAATCCATCCCGCGCCTGATACGGCACAGCCTCGCGGGCGAACTTTTGAAACTGCTGCAACACGCGATCCGGCGCATAATGGCGGAACCGGATCAGGAACGCATCTTCGGCGTAGGCAGACGCCAATCGTTCCAGACGCTGGTTCAGGTCTGCCACATACTCGGGGGAATCCAAATGTTGAGCCAGGCGCTCCGTCACTTCGGGGAATCCGCCTTGAAATACGGATAAATCATCAAAGAATCGTTCCACCACGCCATCGGCCAGATCACGTTCCATATAGGTCAAGACCTCGGCGTGTTCCTTGAGTGCGTTGCCCCGCGCTGCGTCCAGCACCACCTGGGGTGCATACTCGCCTTGAGCGAGCAGTTGCCCAATCCGGGCGCTCACATCCGACCAAGAGAGAAACGCCTTCTCCGAGATTTTGTCCTTCACGGTATGACCGGCGGCGATCTGCATCCCCAGTTCATCCCACCAGACCGCATAGTCCCGTCCGTCGATGGAAAAGCCCTTGCCCCCAACGCCGTATTCACGCTTCACAAACTCCGCGGATTCCTCCGTCGTCGGGTCGGTCATAAAGTTATAAATCAGCCGGAGCTGGCTTCTGTCCCGATTGCCGCCACTGCGTAATACTTCGTCCACCACGGCTGCGGGAATGCCAATCTCCCCCGCATACAGCGCCGCCTGCCGTTCCTCAATGACGCGGCGCTGTCTCTCCACCGTCGGCAATTCGGGCAAAGATAAAGCAGAGGCGATTTCTTCCTCTGCTTCACTCAAATCCTGTTCGGTTGTCTCAGGAATCAGTTGTACACCAATTCCGTCAGTATGGTCTCCTCGGCCATCGCCTGCAGGCTGTTCATGTGCGCCGTCCAGGCCAGTTGATCCTTCTCCTTGTCCGGGGCCGGGTACTGTTTCAGCAGCCCCGCCATCAGCACGTCCATCCGATCCTCGGCGGCCTTCTCGATCTCCAGCAGGTGCCGGTTCAGTTTGCCTGTCAACAGCATACTCTGATACCAGTTCTGCTTGTTCTCCTTCAGATACGTCCTGCGCAGCATCCCGTACTTGCCCAGTTGCACCGGCTCCTCCTGTACGGCCAGGTTCGGAAACAGATACTCTCCCTTGCGATGATACGTCAGTTCCATGCTCATATCCTCCTTCAGTTGGTTGTGTTTGTGGCTCTTTGCTTTCGCGCTTTAATGCGCTAAATCTTTCATTTACAGTATACAAGCTGTCCACGGATTTTTCAAGCTGCTGCGCCAAATTTTCCTGTTCGATCCGGCGCATCTCCCGGCCAATATCCCGCAGAACCGGCTCGGACAGGCTGCTGGTGGCGTTTCCCAGAAAGGTCAGAACCGAAAGCCGGTTGAAATCCGTCACCGGGATAAAGTCGGATTCCTCCAGTTCCTCCATCGGCTCAAGGCCGCAGCGGCGGCACAGCGTATAGTAGATGCTGTATTCCAGCATATTGCGGAATTCGACCCGAATGTTATCTTCATCCAGTTCCTCCAGGAATGTACCGCCTTTTTCATAGGCCAGTCCTTCCATCGCTTCTTCCAGGTTTTCTTCACTCACCTGCCTGGCAATCGCCATCAGGGCCAGCGGCAGGGTATCTGCCGATTCGTCCAGGCCATAGGCGTCTGCCAGGTGGGAAAGAATGGCGTCATGGTGCGTTTCCCGCATTTCCCACAGGTAGGGGTCTCTTGCCCCTTTGACCGGATGGGTATCGGAAATGTCAAAGACATACCGAAGCCGCAGCCTTGGTCCGGTATCGTCCAACAGCACAATGCCCTTAGCGCCGCGGTTGACCCAGCGGTTCATCTTGCTGTTCCACAGTTCCAACTCCGCACAGGCGGTTGCACCGGGGCGCTGGGCGTGGATCAGGAGATTTTCCTGGAACGAGTAACGGTACAGCCTTGCGGCGGTATCCAGATACCCCATCCAGTCGCGGGGCGACCGGCTGACTTCCTGGGCGTGGGATTCAGCCAACGCCTGAATGGATTGTATTTGTGCCATAGTTGCCTCCTGTCTTATGCAAAAAAGAAATCCCGGCAGGCCATCCTACCGCCCACCGGGAGTATGCAAGGTTACTTCTTTTGGCCCGCCGCTTTTCCTTTCTTGCTGGAGTAGGGTTTCGGGAACGAAAGAGAAAATGCGGGCCGGCCGTTTTCCATCTGCATGACCAGATCAGCGGCGAAGGTAGCATTTTTCTTGGCCGAATAGAGGTCGGTCACATGAGTTTTGCCGGTTTTCAGCAGATCGGCCGCCATCTTTTTGTCGATGGTCTTTTTCATGTTGGCGAGGAAACGATTCTCCTTCCAGAGCGCAAAGCGGCAGGATTTGTCGGAGCAGTAGAAGTTTTTCACGCTCTCATACACCGGCTTGCCGCAGAGTGGGCAGTTGCCAACACTGACCCGCGCATCAAACCGCTGGTGTTCCGCTTCCGGGATGGCGTCGCATCCTTCCAGCACCTTTGCCACCAGTTTGCAGATGTCTTGCAGGAAAGCGTCCGCCGGCATTTTCCCGCGCTCCACACCAAGAAGCCGGTTCTCCCATTCAGCGGTCAGCGCCGCCGATTTCAGATAGTCCGGGATCACGGAGATCATCTCCATGCCATCTTTAGTGGGAACGATCTGTTTGCCTTTCCGGGCTGCGTAGCCGGAATGTACCAGCTTTTCGATGATGTTGGCCCGCGTAGCAGGCGTACCCAGACCCTTCTTCTCGGTGTCGGCGTCAAACTCTTTGTTGCCGGCTGTCTCCATAGCCGAGAGCAGAGTATCTTCGGTGTATGCCTTGGGCGGAGAGGTGAAGTGCCGGCTCTTACCGGCCTGTACCGATGCAAGTTCCATACCCTCGGTCAGAGAAGCGGGAATTTTCGCGTTCTCTTTATTTTCCCCTACCTTATTATAATAGGTACGGAACGCATCCTCGATGGCCTGATACCCAGGCTCCAACACAATCTTGCCTTTGGCCTTAAACGTAGTTTCCGCACACAGCACTTCGACATCCGTCTCCTCATAGATGCAGTCGGGTAAAACTGCCTGGGCGAGCCGCTGGCACACCAGATAGAAGATATTTTTCTGTTTTTCGGCCAGTTGGGAAAGGTCAGCCCGTACCGCCTCCTGGGTCGGCAAAATCGCGTGGTGGTCGGTCACCTTGGCATTGTCCACCAGACAGCTGACTCGCGCCCCGTCAGGTGCATTGGAGAGAAAGGGCAAAACTTCCGGCAGATCAGCAAGCAGCGTCTGAACTGTACTTGCCATATCCTCCGTGATATACTGGCTGTCTGTCCGGGGGTAGGTCACGAGTTTACCCTCATACAGTTCCTGAAGGGCGTCCAGCGTTTCCTGGGCCGTGTAGCCAAAATAGCGGTTTGCCTCCCTTTGCAGGGTGGTCAGGTCATAGAGCCGGGGCGGTTTGGCTGTTTTCTTTGTTTTCTCCAGTTTGGTCACAGTGGCCGGTTTGCCCTGGCAGATCTGTACAAGGTTTTCTGCATCGGCTTCTTCCTTGATTATGTCCGAAGCGACCGTCAGCCCGTCACCGCTCAGCGATACCTTATAATAGGGTTCCCGCACAAAACCGTCGATTTTATGCTGGCGTTCCACCAGCATAGCCAGGGTCGGAGTCTGCACCCGCCCGATCACCAGCCGCTTAAAGTATTTGGTGGTATAGGCCCGTGTGGCGTTCATTCCCACCAGCCAATCGGCGCGGGCGCGGCACTCCGCCGCCTGGAAGAGATTGTCATAAGCCCTACTGTCCTTCAGGTGTGCAAACCCTTCCCGGATGGCGGCATCCTCCATGCTGGAAATCCAAAGCCGCTTGACAGGGGCTTTGCTCCCCACCAGGGCGTACATCCTGCGGAAGATGGATTCACCCTCGCGCCCGGCATCGCAGGCATTGACAATGTATTCGAGATCAGGCCGATTCATCAGGATGGAAAGCACCTCAAACTGTTCTTTTTTCGCCTCAGCCACCGCAAGCTGCCAATGATCCGGGATGATGGGCAAATCCTCATAGTGCCAACGCTCATACTTTTTGTCATAGACCTGTGGCTCCACATATTCTGCCAGGTGGCCCAGACACCAACTGACCAGATACCCGTTGCCCTCAAAATAGCCCTTTTTACGGTTGGCCGCGCCGATCACTTTGGACAGGCTGCCCGATACACTGGGTTTTTCCGCGATCACTAAAATCATAGTCTCCTCCTCCTAAAATGGAAGGAGGGCAGCCCAAAAGCGGGCCGCCCTCCAGGTGTTTACGCTGTGTTCACGCTTATATATTACTGGGTTTCATCCGAACCGGCATCCTCATCGGTGTCTGCCGGTTCATCCTCGTTGATGGTTTCCAGGCCGTCGCTGATCTCCATGTTCTCGCTCTCGGAATTGTCCTGCTCATGTTGGGGTTTATAAATCTTAAAGTAGAAATATGCCCCCACACCGGCCACGGCGGTCAGCATGATCACAATGAGGAAGAGCGGCAACCCATTGGACGCGGGTTCTTCCTCCGTTTCCGGCTCCACCGCCTGGGTGGGTTCCGGCGTTTGCGCGGGCTCCTCCAACACCACGCCGGCCTGCGCCGGTTCTTCCTGTTCACTCTCTTCGATGAAATCCTGAAGGTCAAGCTCGTCGATCATCGAGAGCATATACACGTTTTCCGTGTTCTGGCTGCGGTCAATGACCAGGAAAAAGGTATTGCCGTTGGCCGTTGTCACGGTCAGGAAATCCTTGGTGGGATCATCGGTAATATCGTCCAGGATTTCCCCGTTGCCGGGAACCGAAAACGGGGTGCCCTCCGGCGTCGTTTCCTCGATCACCGGCTCCGGCGTAGGGGTCGGTTCCGGCTCCGCATAGGCAAACGCCGTCACCGGGAAAAGCGTCAGCGCCATACACAGGGTGGTCAGCAGCGTCAGCAGTTTCTTCTTTTTCATGGTTTCATTCCTCACTTTCCGACGCCTCGTCCGGCGTCTGCTTGTCAAGGCCGGTTTCTTCTCCATCGAAATCCGGCAAGATTTCGGGTGTATCCCCCTCATGTTGCGCATCGGAAGGGCCGGCAGGTTCCACCGGCCGCAGCTCCACAGTGCCGTTCTGAATACTGTCCAGCAAGCGGAGCAAATCCCAGCCTTTCACGTTCATGCTGCGGATGCTGCGGACAATCTCGGCGTCCTCGTCTGCCTTCTGGGACTGCCGCACCGCCTCCAGATGCGCTTTCAGTTCCGCCATTTTCTTTTCCGTTTTCTCAATATCCTCGAGATAACGGCTCAATTTTTTGCTCATATCATCGTCACTCCTTTACTCATTGAATTCTGCCGTAGGCAAGGAAATGGCTCTGCCAGTAGGAAGTTTGAACGCTTGTGTACTGCACCGGATCTCCACAATGAATCATCATCCCGTTGCCCACATAGATGCCCACATGGGATGCGCCGGTTGTGTTGTAGGTACCCTGGAAAAAGATCAGGTCGCCCGGCTTTGCTTCCTCTGGCGAGACATACGCGCAATGGGAGCGCAGGCCATTAGCCGTTGTCCGCCCCACATTCCATCCGTTGCCGCAGTTATTGATGACCCAACACACAAAACCAGAACAGTCAAAACTGGTGGAGGGCGAACTGCCGCCCCAGACATAAGGAAATCCAAGATACTTTTCCGCTTCGGCAATCATCCGGGCAAAGCTCTCATCCGTCAGGGCTTCTGCTGGAATTTCATAACCGAACCCGCCTTCGTCTCCCGTATAGGTTGGCAGCGTGGCCGTATCGAACAGATAATTTCTGTTGCCATAGGTCGTATTATATAAGGTATAGCGGCCGGACTGGTCGCCGTCCATATTGCCGCGGGCGACGGAATCAAACCCGTGGTTGATCAGGGTAATGTTTAAAATGCGGTATTCATACTCCTCCTCTGTCTCTTCCCCCGTCTCCGGATCAGTCACGGTGCGGGTGCGGATTTCAATGACCTCATCGACAATCAGCTCATATTGCTGGGTGAACAGGCTCTCCACCTCACCGGCCACCTGGGCATAGGTAAATTCCTCATACTTGGCCGTCAGATAGGAAATCAGTTGATACGGGTTGTGCGAGATTTCATCAATCTGATAGTTGTACTCATCGTAACCGGTATGGGTCGATTCCATGTTGTTGATCTGCTCGTTGAGTTCTTCTTCTAGCGCCAAATACGCATTTTCAGCGGCATAGATGTCCGCATCCTGGCTGGGATAGGTGGAAGAAATGAAGGTGTTCTGCGCCCCCTGCATCATGGCGGTACAACTCGACAGGATGGCACCGAAAATCAGCACAAACAGCGCAATGATGCCGGCCCCAATAAAAATGCCTTTGTTTTTGCGGAAGAAGGTCTGAATGGTCGCCTTGGCCTTACTGCCCGCTGCCTGCGTAGCTTTTGCGGCAGCACCGGCCGCCGTTTTTCCATTTCTGGCGGCGGCGTAGGCTTCCTTATACCGTTTTTTCTGCCAAAAGCGGTTCAGGATGGATGTCTTACCCTGTGCATCCTTCGCTGCATTCTTTGCTGTGGCTGCCTGCGCCGCTTTTTCACCGGTGGCGGCAGCCGATTCCGTAGGGGTAAAATGCAGCCGTTTATCCTTCCTGGCAGAGTTAATTTCTTTGTGTCGTTTTGACTTTTGATCCTTACGATGTTGACTGACTCGGTTCACCACCTTATGGATGCCGCTCTCGCCTAGAATCTCGGCCTTGTGCGCGCCCTCCACCGCGCTGTTTTCCCGCTCAACACTGTGAACTTTGGTGTGGACGTAGCCAGCCACCGCACCGGCGACAGCAGAAGCAGCCTTGCGGCCAATACCCATGCCGGCACCGCGAACCATCCCGTTTTCCTCATCGTCAAAGGACAAGCGGCTGGATTTTTTCTTGGATGTCTCAGCTTTCTCCTGAGAATCCTGCTTGTCCTGCCGCTGCCTTTTTTGCTGCTGTTGGCCTTCTCTGGCGCTTTTCGGATTGTTCTTATGCGTACCATCGTCAAAAGTGCTTCTTGACCTGCCATCCGGTTCGGAATCATCCTGTCGAAAAGCCGATTGATACGAGCTTGCTTTTGCTCTGGCCCTTGGGGGTGTTGTGGATTCGGATGCTGAGAAAGTAGGCGCACCGGCCCTTGCCGCCGCAGCCGGGCCAGGCTCTGGTCGCTGTTGATTGGTAGTCGGTACGGCGGCACCGGCACCTCTACCTTCTTCTATGTCAACAACAGAGTTGATGTCAACCGCTGTGTCCTGCGCTTTTGCCGCAGCATCTGCAATCGGCTCCGGCGGCCTGCCTTGATCTGCATCAGCACCAGATTCCTGGAGCTGATCCGCCGTGTGATTTTCCGCATGATACCGGTGATAACCGGACTGCACCTGTTTTTTCTGACGGTTGTGCCGTATCTCAGCCGCTGTCTGCACAGCGGCCCGGCTTGCGGATGTTTCCCGAAAATCTGTCATTTTGGCAGAATGTTCAGAAAACCGGCCCGGGCTGCTATGGGGCACATCGGTTTGGTTCATTTGTGCATCTTCAAGCGGCGCTTGTTCTTCCTGACCGCCAACAGGCTGTGCTTGGTCCGTATCTGTATCCTGCCTACCGCATGCAAAATTGGATGCGGCAACCTGTCCCTGCGCCGTTACCGGCTCTGTCAGTGGGACGGTGTCTGGCATAACGTTTTGCTGCGGTGCCAAGGGTTGGGCGTTGCTGTACTCACCGGTTGTAAAGGTCATAGTCGCATCGTCGCCCGTCAGGGGCTGCACCTGGCTTGCCTCATACTCGGTTTGCCTAACAACCCTCTGTGTCTGAGCCAATCCCTGCTGTTTTGTATTGGCAATTCCTGCGCCGGCGTTCACGGCACCCTCGTTTGGGAATCGCTCCTGTGTGAATCTTGCAGGTGTTGGCGGCGCATATCTTTCACCACTGGTCAGTGTCGGAAGTTCCTGGGTATAGCCCGGAGACAAATGTTCCTCGCTCTGAACAGCGGACACCGCCGGTTGACTGGTATCGGGTTGTACCGGCTGTGGGCGGTGATTGGCATGGGGTACGGCCGCGTCCTCTTTGGCCATTGGACGGGGCTGCCATTTCTTACCGCCCGCCACCTGTGGCTGGCTGTTTTCTCGAATAGGCTGGCTTTGTTCAACCCCATCCCTCGCCAAGCTGGCATCCTGGGTCCGCTTACTGACCCGTTTATGCTCGCCACTATGCAGGTTTTCTTCCATTAAGCCGTCACGGGTCATTTTCTGGACACGCTTATCTTGCGCTTCATAGCGTTTTCCTGGCATTATTTCTCACCTCCTCGCCGCCGGTTCCCTCTTACGCTTCCGGCAGCGAATACCGCTGCCATTTTTCCAAAATTGCATCCGCTTCTCGAAGCAGTTCATCGCCCTGGTTCAGCGCCAGTTTCTGGCATACCCGTCTGTCGGCAAGGGAAACCAGAATGCTGTACAGACCATCCACCAGAGATGCCATGCAGAGCAGATCGTCCACCATCTGTCCGAAAACCTCCTCGCCATCTCCCTCCAGTGCAGGAACAAGGATTTTATCAGGCTGCTTAGCCCGTTTCCTATCCGCAGGATCAGAACGGTGTGCCGCTGAGAACAACTGGGCAAGCGCCTCCTCCAGCATAGCGTCCGATTCTTCCTTGGAGATATTGCCTGCGCGCCCATAGGTCTTGGGAATCTTTTGACCCGGCGCAAATCTCCGTTTTTTGTTTTTGTTCATAGAGTAAAACCTCCTACATTTTCACTTTTGAAAAAACCTCCCATCGACCTGCGTATACAGGCTTCCGGGAGGCTGATAACTGATTTTCCGCCCAATATGTATGGGAACATTCCCATCAAGAAATGCAGGCGGATTGTAAACAGGGTGATAGAGAAAACGAAAATCGACTTTATCACCCGGTGCATTCTGTTATAGTCCGTACTGACACCACCTTCACTGTTTGGATTCCGCCCCTTGTCTAGCGGCGACGTCCTCTGGACGGGTGGACATGATCGCATAGAGTTTGAGCGATTTATCGAAGTGATCTTTGAACGGGATGATCGTATTGCCGTAGAACAGAAGCCCCTCACCCGCGCCGCTGTTGGTCACATAGGAGAGCTGGTACGGGCTGATGTTCAACTGTTTAGCCAGAATCTGCCGGTCGCCGGCGGCCTGGTTGAGCATCAGGATAAAATCGCTGTTTTCCATGATGTTCTCGATTTCCCGGCTGGCCAGCAAATCCTTGATGTTCTGCGTGATGCCGGTCGGAATCCCGCCCCATTTACGGAACCGCTTCCAGATTTCCACGGAATAGGCGGCGGTC
>OERP01000225.1_pt1 | contig 12812 bp, 10 predicted proteins | sample 1540031 | NCBI WGS metagenome assembly OERP01 (sample SAMEA3891882, study PRJEB23780) | metagenome | biome: terrestrial biome; feature: animal house; material: Caecal content | place: Italy | collected 2015-05-05 | reverse complement strand
CGCTTGCATTCCACCAAGGAGTGCGGCGCTCATGCGCCTTGCATCTGGCGCTTTTTGGCGAATATTCCAGCATTTTTGACTTCTCAGATACACCCTAACGCACGTTTTGAATATACAGGAGGTAAAACCTATGCTGAAATTATACGGAGCCCCCATCTGCTCCACCTGCCGCGAAGTCAAGCAGCTGCTGGACGACAAGGGCATCCCTTACGAATATGTGGACATCACCGAGAGCACCAAGAACCTGCGGGCCTTCCTGGCCATGCGGGACACCCTGCCCGTCTACGACGAGGCCAAGGCCGAAGGCCGCATCGGCATCCCCTCCTTCGTGTGGGAGGATGGCTCGGTCACCCTGGACACCGACTGGCTGTCGGCCGGCGGCGCCTGCACCGACTGCTGAGGGGAGGGGCTGCGCTATGGCAAACAAGACCCCCCGCGTCACCCTTGGCCAGTACAAGGGCCTGGCCGTCACCCGGCACGTCCGCCCGGTGCTGGACCGCACCGTGGACCAGGAGGTGGCCCACCGCTGCCGCCTGCACGCCTACTACACCCCCACCGAAGGCCCTGCCAAGCGGGGCGACAAGGTCACGTTTGACTCGGAGGGCTTCCGGGACGGCCAGCCCATCCCCGACAGCAAGACCGAAAAGGCCACCATCGTGCTGGGCACCGGCAAGCTGACCCCCGCCATCGAGCGGGCCTTCTACGGCCACAAGGCCGGCGACACCTTCGATGTGGAGATGACCTATCCGCAGGACTTCCAGGTCGAGGAGCTGGCCGGCGTCAGCGCCAAATTCACCATCCGGCTGCACGCCATCGCCGAAAAGCACACCCCCGAGGCCAACGAGGCGTTTGCCCGCAGCCGCGGCTTTGACTCGATGGAGGCCATGAAGGCCCAGATCCGCAAGGAAAAGCAGGCCATCCATGAGGAGGCCGCCGACCGCAAGGCCGGCCAGGACCTGCTGAACATGGCCGGGGCCAACCTGACCGTCACCCTGCCCGAAAAGCAGGTGGCCGCCGAGGCCGAGCGGGAATACAAGCAGCTGGAAGCCAAGCTGAAAAAGAGCGGCATCCCCATGGACGCCTACTGCAAGAGCTGCCGCACCACCCCCGAGGGGCTGCACGCCAGCTTCCGCCAGAGCGCCGAAAAGCGGCTGCGCGGCATCCTGGCCGCCAAGGCCATCTCGGAGGCCGAGGGCATCGTGGCCCACACCGACGAAGTGAACGCCGAGTACCGCCGCCTGGCCGCCCAGCACAACGCCCCCGAGGCCGAGATCCGCAAGGTGCTGAGCCCCGACGCCGTGGCCGCCGCTCTGGTGGCCCAAAAGGTGGAGGCCTTTCTGCTGGCCAACGCCCAGGTGACCAGCGTCACCGACCCCGCCCCCCAGAACGCAACATCTGCAAAAGAGGTCTGACCGCCCATGAGCATCTTTACCAAGGTCGCCATGAATGTGCTGATGAACAACAGCCATCCCGAGATCGACCGCAAACAGTGCTGGAACCTGCACCCCCACAAGGAGCAGTGCACCGACTGCAAAGACATCTGCCCCTACGGGGACGATGTGTTCAGCCGCCCCAACCTGGCCAAGGACTGGGACCTGTGCACCGACTGCGGGCTGTGCGTGTCGGTCTGCCGCACCCGCTGCATCACCCCTTCCAGCGAGCAGATCCAGAAGGACCTGGCCCAGGCGGGCGCCGACAACGAGACGGTGTGGATCGGCTGCGAGCAAAGCGCCCGCCACAACGACATCGTCCGCGCCTGCGTGGGCGCCCTGACCTGGGAAGCCCTGGCCTATCTGGCCCTGAACAAAAAGCTGGTGCTGGACCTGACCCCCTGCGGCGAGTGCGAGAACGACCGCTGCGCCGCCCTGCTGCGCCAAAATCTGACCCGCCTGGTGGAGTTTTTGGGCCAGCCCCTCTTTGAGGCGCGCATCACCCTGGCCTACCAGCCCGACGAGGCCCCCTACCAGGCCAAGGAGCTGTCCCGCCGGGAGATGTTCGCCCACATGGGCGACAGCTCCAAGAACGGCACCCGCCAGCTGCTGCGGATGCTGCCCGGCCTGCAGGACGAGGAGGAGACCACCATCCAGCCCTTCCGCTACGCGCTGAACGAGCGGGTCAAGCAGCTCAAGACCGCCACCGTCAGCCCCTTCCACTACGGGGTGTACCTGCCGGCCTTTACCAGCAAATGCTTCGGGTGCGGCCGGTGTGAAAAGAACTGCAAGGCCGGGGCCATCCGCCTCGAGGACCTGCCCGACGGCCAGACCCGCGTGGTCATCACGCCGTGGCGGTGCAGCGAGTGCGGGATGTGCGTATCCAGCTGCAACCACAAGGCCATCGACGGGATGAAGCTGCGCCAGCTGACCAGCCTGGGGCCGGTCAGCGTCCTGCGGTTCCGCAAGAACCTGTGCACCGAGTGCGGCAAGCCCATCCCCTCCGAAACCACCGACGGCCTGTGCGCCACCTGCCGCGTCAAGCAGCGGACCAAAAAGCGCCAGGAAGCCGCCGCCGCCCGCGCCAAGCAGCGTGCCGCCGAGCGCGCGGCCCAGCGCGCCGCCAAACAGGCCGCCGAGGCTGCCGGCACGGCCGAAACGGCCGCGGCCGGCGCCGCCCCCAAGCCCGCGCCGGGCTCGCCCCACTGAGCGGGCGCTCAGTTATGTTCACCTGCAAGATGAACAAAACGATTGACATGCGCCGGTTTCAATGTTATACTGCATCACAAGCAAAGCCAACAGGCCGGCGAATGTTACAACGGAGTAACGGATGTGATCCGTTGCTCCGTTTTGCTTTGTGCCGGCTGCCAAATACAGAATAAAGGGGAGTTTTTCATGCGTCATACTTTTTCCCGCCGCCAGTTCCTCAAAGCTGCCGGCATGACCACCGCCACCGCCTGCGCCGCCGGGCTGTTCAGCGCCTGCGGCTCGGGCAGCGCCTCCTCGGGCGGAGGGGCCGCCGCAGCGGACACCTCCAGCTATACCATCCTCTATTCCAGCCAGCCCGCCACCCTGAACTATCTGACCACCGCCACCGACATCGAGATGGTGGTGGGCGCCAACTGCATCGACACCCTGGTGGAGTACGACAACAAGGGCGTGATGCGGGAGGGCCTGGCCACCGAGTGGGAGTTTGACGAGGCCACCCTGACCTGGACCTTCCACCTGCGGGACGAGAACTGGGTGGACATGAACGGCCAGGTGGTGGCCCCCGTCACCGCCCAGGACTTTGTGGACGCCCTGCGCTACCTGCTCGACCCCGCCTACGCCGCCTCCAACGTGGGGCTGGTCACCTCCTACATCGCCGGGGCCGAAGCCTACTACGACTACCAGGTCAACCTGGCCAACGCCAACAGCGGCCTGGTGGAGGACGACGGCACCACCTACACGGTGGACGCAGACGGCGTGGTCACGGTCAGCGCCCCCGGCGCAGACCCTCAGACCTTCGCGCCGGTGGACTTTGACACGGTGGGGGTCAAGGCGGTGGACGAGCACACCCTGACCTATACTTTGACGTACGACTTCCCCGGCTTTTTGAGCCTGCTGGTCTACCTGCCCTACGAGCCGGCCTACGGCCCCCTGCTGGAGGAGATGGGCGACCAGTTCGCCACCTCCGCCGAGACGCTGTACAGCTGCGGCGCGTTCTACCTGTCCGAATACGTCCCGCTGGAAAGCTGGGTCATGACCAAAAACCCCGAAAACTACGACGCCGACAACGTCTTTATCGAGACGGTCAGCCGCATCTACAACGCCGAGGCCGAGGTCAACGGCCCCGAGATGGTCCGGCGCGGCGAGATCGACGAGGCCACCATCGGCTCGGACATCCTGGACAGCTGGCTGGCCGACGACGCCACCAAGGACCTGGTCTCGATGGACCGGCCCAACACCAACTATACTTACTTCTACCTGTTCAACTTCATGCCCTTCTACCACGAGTTCTCGGGCCAGACCGTAGAGGGCCTGGACGACGAGTACGAGCCGGAGAACTGGGCCAAGGCCATCAACAGCACCAATTTCCGCAAGGCGTTCCTCTACGGCATCAACAACGCCGTCACCCTGGCCGTCACCGCCCCCGAGGGCTACGAGGGCTACAAGCTGAACACCGTCACCCCGCCCTCCTTCTGCGCCAACGACGACGGCGTGGACTACACCCAGTGCGGCGCGCTGGCCGGCATCACCGAGTTCTTCAACGAGAAGACGGCCAAGCAGTACCGCGACGCCGCCATCGAGGAGCTCTCGGCCCAGGGCGTCACCTTCCCGGTCAAGGTGCAGATGCCCTATAACCCCTCCACCCCCGACTGGGACCGCCAGTGCCAGGTCTTTAAGCAGCAGCTGGAAGGCGTTTTGAACGACGGCGCCGACTTCATCGACGTCATCCTCACCGCAGGGCCGGCGGACAACTACCTGTCGGCGGTGCGCCGGGCGGGCAAGTACTGCTTCCAGATGTGCAACTGGGGCGCCGACTACTCCGACCCTGAGACCGAGACCGATCCCTTCTACCAGACCCCCGGCGGCTACGGCGGGCGCTATGCCTACCTGCGCACCGCCGTGGAGGACGGCATCGTCACCGGCGAGACCGCCGACGCCATCATGGCCTACATGGAGGCGGTGGAGCAGGCCAAGGCCATCACCACCGACATCAACGCCCGGTATGAGGCCTTTGCCAACGCCGAGGCCATGCTGATCCAGAACGCCCTGGTCATCCCGATGGGGATGAGCGTGCCCGCCTACCTGGCCACCCGGCTGAACTACTGGGAAGGCCAGTACGCTTCCACCGGCTTTTCCAACAAGCGGCTGAAGGGCATCCACGTGCTGGACCACTACGTCTCGATGAGCGAGTACGAAGCCAACCGCGACGCACGCTGAGCGCCAGGCACACTCCAGAGGACTACGACAGGGGGCCGCCCTTGCAGCAGGAGCGGCCCCCTGTTTTTATGAAGAAAGGACGTCGGATATGGTAAAATATCTGGCCAAGCGGATCGGGCACTCGATCCTGACGCTGTTCATCATCGTGACGCTCGTGTTCTGCCTGCTCCGGCTGATGCCGGTGGAAGGCTACTTTGCCAACTACGAAAAAATGACCGAGACCCAGATCCAGGCCGGCCTGCAGTCCATGGGCCTGCTGGACCCCCTGCCCGTGCAGATCTTCCGGTTCTGGCGCGACGCCTTCCAGGGCGATCTCGGGGTCAGCCACATCTACCGGGTCAACGTGCCGGTGGTGGATATCCTCGCCGACAAGCTGCCCATCTCCATCCAGATGGGCGTGACGGCCATGGTGGTGTCCCTGATTCTGGGCATCCCCCTGGGGCTGGTGATGGGCCGGTTCAAGCACCGGCTGCCCGACAAGATCGGCACGGCCATCGTCATCCTGATCCAGGCGGTGCCGGCGGCGGTCTACTATCTGTACATCCAGATGTACGGCACCACCGCTCTGAACGTGGGCCTTTTGTTCAACGCCGATAACCTGCGGTACTGGATCTTGCCGGTGTTCTCGATGAGCCTGGGCAACATCGCCTTTTACGCCATGTGGCTGCGCCGCTACATGGTGGACGAGAGCAACAAGGACTATGTCCTGCTGGCCCGGGCCAAGGGCGCCAGCGAGGACCGCATCGCCCTGCGGCACATCTTCCGCAACGCCATGGTCCCGCTGGTCCAGTACATCCCCTCGGCCTTTTTGAACACGGTGGTGGGCTCCATCTACATCGAGAGCCTGTACAGCATCCCCGGCATGGGCGGGCTGCTGGTCACCTGTGTGCAGCGGCACGACAACACCATGGTGCAGGGCATCGTCCTGCTGTACGCCTGCGTGGGCATCATCGGCCTGATCCTGGGCGATCTGCTGATGGTCCTGATCGACCCGCGCATCAGCCTGGGCAAGAAAGAAGGTGGACGCTGATGCTGTTCTTTTTGAAAAACGCCAAGTCAAAGCAGCTGGAGGACGCCCTGGCCGGGCGCCAGCGCTCTACCGGCCCTGCCGCCGCCTGGGCCGGCCTGCCGGAGGACGAGCTGTTCACCCCGGCCGGCTTCCGCGCCGAGGAGGCCGAGGCCACTGCAAGCTCCAACTACAGCTACTGGGGCAGCACCCTGCGCTCCTTCCTCAAAAACAAGTTCGCGGTGGCGCTGCTCATCGCCCTGGTGGCGGTGGTGGCCTTCGCCTTTTTGCAGCCCCACCTGCCGGGGCAGATCGACCCCAACTACTGCCGGGTGGACCCTGAAACGGGCATCCAGTACCGCAACGTCGCCCCCGGGGTGGACGGCTTTGTCTGGGGCTCCAACTCCATCGGGCAGGACCTGTGGGCCCGCATCTGGGCCGGCACCCGCACCAGCCTGGTCATCGCCTTTTTTGTGGCCATGATCGAGGCGGTGGTGGGCATCACGGTGGGGGTGCTGTGGGGCTATGTGCGCCAGCTGGACTTTTTCTTCACCGAGCTGTACAACATCTGCGACAACATCCCCTCCACCATCATCCTGATCCTGATCTCCTATGTGGCCAGCCCCAGCGTGCCCACCCTGATCCTGGGCATGTCCCTGACCGGGTGGATCGCCATGGCGCGCTTCATCCGCAACCAGATCCTCATCATCCGGGACCGCGACTACAACGTGGCCTCCCGCTGCATCGGCACCCCCACCTTCCGCATCGTGCTGCGCAACCTGCTGCCCTACCTGGTGTCGGTCATCATGCTGCGCATGGCCCTGACCGTCCCCGCCGCCATCGGCAGCGAGGTGTTCGTCACCTACATCGGCCTGGGCCTGTCGGTGGAGACCCCCTCCCTGGGCAACCTGATCAACGACGGCCGCCAGGTGATGATGCAGGCGGGGCTGCGGTATCAGCTGCTTTACCCCACCATCATCCTCAGCTTTGTCACCATCGCGTTCTACCTGATCGGCAACGCCTTCTCGGACGCCGCCGACCCCAAGAACCATATGCAGTAAAGGAGGCCGCAAGATGGAACACACAACCCCCATCCTCTCGGCCCGGAACGTCCACATCTGCTTCAACCTCCGGGGCCGGGTCCTGCACGCCATCCGGGGCATCGACCTGGACATCCAGCAGGGCGAAGTGCTGGCCATCGTGGGCGAAAGCGGCTCGGGCAAGAGCGTGTTCACCAAGTCCTTCATGGGCCTGCTGGACGCAAACGGCGCCATCACCGAGGGCACCATCGACTATTTCGGGGCCGACGACGGCAGGCCCATCCGGCTGTCCGGCCTGAAAAAGGAAAAAGACTGGCTGAAGGTGCGCGGCCACGAGATCGCCATGATCATGCAGGACCCCATGACCAGCCTGAACCCCCTCAAGACCATCGGCGACCAGATCGCCGAGGCGGTGCAGCTGCACCAGCACCTGAAGGGCCGCGCCGCCCGGGAAAAGGCGGTGGAATACCTGCGGGACGTGGGCATCACTGACCCCGAGCGCCGCTTCAAGCAGTACCCGCACGAGTTTTCGGGCGGGATGCGCCAGCGGGTGGTCATCGCCATCGCGGTGGCCTGCAACCCCCAGATCCTGATCTGCGACGAGCCCACCACCGCCCTGGACGTCACCATCCAGGCCCAGATCCTGGAGCTGCTCAAAGACCTGCGGGTCAAGTACAAACTGACGGTGGTCCTGATCACCCACGACCTGGGCGTGGTGGCCAACATTGCCGACCGGGTGGCGGTGATGTACGCCGGCGACATCGTGGAGATCGGCACCGCCGACGAGATCTACTACGACCCCCGCCACCCCTACACCTGGGCGCTGCTGTCCAGCATGCCCCAGATGGGGGTCAAGGGCGAGGACCTGTTCAACATCCAGGGCACGCCGCCCAACCTCTTTGCCGAGATCCGGGGGGACGCCTTTGCCCCCCGCAACCCCCAGGCCCTGAAGATCGACTTTGTCAAGCAGCCGCCCTACTTTGAAGTGACCCCCACCCACAAGGCCAAGACCTGGCTGCTGGACCCCCGCGCGCCCAAGATCGAGCCGCCCGCGGTGGTCCGCCGGCTGCGAGAGGAGGGAATGTGACCCATGCCTGAAACGGAACGCAACACGGACCGGGAGGTCCTTGTGCAGGTGAAAGACCTGGAAGTGACCTACGGCTCCGGCCGCCGGAAATACCGGGCGGTCTCCCACGCCAACTTTGAGATCTACCGGGGCGAAACGTTCGGCCTGGTGGGCGAGTCGGGCTCGGGCAAGACCACCATCGGCCGGGCCATCATGCGGATCATCCCCACCTCCGGCGGGCAGATCCTGTACAAGGGCCAGCAGATCAACGGCAGGATCAGCAAAGAGCTGGACCGGCAGGTCATCAAGGAGATCCAGATGATCTTCCAGGACCCCCAGTCCTCCCTGAACGAGCGGGCCAAGGTCAGCTACATCGTGGGCGAAGGGCTGATGAACGTCCGCCCCGACCTGACCGCCGCCCAGCGGGAGGAAAAGGTCCGCCAGGCCCTGCTGGACGTGGGGCTGCTGCCCGAATTCGCCTCCCGCTTCCCCCACGAATTTTCGGGCGGGCAGCGCCAGCGCATCGGCATCGCCCGGGCGCTGATCGTCGAGCCGGAGTTCATCATCGCCGACGAGCCCATCTCGGCGCTGGATATGTCCATCCGGGCCCAGGTGCTCAACCTGCTGCGGCACCTGCAGCAGCAGCGGGGCATCACCTACCTGTTCATCGCGCACGACCTTTCGGTGATGCGGTACATCTCGGACCGGATCGCCGTCATCCACAAGGGGGACATCGTCGAGCTGGCCGACGCCGGGGAGTTGACGGGCCACCCCATCCATCCCTACACCCGCAGTCTGCTGTCGGCCATCCCCATGCCCAGCCCCCGCCGGGAGCGGGGCAAAAAGCTGCTGGTGTACGACCCGGCCATCCACCACTACGACGCCGACCCGCCCGCCTGGCGGGAACTGCGGCCCCGGCACTGGGTGCTGTGCAACGAGGGCGAGGCCGCCGCATGGCTCCGGGACGCCGCCGGTACCGGCTCTCATTGAATCAGGGCAGGACGCTGTTTTACGCGCCCTGCCCTTTTGTTTTGCCAAAAGGCATACGGCGTGTAAAATACAGGATAAACCAACCTTGCGTTCACTATTTAGACAAAAGTTTCTGCTATACTGGTTGCTCAGGTGCGGGCGCGGAAGGGCTTTGTTTGTATTGACTTTTCCGCCCCTGCGCTTATATAATGGAATGTATGCGGGCGCAAAGGCCGCCTGCCCTAGATGGATCGCTTTCAAGAGAGAAAGGAACACTATGCCTGTCACCAATGAGCCGGTCTACGCCTCCCAGGCCCAGCCCTGGATGGCCTTTTACGACCCCAAATACCGGAATATGCCGGTGCCCGACTGCACGGCTTTCGAGTACGTCTGCCGCCAGAACAAGGGCCACCTGGCGGACATTGCCCTGAACTATTACGGTACCAACATCACCTACGCCACCTTTATCGTCAACGTCAAAAAGACCGCCGCCGCCCTGCGGGCCGCCGGCGTGCGCAAGGGGGACATCATGACGGCGGTCAGCGTCATGACCCCCGAGCTGATCTATCTGTTCTACGCTTCCGACATGGTGGGCGCCACCCTGAACCTGGTGGACCCCCGCTACAGCCCCGAGGGCATCCACGATTACATCGAAGAGGCAGGCTCCCGGATGCTGATCTGCATGAACCTGTTCTACGACAAGTGCCACCAGGCCACCCGCCGCACCACCGTGGAAAAGGTGCTGGTCTTTTCTCCCGCCGAGTCCCTCAGCGGGCCGATGAAGCTGGCCTACACCGCCGCCAACCCCGACCGCAACCGCTACGCCTCCAACGTCATGTTCTGGAAGCAGTTCATGGCGGCGGGCAAGGGCGCCAGCACCGCCAGCGAGCCCTTTGACCCCAACCACAGCTGCGTGATGGTCCACACCGGCGGCACCACCGGCAGCCCCAAAGGGGTGCTGCTGGGGGACACCTCCTTCAACGCCCTGGCCCAGCAGTTCGCCGCCTACGAGGTGGTGTTCCAGCGCCAGCAGAAGCTGCTGAACGTGATGCCCCCCTTCATCGCCTACGGCTATGCCTGCGGCGTCCACCTGCCCCTGTCGCTGGGCATCACGGTGGTCATCATCCCCAACCTCGACCCCGCCGAGCTGGGCAAGCTGGTGCTCAAGCACAAGCCCGCCCATATGTTCGGCGTGCCGGCCCACTACCAGGTGCTGGCCGCCGACCCCAGGCTGAAAAAGAAGGACCTGTCCTTTGTGCTGAACTTCGCCTGCGGCGGGGACGCCATCTCCCTGGGGGCTGAAAAGACGGTGAACGACTTTTTGGCCAGCCACAACGCCCCCTACGCCCTGGCCAAGGGCTACGGCATGACCGAGGTCTGCTCGGCCGCCACCGCCGCCGCCGGCACCCGCAACAAGCCCGGCACGGTGGGCCTGCCCCTGCCGGGGACGGTGGTCTCCATCTTTGAGCCGGGCACCGAGACCGAGCTGCCCATCGGCGAGCGGGGCGAGATCTGCATCTCGGGCCCCTGCGTCATGCAGGGCTACTACAAAAAGCCCGAGGAGACCGCCATCATCCTGCGCAAGCACGCCGACGGCCGGGTGTGGGTGCACAGCGGCGACATCGGCTACATGGACAGCGAGGGCTACGTTTTCCTGGACAGCCGGATCAAGCGGATCATCATCCGGCACGACGGGTTCAAGATCTTCCCCTCCATGATCGAGAACGTCATCAGCAAGCATCCGGCGGTGGCCGGCTGCTCGGTGGTGGGCTGCACCGACAAGGACCACGTCCAGGGCCGGCTGCCCCTTGCCTACATCGTCCTGAAAGGGGACTGCGGCAAGAAAAAGAAGCAGATCGTCCGGGAACTGCGGGGGATGTGCGCCGACGAGCTGCCCGAATACGTGCTGCCGGTGGGCTACAAATTCATCGACAAGCTGCCCCTGACCCCGGTGGGCAAGGTGGATTATCTCGCCCTGGAGGCCCAGGTCACCCCGCAGGATTACTGAGGGGACACGCTACTCTTTGTATAAAAAGCGTTTAACATACGCATCCAAGCCGTCTGTGTACGCCCACAGGCGGCTTTTTTCATGGCATTTTTCGGTGGAAATTTCTGCCAAAGGGGTTGACAAGCGGGCCGCGTGCTTTTATGATGGTAAAGGAATCCATCCAAAAAAACGTCATTTGTCCATATTTTGTCCTGCTTTAAGCGGGCGGTGGACGAAAAAGGAGCCTGTTATGAAAAAACGCATCCTCAGCTTGCTGCTGGCGGCGGCCATGGCGCTGGCCATGGCGCCCCTCAGCGCCTTTGCGGCAGAGCCCGAAGCCGGCGCCCAGGTCATCGGCGGCGCAGACGGCCCCACCTCCATCCTGGTGTCCGACCAGGGCGGACAAGCCGGTACCCCCGCCGACGTCCAGGACGAGATCATGCTGATCCAGGAGACCCCCGCCGAGGACGCCGCCGAAGGCCCGGACCAGGACCACCAGCTGACCTACATAGCCCTGGGCGACAGCATCGCCGCCGGGGTGGGCCTCGACGGCTTCAACTTCACGCCGGCCGAAATTTTCTACGACATCAGCCCCAACTTCAAAGGCTACCCCGACAGCTGCTACGTCTCCTACGTGGCCGAGATGCTGGGCCTGGACCGGGATCACGCCCTTGACCTGGGCCTGCCCGCCCTGATGACCAAGGACCTGCTGGAGATGGTCCGGGACGGCCAGATGTCCGAGTTCAACCAGCCCGCCGGCACCTACTACGTCTACCCCGCCTTCCGGGATTACCTCAAGGAGGCCGACGTCATCAGCATCCAGATCGGGATGAACGACGCCATGGTCCCCTTTGTGGTCTCCATCGGCAACGCCACCAACTGGAAGTCGGAGCAGCTGGCCAACACCATCGTCTCCGGCGGCTACCGGGACATGAACTGGGACACCTTTGTCCAGATGGCCCAGCAGCTGTTCGGGCTGCGGCTGACCCTGAAGGAGACGAGCGATCTGTTCTACGCCCTGACCACCGGCGCAGGCCAGGTATGCAATACCGCCTACAACAACGTGGAAACTTACCTGCCCCAGATCATCGAGGCCATCCGGGCGCAGAACCCCGACGTGCAGATCCTGCTGCTGGGCTGCTACAACCCCGTGCCCCTGCTGTGGACCTGGAGCAACTTCTTCAACCGCTACAACCGCTTTGTCCGCAGCCTGGCCGAGGAGACCGGCTGCACCTATGTGCCCATCCCCCGCACCCGGACCGCCAACGACGGCCACCCCACCACCGCGGGCCACCGCTACATCGCCGAGCAGATCGTCGAGGCCATCGACACCGCGGCGTAAGGCAGCCGCCGCGCCCCTTTTGCCCTCTGCCTGATACAGATACGCACCCTTCCCGCCCGAACGCTCGGCCGTCCGGGCGGGCTTTTTTTGCAGCCGGGCGCGGCGGCCGGCCCGCAAAAACAAATGCACAGACGTGCTTTTCCGTTCAGACGGCGCCCTGTGCGCAAAAAAGCCGGAAATTTTTTCAGATTTTTCTTGACAGAAAGGCCCGTTTATGCTATTATATCTCTCGCAGCCTGTGCCGAACGGCCTGCACCAAGAAAAAGCCCCAGAGGATTAGGACGTGCGCCCGTAGCTCAGCTGGATAGAGCAACTGCCTTCTAAGCAGTGGGCCGGGGGTTCGAGTCCCTTCGGGCGCATTGCTGTGGTGCCCATAGCGTAGTCGGTTAACGCGCCAGATTGTGGATCTGGAGATCGAGGGTTCGAGTCCCTCTGGGCACCCCACCAAAGACACCTGTGCAAGCAGGTGTCTTTTTTACTTTTCTCGACATGCTCCAGGGGGAACCCATTTCTGCCCGCATACGCGGGACAGAAATTCCTTCCCCC
>OERP01000214.1_pt1 | contig 13111 bp, 13 predicted proteins | sample 1540031 | NCBI WGS metagenome assembly OERP01 (sample SAMEA3891882, study PRJEB23780) | metagenome | biome: terrestrial biome; feature: animal house; material: Caecal content | place: Italy | collected 2015-05-05 | reverse complement strand
GGGCCGCAGCGAGGAGGACTACCACACCGGGGTGGCTTCCAGCTTCATGCTGTCGGCGGACAACGCCCACGCGCTGCACCCGAACCACCCCGGCATGACCGACCCGACCAACCTGGTATTCTTAAACGAGGGCATCGTCATCAAGCACAACGCCAACCAGCGCTACACCACCGATGCGGTTTCCTCGGCGATTTTCCAGAAGCTGTGCAAGGAGCAGAATGTTCCGTGCCAGCACTTTGTCAACCGCTCGGACATCATGGGCGGCTCGACGCTGGGCAACATCGCAAACTCCCACGTCTCGCTGAACACCGTCGACATCGGCATGGCCCAGCTGGCCATGCATTCCTGCTTCGAGACCCTGGGCGGCGCCGACGTGGAGTACTTTGTCCGGGCCGTCCGCGCCGCCTATGAGACGCCCCTGACCGTCACCGACACCCAGGGCAACGCCATCTCCTGGGCCTCCTCCGGTGGCCAGGGTTTCCGTGGCAGCAAGAAGTCCACGCCCTTTGCGGCGCAGATGGCTGCCGAGGAGATGGGCAAAGTCAGGGCCACCCCGACGATCACCGACACCAGCACCCCCATGACGAAGGGGGACTGCTCGGTGGCCCACATGATGAGCGCGCCCACCCGGCTGGCCGCCGCGCCGATGGGGGCGGCGATGAGCAGGGCCAGCCCCACCCCGGAGAAGATGGTCACCAGCGGGGTGACCAGCAGGTCCACCTTGGTCTCTTTGCTGACGGCCTTGCCCAGCTCGGCGGCGACGATGGCGATGAGCAGCACGGCCAGGGGCCCGCCGGCCCCGCCCAGCGAGTTGGAGGCCCAGCCCACCGTCACCAGGCTGAACAGGACAAAGTTGGGGGCGTGGAGGGCGTAGCCGATGGCGCAGGCCATGGCCGGGCCGCTCATGGCCGAGGCGTAGTCCCCGATGGTCACCAGCATGGCGACGCCCAGCTGCTGGCCCAGGGTGTTGAGGATGGTGCCGATCAGCAGGCTGGCGAACAGGCCCTGCGCCATGGCGCCCAGGGCGTCGATCAGGTACCGCTGGGGGGTGATGACGATGTCCTTGCGTGTTAAGAAATCTTTCACATTTTCCATGTTGATACCGCCTTTCCGGTCGAAAAAAGGGCGCGCGGCCCCAAAACAGCTGATGCAGACGGCAAACAGTATACCATACAGGTGTCAAGACAGCAAGGCGCAGGGGAGATTTTGGGCGATTTGACAGGAATTCCCGCAGAAGCGTGCAATGATTCTGGCATCTGAGACGTATTACACACAGCAGTTCTCTGCCAGGGCCCCCGTCCGGCCCGGCGCGGGGACGGCGGAACACGCCGGGATAGACGCCTTTCAAGATTGACGGCAGAGCGCATCCTGGTGTATACTTAGAACACAAAATCTGGATGTACGGAGGCTGAGGGAGACGGAATGAAACGAAAGATTTCGACCTTGTTTTCAAAAAGACCGGGAGGGGGCCGCGATCTGGGCCAATGCGTGGCAGCGGCAGTCATTGCCCTGACCCTCACGGTGACGGGGGCTGCGGGCTACGCGGCCGCCGTGTTTGAGCCCCAGGTCCTGCTGGTGGAACCGGGGACCGTGTATCAGGAGGACGCGCCGGAGCAGGCGCAGGCCCTTTCGGCGGCGCCCGCCGTGGCAGAGGCAGCCCAGGCGGAGGCCGGTGCGGCCGGGGAGGCGGCCCAGCCTGAGGCAGCCGCCCAGCCCGCCGAAACGGAGCAGGCTGCCCCCGCTGTGGAAATCCCTGCGGCGGAAGAAAGCGCGGCGCCCGAGACTGCGCCGGAGCAGAGCGCCCCTGCGGCGGAAGAGCCTGCCCCTGCCGGGCCGGAGGCGGCCCCCGCCCTGCCCCAGGCAGATATAGAGGAAGAGAACGGGCTGACGGAGGTGCGGGCCGCACAGGCCGGCTTCCAGCAGATGACCGAGGCCACCGCGGCCGAGGACCCGCTGGCCGCCCGCTATGAGGCCACCACCATCACCCCCGACGCCAGCGGCCGGATCACCCTGACCCCGGACGAGTTCAACACCATGCTGGAAAACCAGAACATCGACTGGGATGAGGAAAACTGCCTGAGCTGGTTCTTCAACTGGCTGTTCAACTGGCTGTTCCCCGAGCGGGAGACCCCAGTCTATTCCGGCTGGCGGACCGAGGGGAACAAGACCTACTACTACGACCCCACCACCCATGAGCGCCTGACCGGCCTGCAGACCATCGACGACAAGATCTACTACTTCGACGCCAACGGCGTCCGGCAGGACAACGTGACCTTCGGCATCGACGTGTCCCGCTACCAGCAGAAGGTGGATTGGCAGAAGGTCAAGCAGGCGGGCGCCTCCTTCGTCATCATCCGCATCGGCTACCGGGGCTACGAGACCGGCGCCCTGGTGCTGGATTCCATGTTCGAGAGCCACCTGGCCGGGGCCAAGGCCGCGGGCCTCAAGACCGGCGTCTACATTTTCAGCCAGGCCATCAACGAAGAGGAAGCACGGGAAGAGGCCTTTGCCTGCGCTTACGTCCTCAACGGCCGCAGCCTGGACTACCCCGTCTACTTTGACAGCGAGTACAGCACCAGCTCCCATACCGGCCGGGCCGACAACCTGACCAAGGCCGAGCGCACCGCCTGCGCCGTGGCGTTCTGCGAGGAGCTGAAGAAGTACGGCTATGAGCCGGGCGTCTACGCTTCCACCAGCTGGTTCCAGAACCATCTGGACCTGTCGGCCCTGCAGGGCTACCGGATCTGGAACGCCCACTACGGCGTCAGCGCCCCCAGCATCGACTGCGATATGTGGCAGGGCAGCTGCACCGGCCAGCTGAGCGGCGTCAGCAGCAGCGGCGTCGATCTGAACATTAGCTACATGGGCTGAGCCTTCCGCCCGCGCCCCGAACACCGGGGCCGCTGAAAACAAAAGACAAGCCCTTGCAAGGGCAAGGAGGGGGCTGCGCGTATGGACCACATCGGCCTGATCGCCTCGGATATGGACTACACCCTGCTGGATGAAAACGGCCAGCTGCCCGGCGGCTTTGCCGAGCTGGTCCGGGCGCTGGAAGAAGAAGGCATCTACTTCGCGGCGGCCAGCGGGCGGCCCCTGTATACCCTCGAGGCCATGTTCCCCGACCTGCGGCAGCATATTGCCCTGATCGGGGACAACGGCGGGGCCATCCGCTGGCGGGGCCGGGACATCTACCAGTCCCGGATGCCGGGGGCGGACTACCGCGAAATGGCCGCCGCCACCCGGGAGGCAGGGGACATCGGCGTCCTCTGCGGGATGGAAAGCGCCTACGTCGAGCGCCAGTATGAGCGCTATGCCCGGGTGCTGGCCCAGTTTTACACCCGCGTCACCTATGTGGACGACCTGACCGCCCTGGACATCCCCGCCGACAAATACACCGTCTACCTGCCCCGCGGAGACGCCCAGGCCGCCTATGACAAACGCTACGGAAAATGGTATGCCGGGCGGTTCTCGGTGGCGGTGGCGGGGGCCAACTGGGTGGACATCATGAACCGGGGCGTGGACAAGGGCGCGGCCCTGCGGGCGCTGGGGCGCAGCCTGGGGCTGCAGAACGCCAACCTGATGGCCTTCGGGGACACCTACAACGACGCCGAGATGCTCTGCACCGCCAAATACGGCTTCCTGATGGCCAACGGCAGCCAGGACCTGCGGGCCCGGGTGGCCTTTCTGGCGCCGCCCCACTGGGACCAGGGGGTCATGCAGATCATGCGCCAGGTCCTGGACCAGGGCGGCTGGGTGGCCCCTTCCGACTTTACCCCGGCCCACTGAGATTTTTTGCAGCAGGAAAGCCCCTGCTTCTCCTCAATCCGGGGAGGGGCAGGGGCTTTGGTATGTGATATAGGGATTTCAGGTGCGGGCCGCTGCCGGGGAGACGGACAGCCGGCCCTGGGGCAAGGGGGCGTCAGCCGCCCAGGTAGGCGGTGCGCACCTTTTCGTTGGTCAGCAGCTCGGCCCCGGTGCCCTCCATCACGATGCGGCCCGTCTCCAGGACGTAGGCGCGGTCGGCGATGGACAGGGCCATCTGGGCGTTCTGCTCCACCAGCAGGATGGTCATGCCCTCTTTGTGGACGTCCTGGATGATGTCGAAGATCTCCTGCACCAGCAGAGGGGACAGGCCCATCGAGGGCTCGTCCAGCATCAGCATCTGGGCGTTGCTCATCAGGGCGCGGCCCATGGCCAGCATCTGCTGCTCGCCGCCCGACAGGGTGCCGGCCATCTGGCGGCGACGCTCCTTCAGGCGGGGGAACAGCTTATACACCTTTTCCATGTTGGGGGCGATGGTGCTGCGGTCCTGGGTGTAGCCGCCCATCTCCAGGTTTTCTTCCACCGTCATGTGCAGGAACACCCGGCGGCCTTCCGGCACCTGGGCCAGGCCCGCCTGGACGATCTTGTGGGCCCGCATCCCGGTGATGTTCTGGCCCTTGTAGGTGATGGAGCCGGTCTTGGGGTGCAGCAGGCCCGAGATGGTTTTCAGGTTGGTGGATTTGCCCGCGCCGTTGGCGCCGATCAGGGTGACGATCTCGCCTTCGTTCACATGGAAGGAGATGTCCTTGATGGCGTGGATGGCGCCGTAGTAGACGTTGATGCCTTCAACGCTCAGCATAGTCTGTGCCATGGCTCAGCCCTCCTTCTTGCCCAGGTAGGCTTCGATGACCTGGGGGTTGCTGCGGATCTCGTCGGGGGTGCCCTTGGCGATGACCCGGCCGAAGTTCAGCACCGCGATGCCCTCGCAGATGCCCATGACCAGGTTCATGTCGTGCTCGATCAGCAGGATGGCGATGTCGAACTCGTCCCGGATGCGGCGGATGACCTCCATCAGCTCGGCGGTCTCGGAGGGGTTCATGCCGGCGGCGGGCTCGTCCAGCAGCAGCAGCTTGGGGCGGGTGGCCAGGGCGCGGATGATCTCCAGCCGGCGCTGTGCGCCGTAGGGCAAGCTGCCCGCCTGCTTGCCGGCCAGGTCGGACATATGGAAGATGTTCAGCAGCTCGATGGCCTCGTCGGTGGTCTTTTTCTCCTGCTTCCAGTAGCTGGGCAGGCGCAGCAGGGCCTCGGGCAGGCGGTAGTTCATGGACTGGTGCAGGCCCACCTTGACGTTGTCGATGACGCTCAGGTCCTTGAACAGCCGGATGTTCTGGAAGGTGCGGGCCACCCCCATCCGGTTGACCTGGTAGGTCTTTTTGCCGGCGGTGGGCACGCCGTCCAGCAGGATGGAGCCCCGGCTGGGCTGGTAGACGTTGGTCAGCAGGTTAAAGACGGTGGTCTTGCCCGCGCCGTTGGGGCCGATCAGGCCGGCGATCTCGTTGCGGCCGATCATCAGGTTGAAGTTGTCCACCGCGGTCAGGCCGCCGAAGTCGATGCCAAGGCCGCGGACGTCCAGCACCGGGCGCTTGTCCATGTCCCGCTCGGTCAAAAAGCCGCCCGAGGGGATGCTGTGCAGGCTGGTGTCGAAGGTGGGGTTGCCGCCGGTGCCCGGTTTCTGGGCGGCGGTGTTCTTTTTGGGATCACTCATGGGTCGTTTCCTCCTTCCCGCCATGGCTGAGCACTTTGCTGATGATCCGGCTGAGGGAGAAGTCGTAGCTGCCCAGCAGTCCGCCCGGGCGGAAGATCATCATCAGCACCAGCACCACCGAGTACAGGACCATCCGGTAATCCGCCACGCTGCGCAGGGCCTCGGGCAGGATGGTCAGGACGGTGGCCGACAGGATGGAGCCCAGCATCGAGCCCATGCCGCCCAGCACCACCATGACCAGGATCTCGATGGACTTCATGAAGTCGAAGCTGGCCGGGTCCAGAACGCCCAGATAGCCGGCGTACAGGCCGCCCGCCAGCCCGGCGAAGGCCGCCGAGAAGGCGAAGGCCATGACCTTGTAATAGGTGGTCTGGATGCCGCAGCTCTCGGCTGCGATCTCGTTGTCCCGGATGGCCAGGACGGCGCGGCCGTGCCGGCTCTTGATCATGGTGTGGATGAAAAAGCAGGTCAGCACCACGCACAGGAACACCGACAGCAGATCGGAGTACTTGGGGATGTTCTTCAGGCCCTTGGCGCCGTAGAAAAGGGAAAAGCCCAGGACGTTGTCGATGTTGTTCAGGGTGATACGGATGATCTCGCCAAAACCCAGCGTCAGGATGGCCAGATAGTCGCCGCTCAGGCGCAGGGCCGGGATGCCGATCAGCACGCCGAACAGGCAGGCCATGAACGCGCCCAGGGCCAGGCCCGCCGCAAAGGCGACCGGCTCCGGCCAGGTGCAGTATTTGGTGAACAGGGCGCTGGTGTAAGCGCCCACCGCCATAAAGCCGGCGTGGCCCAGCGGCAGCTGGCCCAGGTAGCCGGTGGCCACGTTCAGGGAGACGGCCAGGATGATATTGATGCCCACCAGCAGCAGGACTTTATTCTGGTAGGTGCTCAGGACGCCGGCAGACAGGGCCTGCAGCGCGAAAAAGAGCAGGACCACCAGCACGGTATTGATGAGATAGCGCACCGGCATTTTCAGCGCGCGGTATTTCGCTTTTGCTTTGCTCACAGTCAGATACCCCCTTAGACCTTTTCCTGCACCTTGCGGCCCAGGATGCCGGTAGGCTTGACCAGCAGGACGATGATGAGGATGGCGAAGGTGGCGGCGTCACGCCAGGCCGACAGGCCCACCGCCGAGACAAGGCTCTCGCAGACGCCGATGGCCAGGCCGCCGATCATGGCGCCGGGGATGGAGCCGATGCCGCCCAGCACGGCGGCCACGAAGGCTTTCAGGCCCAGCATCGAGCCCATGGTGGGGGTGGCCTGCGGATAGCTGCAGCAGTACAGCACCGAGCCGATGCCGGCCAGGGCCGAGCCCACCGCAAAGGTGAAGGAAATGGTGCTGTTGACGTTGACGCCCATCAGGCGGGCGGCGTCCATGTCCTCCGAGACGGCCCGCATGGCCTTGCCCAGCTTGGTGCGCTGGACGAGCAGCGTCAGCACGATCATCGAGATGACCATGACCGCCAGGGTCAGGATGGTGGTCAGGCTCAGGTTGACCGAGCCGATCTGGAACACCTGGTTGGTAAAGTAAGCGGGGATCACCTTGGCGCCCGAGCCCAGGATCAGCTCGGCGGTGTACTCCAGGAAGAAGGAGACACCGATGGCCGTGATCAGCAGGGACAGGCGGGGCGCATCGCGCAGGGGGGTGTAGGCGATCTTTTCGATCACCACGCCCAGCACGGTACAGGTCAGGATGGAGGCGCACACCGCCGTCACCGGGCCGAGGCCCAGCTGGTTCATCACGAACCAGGACATATACGCGCCCACCATGATGATGTCGCCGTGGGCAAAGTTCAGCAGCAGGATGATGCCGTACACCATGCTGTAGCCCAGGGCGATCAGCGCGTAAATGCTGCCCAGCGACAGGCCGTTGATCAACTGGCTGAAAAATACTGTCATGGTAGCAGTTCCTTTCTCTTTGACATTTTCTGCGGCGCTGTTTACGCGAAAATGCGGAGACCATCCGAGCATTCCCTGTTCGAGCGGTCTCCGCACTATCCGTTTGTTATTGCTCCGCAGTATTCCGCAATAAAAACTTGAAATCACACCCGGAAACACGCGCCGGCCCGGCGGAGGGTCCGGCACGCAGACAGCTTAGTACTGCTCGACGAAGACGGCCTCACCGTTCTCGAAGGTCAGGATGGCGGCAGTCTTGACGGGGTCGTTGTGGTCGTCAAAGGTGAAGCTGCCGGTGACGCCCTCAAAGCTGCCGTTCTTGATGCCGTCGATGACGGCCTGCTTGTACTCGTCGGAACCGGGCTCCAGGCCGGCCTCCTCGGCAGCCTGCAGGCCGCCGCAGACGGTCAGAGCGGCGTCGTAGCCCAGGGGCGAGAAGCCGTTGGGGTAGGGCTCGCCGTACTCGGCCTCGTAAGCGCTCTCAAAGTCGGGGTTGGAGCCGGTGGCGTAGTTGGCGCAGAAGTAGCAGCCGTCCAGCTGCTCTGCAGTGGCGTACTGGGTGACGCCGTCCCAGCCGTCGCCGCCCAGGAAGGGGACGTCCAGGCCCACGTCGGTGGCCTGGGTCAGGATCTGGCCCACGTCCTCGTAGTAGTTGGGGCAGTAGACCATCTCGGGGTTGGCGTTCAGGATGGTGGTCAGCTGGGTCTTGAAGTCCACGTCGCCGGCGGAGTAAGTCTCGGAGGCGACGATCTGGCCGCCGTTGGCCTCGAACTCGGACATGAAGTTGGAAGCCAGGCCCTCGTTGTAGTCGGCGCCGGTCTGGTAGATCACAGCGGCCTTGGTGTAGCCCAGCTTGTCGGTGGCGTAATCGGCCATCTTCACGCCCTGGAACGGGTCGGTGAAGGTGGTGCGGAACACGTTGGTGTAGACGGTGTCGGTCTCGGCGTCGTAGGTGACGGCCTCGGCGGTAGCGGATGCGGTGACCATGGGCATATTGTAGTCCTGGGTCTCAGCCACAACGGCCAGGGTGGGGGTGGTGGTGACATCGCCGATCAGAGCGGTGATGCCTTGGTCCACCATCTGGGTAAAGCAGGTGACAGCCTGGGTGGCGTCGCCCTGCTCGTCCATCTCGATGACCTCGACCTGCTTGCCGTTGATGCCGCCGGCCTCGTTGATCTGCTTGATGTACAGGTTGGCGCCGTTGGCCACGGCGATGCCGTAGACCGACACATCACCGGTCAGGGGAGCCAGCAGGCCCACCTTGATGGTATCGCCGGAGGCGGAGCCGGAAGCTGCGCCCGATGCGGCAGTGGAAGCGGCCGTGCCGGTGGAGCTGGACGAAGAGCCGCAGGCGGTCAGTGCGCCCACAGCGGCGGCAGCGCCCACGACAGCCAGGAACTGACGGCGGGAAATGCTCTTTTTCATACTAAAATCCCTCTTTCTTGCTTACTGCTTTAGAACAACAGAGTAAAATAGACAAGCAAGGGAGCCCCTTCTCCCTTGAAGCTCCCTTACTTTGTACTATAGTATAATCAACTGAAGCGCCAGCCGCAAGTCACAAACCAGCCATAGTTTTTTGATACATGAGACTTGTTTATTGTGAACTTTAACAAATTTCACCTGTAAACTTCCTTGACAGGAAGGTTCTCCCAGAGGCGGAGCGGTCAGGCTTCCTCCCCGGCGGGGGCGGACGGAAGGGGCTCCTCCCCGGTTTCGAGGGCCCGGGCGCGGCCCACGGCCCGCAGGCAGAACAGGAGGGACAGCCCGGTGCCGATGACCCAGCCGATGGGCCAGGACAGCCAGATGCCGGTGGAGCCCAGGCTGGTGGCGGACAGCCCCACCGACAGGGCCACCCGCAGGATCAGGTCGGCAAAGGTGGCCGCCATGAACTGGACCATCAGCGAGCAGCCCCGCAGCACCCCGTCCGACACCAGCTTGAGGGACACCACGAAATAGAAGGGGGCCACGATCCGCAAAAAGAGGATGCCGGTCTCGATGGCGGTGCCGGTGGGCTCATTCATGAACAGGAAGAGCAGCTGCCGCCCCGCAAAGAAGTAGGCGGCCGCCAGGGGCACGCAGATCAGCCAGACCAGCTTGACGCCGGCGAGGTAGCCCTGGCGCACCCGCTCGGGCTTGGCCGCGCCCAGGTTCTGGCTGGTGTAGTTGGAGATGCCGTTGGCCAGGGTGGTGAAAGAGGTGATGACCAGGTTGTTCAGCTTGACCGCCGCCGAATAGCCGGCGATGACGCTGGCGCCAAAGCTGTTGATGACGCTCTGGATGATGATGTTGCCCACCGACACCGAACTCTGCTGCAGGATGCTGGGCACGGCGATGACCGCGATCTTGCCCAGCATCTGCCAGGAAAAGAGGACGGGCTTTTCCGGGGTGGAGATGCCTTTCATCCGGCGGGCCACCGCCAGCAGAGCCAGCACGCAGCTGACGCCCTGGCACAGGAAGGTGGCCCAGGCCACGCCCGCCACCCCCATGTCAAAGGCGGTGACGAACAAAATGTCCATAAAAATGTTGCCCACCGACGAGGCCGCCAGGAAAAAGAAGGGGGTGCGGCTGTCGCCCAGCGCCGAGAAAATGCCGGTGGCTACGTTGTAAAAGAACATGAAGGGCAGGCCCAGGACGTAGATGTCCAGGTACAGGGCCGAGTCGGCCAGGATCTCGGCCGGGGTGTTGATGAGCTCAAGCAGGGCGTCGCACCCCAAAAGGCCCACCAGCATCAGGGCGGCCACCAGCACCGCGCACCCGATCAGGGAGGTGGTGACGGCGGTCTTCATGTCGCGGTACTGCTTGGCCCCGAAAAACCGGGACACGATGACCGAACAGCCGATGTTGCACCCAAAGGCGAAGGCGATGAAGATCAAAGTGATCTCATAGCTGTTGCCCACGGCCGCCAGGGCCGCCTCGCCGACGAATTTGCCGGCCACCAGGCTGTCCGCAATGTTGTACAGCTGCTGAAAGACCACGCTGCCGAACATGGGCAGGCAGAACTTCCACAGCACGGTAGACGGATTTCCCACCGTCAGATCCTTGTTCACAAAAATTCCTCCTTACAGGCGCAAGAGCGGAAACCGCTGTTGTAATTTGTACCAAAAGATAGTATACTTTTTTGTACGGCATAAGTAAAATATATGTTTTATATACAAATCATATCAAAACCAGATGAAGGAGGCCGCACCTATGCCGGTGCCCTACGATTACTACCGCATTTTTTACTATGTGGCCCAATACCGCAGCTTTACCCGGGCGGCGGAGGTCCTGCACGGCAGCCAGCCCAACATCACCCGGACCATCAACCTGCTGGAGCAGGAGCTGGGCTGCCGCCTGTTCGAGCGCAGCCACCGGGGGGTGGCCCTGACCCCCGAAGGGGAGCAGCTGTTCTCCCACGTCCAGATCATGCAGGAGCAGATGCAGGCCGCTGAATCCGAGCTGGCCAGCCGCCGCAGCCTGCACAGCGGGCGGGTGGCCATCGGCGCCAGCGAGACGGCCCTGCACGGGCTGCTGTTGCCGGTGCTGCGGGACTTCAAGCGGCGGTATCCGGGGGTGCGGCTTCAGATCACCAACCACTCCACCCCGCAGGCCATCGAGGCCCTGCGCACGGGGCTGGTGGAGCTGGCGGTGGTGGGCACCCCCTGCGGGGAGCTGGCCGCCCCGCTGGCCGAGCAGCGGCTGCGCCCCTTCCAGGACTTGCTGGTGGGCGGGCCGGAATACGCCCACCTGGCCGGCCGGCCCCTGACCTATGGGGAATTGGCCCGGCTGCCCCTGATCTGTCTGGGGCAGGACAGTTCCACCTTTGCCTTTTACGCCCGGCTCTTTGCGGAAAATGGCGCCGTGCTGGAGCCGGACGTCCAGACCGCCACCACCGACCAGCTGGTGCCCCTGGTGCGGTACGGGCTGGGTCTGGCCTTTGTCCCGGAGGACTTTGCCCGGGACGCCCTGGCCAAAGGGGAGGTGGTCCGCCTGACCCTGGAGACGCCCCCGCCCCTGCGGTACATCAGCCTGGTCAAGGACAAAAGCCGCCCGCTCAGCGTCGCGGCCATGGAGCTGGAGCGGATGCTGCGGGCGGCCTCCCAAAACTGACCGTTACCGCCACAGCCGCTTCCAGCGGGCGGCCTGGGCGGCCAGCCAGCGGTCCAGCAGCGGGTGGCTGACCCAGGCTTTGCCCGCGCCGTCCTCGATCAGGCGGCGGGCAAGCGCCTGGGGCGCGGCGTCGGCCAGGCCGGGGGCGTCGGGGCCCAGGGTCAGGGTCAGGGCGGAGGTGGTGTCCGGCCAGGGCGGGACGGCCTCCTCCGACGGCCAGAGGAAGGGCGGCAGCAGCCGCACCGCGCAGGTGGTCCGGCGGCCCTCCTCGGTCAGCATCAGGGCGGCAGGGACCCCGGCGGGGGTGCACCGCAGCTCGGCGGCCAGCACCCGCAGCCGCCCCGGCGGCAGGATCTGGACAAAACCCGCTTTGGGGGCGGGGGAGAGGGCGCACCAGTCCCGGGCCTCCTCCGGCTCGATGGGCCAGGCCGGCGGGTCAAATTTGGCGTACAGGCCCGGCAGGGCAAAGCTCTCGGCCCCGGCCAGCGCCTCCAAAAGCAGGGTGTAAAATTCGGTCATGGGGTGCCCCGGGTCGGGCTGGCCCAGCCCGAAGTCGGGGCGGGTCACTTTTCCGCCGCCCATAAACAACGCTCCTTTTCACAAAAATGGGGATTGCTTTTTGAGGCTTTTTCCCTTATACTGGCCCCAGAAAGGCGATGATGAGAAGGTGTCGAGAGAGAAAAAACAGAGCACATCCGCCCTGACCGCCGCCGCGATGATGGCGGCCGTCCTGTGCGTGCTGGGGCCGCTGTCGGTGCCGGTGGGGCCGGTGCCGGTCGCCATGGCAAACTTTGCCGTCAGCCTGGCCGCCTGGCTGCTGGGGCCCCGCTATGGCGCGCTGAGCGTGGCGGCCTACCTGCTGCTGGGCGCGGTGGGCGCGCCGGTGTTCGCGGGGGCTGGCGCGGGCGCAGCCGTCCTGTTCGGGCCCACCGGCGGCTATTTGATCGGCTACCTGGCGCAGGCGCTGATCGGCGGCTGGGCCGTGGAGCGCTCGGGGGGCCGGGCGCTGTGGTCCGGGCTGGGCCTTGCGGCGGGCGTGGCGGTCAGCTACGCCTTCGGCACTGCATGGTTCATCCTGCAGATGGGCTGCACCCTGCCCTATGCGCTGACCGTCTGTGTGCTGCCCTTCATCCCGTTTGACGCGGCCAAAGTGGCGCTGGCGTCGGTGCTGGGCAGCATCCTGCGCCGCGCCCTGCACCGGGCCGGCCTGCTGCACCATAACTAAAAACTAGAAGAAAGGGCCGCGGCATTCGAAACGCCGCGGCCCTTTTTGTCAGTTGCCGGTATAGCCCAGCGTGGCCGCCATGACAGCCTTGATGGTGTGCATCCGGTTTTCCGCCTCGTCAAAAACGATGCTCTGGGGCCCTTCGAACACCTCGTCGGTGACTTCCATGGCGTCCCGGCCGAACCGCTCGCCCATCTCCTTGCCGATGACGGTCTTGTGGTCGTGGAAGGCGGGCAGGCAGTGCATAAACACGGCCTGCGGCCCGGCGGCTTCCATCAGGGCGGCGTTGATCTGGTAGGGGGCCAGGTCGGCGATCCGCTCGGCCCACACCTCTACCGGCTCGCCCATCGAGACCCACACGTCGGTGT
>OERP01000199.1_pt1 | contig 13675 bp, 9 predicted proteins | sample 1540031 | NCBI WGS metagenome assembly OERP01 (sample SAMEA3891882, study PRJEB23780) | metagenome | biome: terrestrial biome; feature: animal house; material: Caecal content | place: Italy | collected 2015-05-05 | reverse complement strand
GTCCTGCGGGAGAACAAAGAGCATCTCTACTCTTATACCAGCGTGCGGGAGAGCCGCGAGGTCACATCCGAAGACCCGGAGACCGGGGAGGAAACCACAACCACCGAGATCTGGATGGTCTACACCATCCGCTACAACGGCGAGTCCTATCTTGCCGACCATGTTTTCGCGCTTACGGATGAGCAGAAAGAGCTGGCGTCCGATTATGCCTCAAACCTGAGCATGTTCCTGGGGGACGGCCTGCTGCAGAACCTGACAGAATGGACTGGAAACAGCATCCCCTCCCTGGGCGATGTGACCTTTACAGACGGCGTGACGCCGGTAGTCTATTTCAACCAGCTGGACGAGCGTTATGCCAGCCAGCCCTACGGCACCGACAATATCGGCGGCTACGGGTGCGGGCCTACCGCTATGTCCATTGTGGTATCCTCCCTCACGGATGAAACTGTGGACCCGGTGGCGATGGCTCAGTGGTCTTACGAAAACGGCTACTGGTGCAAGAGCAGCGGCTCCTATCACGCATTGATCCCCGCCGCCGCTGAAGCATGGGGCCTGCCGGTATCCGGCTGTACGACTTCCGAGCCCCAGCGGATATTGGACGCCCTGGCTGAAGGAAAGCTGGTGGTGGCGATTATGGCAGAGGGCCATTTTACTTCATCCGGGCATTTTATCGTTCTCCGTGGCGTGAAAGACGGTCAGATCATGGTGGCGGACCCGGCCAGCTACAAGCGCAGCGAACAGCTCTGGGATCTATCCATCATCCTAAACGAAGCAAGCCGCCGTGCTGGAGCAGGCGGTCCTTTCTGGATCATAGGCTGACCTGCCCCTCGGCTGCGGAAACGAGGTAATACATGAGCAACAAAAACGACCATGATACTTATATCATACCGCCGAATTTTATAGAAACAGGCACTTTTTTCGGCGGTATGTTCCGTGCGCGGAATGTAATCGAGGCCGGCATCCTGGTGTTTGCCATCGGGGCGCCGGTTTTTCTGTTCCTTCCGTTTGGGCTGACCACCCGCATTATTGCTTTGTGCCTGACCGCTCTTCCGGTAGGGCTGGTCGCTTTGATCGGCATATCCGGGGAGAGCCTTTCGCAATTCCTGGTCATTTTTTTGAAATACCTGCGGAACCGCCGCGTTGTCGGCGGTGACGGTGCGCAGCCGGCGGAAAAAGCGGCGCCCTCCAAATCGGCAGGCAAGCATCTCAAGCAGCGGCCTCCCAAGGAGAAAAAGCCAAAGGCCCCGAAGCGTCGGCGGTCTGGTGAGGCAGATTTTCCGGCCGAGTTTGATGAAGTGCGCAGCTATGAGATCCGTGAAAAGCTGCGGCCCAAGAAAAATTCCAAAAAGGAGCGTCCTGCCAAGGCCAATAAGGCGAAAAAGAAAGCAAAGAAGCGCCCTGAAAAGGAGCGCCTGCCTAAACGCCCTGCCCATGTCAAGGAGCAGAAGCCCGCCTGCCTCAATCCGGTGGCGGATTATCTGCCCATTGAGAAGGTGGAGAACGGCATTATCTACACCAAAGACCATCGGTTTGTCAAGGTGGTCGAGGTCGTCCCCATCAATTTCATGCTGCGGAGCGCAAGAGAGCAGAGGAATATCATCTACTCCTTCGTTTCGTACTTGAAAATCTCGCCCATCAAGCTGCAAATCAAGGTCCTGACCCGCCGCGCGGATATTAACCGCCACCTGGACACGGTGCGTCAGGAGATGGCCCATGAGGAAAACGAACAGTGCCGCTTGATGCAGGAGGATTACCTGAACTTTGTGCAGCAGGTCGGCTCCCGTGAGGCTGTTACACGGCGGTTCTTCCTGATTTTCGAGTATGAGCCCTGGGCCAATACCCGGCGGTCGGAGCAGGAAGATGAAGCGATCCAGTCCCTCCAGAGCGCCGTCCATACGGCCTCCAACTACCTGCGCCAGTGTGGGAACGAGGTCATCGTCCCCGAAAACGAGGACGAATTTACCGTTGATGTCCTCTATAATCTGCTGTGCAGGAACGAGAGCGCCGTCAAGCCGCTGTCGGTGCGGGCGCAGGAGGTGGTGGCGCAGTATATGGAGCATGGCCGGGAAAGTGAGATCGACCATATCCCGGCGGCGGAGTTTGCCGCCCCCCGAAGCATTGATTTTTCCCACGGGCGCTATATCTGCATGGATGGACTGTACTATGCCTATCTGCTGATTCCTTCGGACGGGTACAAAACGCAGGTGCCCGCAGGCTGGCTGAGCCTGATCGTCAACGCCGGCGACGGCATCGACATGGATATGTTCCTTGCCCGCCAACCTAAAGAACGCATCATCCAGCGGGTGGGCCAGCAGCTCCGTATCAACCGCTCTAAAATCAAAGACGCCAGCGACACCAATACAGATTTTGATGACATCGACGGCGCTATCCGGAGCGGATATTTCTTGAAGGAGGGTCTTGCCAACAACGAAGATTTTTATTACCTGAATCTGCTGATTACTGTGACAGCCCCCTCTGTGGAGGATTTGGAGTGGAAAGTCAGTGAAATGAAAAAGCTCCTGCTTTCGCAGGATATGAATGTCAGCGCCTGCCACTTCCGTGAAGAGCAGGCGTTTCTTTCTGCCCTCCCGCTGGTCTCTATGGAGAAAGGGCTTTATGAGCGCGGCAAGCGCAACCTGCTGACGGGCGGCGCGGCCAGCTGTTATCCCTTCACTTCGTTTGAGATGTGCGATGACAATGGCATCCTTTTGGGAGTCAACAAATATAACAGCTCCCTGATTATCGTGGATATTTTCAATTCCGCGATTTATAAGAACGCCAATATGGCGATCCTGGGCACCAGCGGTGCCGGCAAAACCTTTACCTTGCAATTGATGGGGCTCAGGATGAGGCGCAAGAACATCCCCGTTTTTATCATTGCGCCGCTAAAAGGGCACGAGTTCCACCGGGCCTGTGCCAATGTGGGTGGGGAATTTATTCAGATATCCCCTGCCAGTCCCCATTGTATCAACGTGATGGAGATCCGCAGGGTGGACCGGTCGGTCAGCGAACTGCTGGATGGCCCCGGCATCCAGCTTTCCGAGCTGGCGGCGAAGATCCAGCAGCTGCATATCTTTTTCAGTCTGCTCATTCCCGATATGAGCCACGAGGAGCGCCAGCTGCTGGATGAGGCGCTGATCCGCACCTACAATGCCAAAGGGATCACCCATGACAACGCCTCGCTGGAAGACCCGTCCAATCCGGGGCAATATCGGGAGATGCCGGTTCTTGGTGACCTGCATGAGATTTTGAAGGCATCACCGGAAACTACCCGCATGGCTCATATCCTCAACCGGCTGGTACACGGTTCCGCCAGTACCTTTAATAAGCAGACCAATGTACGGCTGGACAACAAATACACGGTACTGGATATTTCCTCCCTTACCGGTGATCTGCTGACTGTGGGGATGTTTGTGGCCTTAGATTTCGTCTGGGACCGCGCCAAAGCTGACCGGACTGAGGAAAAAGCGATCTTTATCGACGAATGCTGGCAGCTGCTCTCCGGCGCAGGCGCCACTGGCACCCGTCTTGCCGGCGACTTTATTCTGGAAATCTTTAAAACAATCCGCGGTTATGGTGGCTCGGCGATTTGTGCCAGCCAGGATCTCAATGACTTTTTCAATCTGGATGAGGGGCGTTTTGGCAAGGGCATCATCAACAACAGCAAGACTAAGATCATTCTCAATCTGGAGGATGACGAAGCGGAGCGTGTCCAGGACACCCTCCATCTCTCTGACGCAGAAACGATGGAGGTCACACACTTTGAGCGGGGCAACGGCCTGATCTCTACCAATAACAACAACATTATGGTGGAGTTCAAAGCCAGTCCGCTGGAGAAGGATCTCATAACCACAGACCGCAGGGAGCTGCGGGAAATTCTGGAGCGTAAGCGCCAGGAGCAGTCGGCCTCTGCTTAAAAGGCATTGGGGAGGTGCTGCCACACCTCCCCTTATTCCGCGGAGTGGTGTAAAGAACATGGTTGGATGCTTTACCAACAGATGGCGGGGCAGTACCGTCCTCCGCAACCATTTTGTATGAGGTGAGTCCAATGTATCTGATAGCAATGTAAACGAATTTCTTTTTGGAGGTGATATGAAGCGAATTCAAAAGCTTCTATAAACAAGTTAGTGGCAACGAAGGCGATAAATGCAAATATAACATCCGTCTGGATACTTACGGCTGTGGCTGCCAGCATAACTGCAACTACTGTTACGCCCGCTCATTGCTCCATTTTCGAGGTTTATGGGACGCAGCGCATCCCCGTGTTGCAGATATAGAAAAGGTGCGGCGGAAAATCCGCAGTCTTCCCGCCGGCAGCATCATCAGGCTGGGCGGCATGACCGATTGCTTTCAGCCCTGTGAACTCCAGTACCGCACCACCTATCAGGCCATTCAGGAGATGAACCTGTGCAGGGTGGGCTATCTCATAGTTACGAAATCAGCACTGCCCTCTTCCCCGGAGTATTTGGCGATTTTGGACAAAGACCTGGCCCATATCCAAATTACCGTGACCTGCTTGGACGATGAGAGGACAGCCCAGTATGAAAAGGCCAGTCCCCCCAGTCAACGCATTCGTGCGATCCAAACTCTGCAAGCGGCAGGCTATGATGCGGCGATTCGGCTAAGTCCCATCATCGAAGAATACATGGACTTTGATGTGCTGAATTCTCTGGAAATTGAGAAATGCGTCATTGAATTTCTGCGTGTAAATGCTTGGATCAAGAAATGGTTTCAAGGTGTTGATTTCTCTAAATATATTGTACGGCAAGGCGGTTACTGTCATCTTCCATTAGAGGAGAAGCAGCGGATCATAGAGAAGATCCATATTCCGCAAAAAACAATTTGTGAGGATGTTACGGAGCACTATCAGTTCTGGAGGGATTTTGTTAATCCCGACAAAGAAGATTGCTGCAATCTCCGGAAGCATCATCACTGACAGACGATTTCAATACGCCGATAAGACGCCTTCTGCCCCATTATTTTGAGATAACGCCAGTTTGACGCTTTGATGGCGTCTTTCTGGTTTTCCTATGTTGGATAAGGCGCCCTGATGACGCCTTTAAGACGCCCATAAAGCAAAGGAGGTGAGCCCCGTGAAGACCAGGGCTGAAATCTATGCAAACGAGGCTGCGGATTTACTGCGAACAGTGACGATGTACCCCGGCCTCAGTGAACAGCAGCTTCTTTGTTTTCACCCTGGCAAAGAAGATATTGCAAAGGCCCTGCTTTCTCATTTGGAGAGGCAGGGCCGCATTTTTCAGGCGGACAGCGACGGCTTTTTTCTGACCGGACAGACGCCCAAAACTGACTGGACGCTTGTTCGGGCAGTATGGGTCCTGCTGGATTTCATTCAGCAGGTGGATTACCACGCTCCGGCTGATTTTCCTGTTAAGCTCGTGTTTTTTGCCGATGGCGAACTATACGAAGTCGCCTGTGTCACCGCCGGGCAGGAGGCGCTTGTCTGCCATGCCCTGCGGGGCAACAAAGGTGACAGCCGCCGCATTATTCTGGTCGATTCACCGGCGCAGATTGCCAAAATCGACTGCCCCGGCATTTCCGGGTTCTGCACCGTAGAGGAAAACGGCCAGACACACTATTTCAAGAAAGCAGGAGGCACATGATTGGACCGAAAACTTATATCCCGCCGGATCGGGAGCATCCTTGACGATATATCCCGGCTGAGCAACGCGCTGTATGCGATGGACACCACCGACATCCAGCGTTATCCCGATAACTATGAGACCCTTTCCACCGATGCCGCGCTGCGGGCAGAGCGTATTGCCTGCCGGCTGCGGCATTTGATTTATTCCAGCACGACCATCCGCAAGGGCGATTACCTTAAATCCGCCAGTGTGATGCACGGTATCACCATCACCTATGAAAACGAGGTGCTTGCGGTGACGCTGCCCAGCCTTCTGCCAAAGCGCAGGCAGCGGCAGAGCGCCGAGTTTCTGCTGGACCCCCTCTATTTTGCCCTGGAGCAGTACGCCAAAGAGAACACTTTGCCTCACTACCGGGAATGTGTTGTCTGCTTCGCCCAGGTATATGACCAGGCGCTCCCCACCAGGCGGGTGCGCGACTATGACAATCTGGAGGAAAAGCAGATTTTAGATCTGCTGTCCTCTTTTGTAATGGCTGATGATACCGGCCTGTTGTGTGATGCCTATAACACCGCCGAGCTGGGCGAGCAGGACTGCACGATGATTTTCGTCATGGAGAAGCACCGCTTTCCCGGGTGGCTTGCAGAGCATAAATCAAGCCTGAAATCCATCTCGGATTTTTGAGCATTTTGGGCCCCTTGCGGCCCGACATCCCGCGAAGCCGCCGAAAGCCCCGGATTTTCGGGCTTGCGGCCATTTGGGAGATGCTTTATTTTACCGAAGTTCTCAGTCATTACGGTAAAAATCCAGCACCGACAAAGGAGGTGATCCCTTGGGAAAAGCAGCCGCACTTTTCCACAGCCGGATACGCTCCCGTTCCGGCTTTTATCGCTGACCGCCATCTCTGGAGAGTTCCCAACCAGCCAGCTGAACCGTCTCCCGGCCAGCCCCTACTATTTGGAGGCGGTCGTGACCTCGCTCAAAAAGAGCGGGCTGCTGCGGACCTACTACCGCGACAGGCTCCGGGGCTATCGGCTGGGGGCAAGGGCCAAGGCCGCCCTGCTGGACGGCTGGCCGGAGCGTTTCTCTCCCTACCTGACCGGCGACACCGACACCAACCGCCTCAAGAGCGAGGTGAACCGGCGGCTCCGGCTCCACCGCCTCGCGGAAACCTATGTCACGATGGACAATGCGGGGATCGGGCTCTTTCAGGATGAAAAGCCGAAGGTCTTTTCGCCGCAGGGCTATCACGGCGAAGCCATCGAGTATCCCGCCTTTTACAGTTCCCGTGAGGTCAAGGAAATGGGGATCGACACCACGCAGGTGCGAAGCTCCCGGTTCGCAGGGGTGCTTCTGGCGCCCACCGGCATTTTTGTCACCTACAACAGCGGCACAGCCCTGATGAAATGGCGCTGCAAATCCGAGATGCGGGTAAAGGCGCTGATGTGGAGCGTCCTGTGCCAGCAGCGTTTGGCCGGGCAGTACCGCGCCGAAGATGTGCATGGGCTGGTGCTGGGCGACAGCATGGAACTGGCCTACCAGATGCTCACCAGCACCGGCGGGGCCAAGCACGACTATTTCATGCTGGACGGCAGCTACGACCATTTTTATTTTCTCACAAATAACCACCAGGGGGAGGTGATCCTTGCTTTACTGTGTGACCCCTTGAAAACCGCAGAGCTTAACCGCATTCTGTCCCAAGGCTTGATTGCCGGGAACGCCGGAAAGGCCATTGAGCAGGATGCCGCGGAGCAGGACGGAACGCCGGTGCTGTTCGGCTACTCCTGCGACTTGCCCCGGATCACACGCTTCAGCACCTCCCTCGACCTGATGGAGCGCCCCGGCACGCTGATCTGCTTTGACTTCCAGGCAGATGTGCTGCGCCGCTACTGCGGCGGCCGGGTCCGCTTTCAAACCATTGATTTCACAAAATTCGAGGGGAGGTTGTTCCCATAGATAAGAAGAAACTCATTGCAGGCCTGATCGCTGCGCCGTTCGCCATCCTTGCGATTCTCTACGCAGGCGGCTTTCTGGGGCAGATATTGGGCAACTACGCGGCATGGAAACAGGGCGGCGGCATCCCCGGAGACGGCACATCTCCGGCGGCAGCGTCGCCCGATTTTATTACCTGCCTGACCTCTGTGCTCCATCCGCCCTATGGGGTGTACGGGGTGCTGATCTGCATTGGCCTGCTGGCGATCCTGCTGCTCATGGTCATGCGGATGGGCTACAGTGATACCGGCGAGTATGACACGGACCGGAACTTTGTCTATTCGGCCAAGGGCACCTATGGCACCTCCGGCTGGATGGGCCGCAAGGAAATGAAGGGTGTGCTGGATCTGGTGCCGGATCTGCGCAAGCATAAGGGCATTGTGCTGGGGATGCTGGACGGGAAAGCCGTCTGTATTCCCGAGAATCCCCGCATCAACGGCAACCTGGCCGTGTACGGCTCCAGCGGAAGCATGAAGACCCGGTCGTTCTGTATGAACCGCATCCTTCAGGCGGTGATCCGTGGGGAATCGCTGATCATTTCAGATCCGAAAAGTGAACTCTATGAAAAATCCAGCGAGTACCTGCGGGAGCAGGGCTATTGTGTCAAAGTTTTCAATCTGGTGTTGCCGGAAAACTCAGACAGCTGGAACTGCCTTTCCGAAGTGGAAGGGCAGGAACTGATGGCGCAGCTTTTTGTGGATGTCATCATCAAGAACACCAACAGCACCGGCAAGGGCGACCACTTCTGGGACTCCTGTGAGATGAACCTGCTGAAAGCCCTCGTCCTCTATGTGGACCAGAGCTATGCCAAAGAAAACCGGAATATCGGCGAGGTGTACCGGCTGCTGACGCTGAACGGGGAATCCGACTTGGATAGCCTGTTTGATGTTCTGCCGCCCACCCATCCGGCCAAAGCGCCCTACAGCCTGTTCAAGCAGGCCAGCGACACGGTGCGCAGCGGCGTCATCATCGGCCTTGGCTCCCGGCTGCAGGTGTTCCAGTCGGAGCTTATCAAGAAGATCACCACCCGGGATGAGATTGACCTGGAACTGCCCGGCCAGGAGCGGTGCGCCTACTTCCTCGTTACCAGCGACCAGGACAGCACCTTTGATTTTCTGGCAAGCCTGTTCCTGTCCTTTTGCTTTATTAAGCTGGTGCGGTATGCAGACAAGAACTGCGAGGGCGGCAAGCTGCCGGTTCCCGTCCATATCCTGGGGGAAGAGCTCACTGCCTGCGGGACCATTCCGGACCTCTCCCGCCGTCTCAGTGTGATTCGATCCAGAAACATATCCATGAGCTGCGTCTTCCAAAATCTTGCGGGTCTCCAAAACAGATACCCGCTCAATCTCTGGCAGGAAATTTTGGGAAATTGCGACGCGCAGCTGTTTTTAGGCTGCACAGACAGCCTGACGGCGGAATTCATTTCCGAGCGCACCGGTCTGGCTTCTGTGTCAGTGTCCAGTAAATCCAAGCAGCTGGGCACCTGGCGCATTTCCAATTATACGCCGGAGTACCGGGAGACCTCCGGTGTCGGCAAGCGGCCCGTCCTCACCCCGGATGAAGTGCTTCGTCTGCCGATTACACAGGCGCTGGTCATTATCCGCGGCCAAAAGGCCCTGAAGGTAGAGAAGATGGACTACTCCAAGCACCCGGAATCGTCCAAGCTCCGCGACTGCAAAGCCTCGGCGCACATTCCTGAATGGCGCAAATTGGAGGAACAGGCGCAGCCGAAGCCTGCCGCCGCGCCGTCCCCGGCCCCCAAGCCGCAGGGAACCGCCCCCAAAAAGCCGGCAAAGAGGAAGCCCAAGGCAGTCGGCACACCCGCCGGCACCAAGCAGGCAGCTCCGGCCCCTTCCACTGAGGCCCCGGACGGGATCATCACCACAGACAAGGACTCGATCCTTTCTTAAATTCACAACATAAGGAGGTTTTTACTTATGGCAACCAAGAAAAAAGAATTGCTGGAGCAGGAAAATTCCGCTCCTGAGACCACGGTTCCCGTGGAGAACACTCCGCCCCCTGATGAAGCGCAGGCTGATATGGCGGCGCCCGCTGATGGCGGCGATTTGAATGAGCTGCTGGCCTCTATGGACCAGCCGGATGAAGAGGCAACCACCATTGAGGATGACGGCAGCCTCCCGGAACTCACCGAAAGTGAAATGTTTGGTGAGATGGACACCGATGCTACGGCGGCAGACGCCCTTCCCGGCGATGATGACGCCGCTCTGACAGAGGGCTCTGACAGTGATGATGGCGAAGGTGCCTCTGCTGTTCCCGCTGATGATAGTGCGGCCGATGTCCCCGATGAGCCTGTTTCTGAAGCGGCTGAGGAACCGGAACCGCCCAAGCCCAAGCGGGCCACCCGCAGGAAAAAGACCGCACCGGCTGAGAGTACGGAGCCGGCGGAAGGAGTTCCCGCAGAAGCAGAGCCTCCTGCGCCGATGGCTCCCGCTGAGGAAGATGTGCCGTCTGATGATAGTGAAGCGGCTGCGGCAGAAACTCCTGCCGCTCTGGCCGAACCGCCGGCAGAGGCAGCCCCTGCTCCCGCTTCTACTCCCAGGCGCACTGCCGCTCCCCGCCGCAGTGAGCCTTCAATCCTGACCATCCGCAGCCGGGAAGATGTGGAGACGCAGGAAGACCGTGAGGACATCATCTGGCATGAGATCCACAACGCCTACCGCACCCGCCGCATCCTCACCGGCAAGCTGGGCGGCATTGAGCAGCTGGACAACCGCAAGACGGTGGCTGTGGTGGACTACAAGGGATTCCGCATCATCATCCCCCTGAAGGAAATGATGATCAATCTGGGCCGCAGCCCCTCCGGCCAGGAATACACTGACCTGATGCTGCGCCAGAACAAGATCCTGGGGAATATGCTGGGCGCCGACATTGACTTTGTGGTGCGGGGCATCGACTCCAAGACCCGCAGCGTGGTAGCCAGCCGCCGGGAGGCCATGATGCGCAAGCGCCAGACCTTCTATTTCGATCTGGACCCGGATGGGATGTACCGCGTCTACGAGGGCCGGATTGTCCAGGCCAGGGTCATCGCTGTGGCGGAAAAGGTCGTCCGTGTGGAGGTGTTCGGCGTGGAATGCTCCATTCTGGCCCGAGACCTTGCCTGGGACTGGATCGGCGACGCCCATGAGCGGTTTGCTGTGGGCGATGAAGTGCTGGTCCGCATCCTCAGTGTGCGGCGCAACAGCCTGGAGGACCTGGGCATCCGGGCCGACATCAAGAGCACTTCGGAAAACACTGACCGGGACAACCTGCAGAAGTGCCGCATCCAGGGCAAGTATGCAGGAAAGGTCACCGATGTTCATAAAGGCGTGGTCTATGTCCGGCTCGCCAATGGCGTCAATGCGGTAGCCCACTCCTGCTACGACTACCGGATGCCCGGAAAGAAGGATGATGTGTCCTTTGCCGTCACCCGCCTGGATATGGAGCGGGGCGTGGCCGTGGGCATCATCACGCGGATCATCCGGCAGAACCTGTAAAAGCAAAAGTGCCTGGGGAGTAGTGACGAACTGCTCTCCAGGTTTCTTTTTTGTCATTATCAGATCTACCGCTGTATATCTTTATCACATAGGCTTCCTTCCAAATTCCCATTTCAAAGAATTTATTTTGCGTTTGCGTTGATTTTTCACAAAATACGGGCTATAATATATAAAAGAAAAGGTTTAGGAGGTCGCTTATGCTGATTCAATTTAGTGTGGAGAATTTTCTATCCATCAAAGATAAGGTTGTATTATCCCTGCTGGCCAGCAAGGATAATGAGCATCCAGAGCATCTTATCATGGATGGAAATAAAAGCTATTTGAAGTCTGCTGTCATTTACGGAGCCAATGCTTCGGGGAAGTCTAATGTCCTAAACGCGTTCTGGTTCATGGTAAACTATGTGCTGACCTCACATAACCAGCAGCTTCATAAGACCATTGACCGTTTGCCTTTCAAGTTTGATCCGGAAACGCCAACGCGCCCCAGCAGCTTTGAGGTCATCTTTACCACTGAAGGTATCCGATATGCGTATGGTTTTTCTGTGACAGATAAGGCTGTTACAGAAGAATACCTATATTACTATCCCAACGGCAGACAGGCGCTTATTTTTGAGAGAAAAAATACCAAAGATTTTCGTTTTACGGTGGATATAGATGAACAAAACACGCTCAAGGAGCGCACTTCTGCGAACAAACTCTACTTGTCAGTTGCATCAAACTGGAGTTACTCTAAAGTGATTCCGGTTTTGGAGTGGTTCGCTTCTTGTCAGATTATCACGAAGAATTCCGTGGCGGACGCTTATGGGCTTGAGGCAGAGCAGCTGAAAGATGATGATTACCGGCGCGTGATCGCATCTATGCTGCGTGTTGCAGATTTGGGAATACAGGCTTTGCAAATGCGCGATGCAGAGCCTGCTCCTTCGCAGCACGGTGACAGCTTTGCAAATATTGAGGCCATTCACACGGTACAGGATACCAATGGAAATGCGTTATCCTATGCGTTAAATATGGCAGAGGAATCTGACGGCACCAACAGTTATTTCAAACTGATCGGCGTTGTGAAAAAGGCTTTAGACCAGGGAACGCTTCTTGTGGCTGATGAGATGGACGCACATCTGCATCCTCTATTGACCAGGCATCTGGTATCCCTGTTTGACAGCACAGAATTCAATCCAAAGGGTGCTCAGTTGATCTTCACATCTCACAGCACCAATCTTCTTGATCTGGATTTGTTGAGAAGAGATCAAATTTGGTTCACAGAAAAAGACGAGCAGACAGCAGCCACCGATCTGTTCTCCCTTTACGATTTTTCCGTTCGCAAAGACACTAAAGTAGAAAAGGGTTATTTGATCGGCCGTTTTGGTGCGATTCCCTTTATCAAGGGAGGGCTGTAAATGGCACGCGGACAAATTGAAAAGCGTGGGCAGCGGCGCAGAAAACTAAAACCTGTCATTCTGATTGTGACGGAGGGTTCTCAAACTGAACCGAAGTATTTTGAACATTATCGCAGCCGCCAGACCAATATTGACATTCGTGTGGTCGGCAGCCGCACCAAAGGAGGTGAAACCGATTACCTTGGCCTGATTCGGAAAGCCGTGGAATATCAAAGTAAAAATCAGATTTCTGCATCAAATGGGGATGCGGTGTGGGTCGTTGCTGACGGTGATGTAAACTATAATAATCCTGATCCTATCGCCGCCAAGGACACCTTGCTCTCCAGAGCAAGGAAACTGGCAGATGCAAAGGGAATTCACATTGCAATCTCGAATCCCTGCTTTGAGTTTTGGTATTTGCTGCATTTTCAGTACACAACAAAATTTTTCAAAGATTACCCTGCAGTGAAGACAGCCTTGACCGCCTACCTCTCGGATTATGAAAAAGCCGGCGATGTGTATGCGCAGTTATCTGAACATACAACTGATGCGATCCAGAACGCCAAGCGTGTAGAACAATACCATATTCAAAATGACTGCAATAAACCGTTTGGGATCGCCGTTAATCCATTCACCGACATCTATCAACTGATAGAATCACTACTGTAACGGTACTCAGGATTTGAATTAAAGGCCGCATGGGATGCAAAAGCCCCACGCGGCCTTTATGTTTTGCCCTTGAAATCAAATCTCTATGAGTCTGATCTCTCGCCCTTGAACATGGGCATCGCGCAGCGTGAACAGCGTCCCCCCTTTGTCCCGTCCATCATACACCGCAATCACACGCTGCGACTGGGCAACCATATAGCGATTGCGGTTCATGTAGCACGAAGGAACATAGTGGTCGGAGATCACTTTCACACCAGCGCAGGCAGCCAGCAGTCTATGAAAGTCTTTGTTCTTCGTCTTCAGCCGGCCGGCATAGGGGATCGCTGCTTCTAAAAACAAGCCGTCATTTTCTTTTTTTGCTTCGGCAACGACTGCCGCAAACATAAGATCGGCACCTTCGGCAAAACCGGAAATAAATCGAGTATAGCCATCCTCAATCGCCGCTGCCACCTCCTTCCGCAATTCTTCTTCCACAAATTCCTTCTTCTCCGCTGGAATATCTCTGTGGCCCGTTATACAGCAGGTTTTCGTTTCGACTTCCATCCTG
>OERP01000197.1_pt1 | contig 13705 bp, 15 predicted proteins | sample 1540031 | NCBI WGS metagenome assembly OERP01 (sample SAMEA3891882, study PRJEB23780) | metagenome | biome: terrestrial biome; feature: animal house; material: Caecal content | place: Italy | collected 2015-05-05 | reverse complement strand
CGGCACCACCATCTATCTTTACACCGACACCTACAGCGGCCAGACCGCCGAGGTGCCCGACCTGACCGGCAAGAGCGCCGACTTTGCCAGCCAGATGCTGCACGCGGCAGGCTTCAACTGCATCGTGGAGGGCAGCGCCGCCGGCCTGGTCCAGAGCCAGAGCGCCGCCCCCGGCGACCGGGTCCAGCTTGGCACCATCGTGACCATTACCTGCGGGTAAAAGTGAAGGATGGGCGAAAACCGCAGAGCTCTACTTGCCTTGCCCGCAGCGTACCATTTATAATAAGGACAGACCATTTTGGAAACATATGGAAAGGGGATAGGAACGAATGGAAAAAATCGCAGCAAGAACCCTTCTGGCGGGGCTGACGCCCGCCGAACGCATCAACGCGGAGCAGACCGTCTCGCTGGTGACCACCGACAGCCGGGAGGCCGGGCCCGGGTGCGTGTTTGTAGCTTTCCCCGGCGAACACTTTGACGGGCACGACTTTGCCGCCAAAGCCCTGGCGGCAGGCGCGGAATGGGTGGTGCTCAACCACCCGGTGGAGGGCGTGCCCGAGGAAAAGACCATCCTCTGCCCCGACAGCTACCAGGCCATGATGCAGATGGGCGCCAACTACCGGGCCCAGTTTGCCCCCAAGGTGGTGGGCGTGACCGGCAGCGTGGGCAAGACCACCACCAAGGAGTTCTGCGCCACGGCTCTCAGCGCCCTGGGCGCCACCATCAAGACCGAGGGCAACCAGAACAACGAGCTGGGCCTGCCCCGCACTCTGTTCCAGATCGACGCCGGCACCCAGTACGCCGTCATCGAGATGGGCATGAACCATGCCGGCGAGATCAGCCGGCTGTCCCGCTGCGCCAGGCCGGACGTGGGCGTCATCACCTGCATCGGCCTGTCCCACATCGGCAACCTGGGCAGCCAGGAGAACATCTGCAAGGCCAAGCTGGAGATCTGCGACGGGATGCCCGAGGGCGCGCCCCTGGTGCTGAACTACGACGACCCCTTCCTGCGCAAGGCGGAGCTGCCCGCCCATGTCCGGCCCGTCTGGTACAGCATGACCAGCCAGGAGGCCGACGTTTACGCCTCCGCCATCCGGCAGGAGAACGACGGCATGAGCTTTTTGCTGGACGACGCCGAGAACGGCTGCTTCATGGTGCACATCCCGGCGCTGGGCCGCCACAACGTGGCCAACGCCCTGGCGGCCTACTGCGCCGCCAGCCAGCTGGGCCTGACCCCCAAGGAGGCCATCCAGCAGATGAAGCAGTTCCGCCAGACCGGGATGCGCCAGCATATGCTGGACTGCCACGGGGTGCGGATCATCGAGGACTGCTACAACGCCAACCCCACCAGCATGCGGGCGGCCCTGGCCATGTTCAAGGATTATCCCTGCAAGCGCCGGTTCGCCGTGCTGGCCGATATGCTGGAGCTGGGCGACGAGGCCCGCACCGAGCACGAGGAGCTGGGCCGCCTGGTGGCCCAGAGCGCCGTGGACGTCCTGATCACCTACGGCGAGCTGGCCCACCGCACCGCGACGGTGGCCGCGGCCAAGGGGGTGCGCACCATCCACGCCCACAGCTACGAGGAGATCGCGGGCTTCCTGGCCAAGATCACCGTCCCGGGGGACGCCGTCCTGTTCAAGGGCAGCCGGGCCATGGCGCTGGAAAACGCCGTCGAGCGGCTGCAGGCCCTGAAGGACGCCCAGGCCCTTGCCAGCGAGAGCGGCGAACGATCCTGACATTCGGAGAGTACACACATGATACGTTTTGCCTTGATCGTGGCGTCGGTGCTGGGGTTTGCCCTGACCGCCGCGGTCGGGAATCTGCTGACGCCCCTGCTGCGGGCCCTGGTCCCGCCGGAAAAGGAAAACACCCCTGACCCCAAACCCGGGCAGGACCCCCCCGAGCCCTCTGCGCCCCGGGGCCTGCCCACCATGGGCGGGCTGTGCTTCATCATCGGCACCCTGGCCGCGGTGGGCGGCAACCAGACCGCAGCGGCCAAACGGCTGGGCATCAGCCGTACCACACTGTGGCGGTATCTGAACCCCCAAAAGGCCGCGACAGGCAAAAAATAAACGGCCCCTATGCACCAGAAGAACCCTCTCAGTCCCATTTTGCCCCTCTCCGGCCCTGCGGGCCACCTCCCCCGCACGCGTGGGAGGTAGGACCTATAGGTTACGTTAGCCTCTCCCGCGTGCGGGAGAGGTGGCATGGAGCGAAGCGACATGACGGAGAGGGCTGCAAACGGCCTCACGCCCCCGCGTCATTCAGCTGGCTATACAAAAAAACTGCTCCTTTGTCCACACAGCGCGGAGAAAGGAGCAGTTTTTATATCCAGAAAAATTTTGGCGGGGCGGTGGGGCGGTCAGCGTTTGAGGTGGTTTTCCTCATAGTCCCGCAGGGCGTCCAGCGCCTTGGGGGCCAGCGGGAACAGGGCCACCATGTTGAACACCGTCATCAGGCCCACGCCCACGTCGCCCAGGTCCCAGACGAACTGGTAGGCCGCCAGGCCGCCCACAAACAGCATGACCAGGGCCAGCACTTTATACAAAGTCTGGCTCAGCCAGTTGTCGCCAAACAGGTAGGCGACGTTGGGCCGGGCGTAGAACAGGATGCCCAGGAAGGTGGAAAAGCTGAACAGCCACAAAATCACCGCGATGAACACCACGCCGAACTCGCCCAGATGGTACCGCATGGCGGCCTGCAGAAGGTCCATCCCTTCCAGGCCGGCGGTCAGGCTCTCGGGGGTCAGCAGCATAATCATGGCCGAGCAGCTGCAGATGACCAGCGTGTCGATGAACACGCCCAGCGCCTGCAGCAAGCCCTCCTTGGCGGGGTGGTCGATGTCGGCGGCGGCCGCCGCGCAGGGGGCCGAGCCGGACCCCGCCTCGTTGGAAAACAGCCCCCGCTTGGCGCCGTTCATGATGACCGCGCCGATGCCCCCGGCCACCGCCTGCCGCAGGCCGAAGGCCTCGGCAAAGATGCGGCCGAACACCGCGGGCAGCTGCCCGGCGCTGCGCAGGATGATGAACAGGGTGATGAAAAAGTAGCAGGCCGCCATCACCGGCACGATCAGGTCCAGCACCTTGACGGTGGCGTGCTTGCGCAGGACGATCACCGCCGCCAAAGCCACCAGCGCGACGGTGGACCACAAAGGCGGGATGTGGAAGGCGTTCTCAAAGGAGGAGGAGATGGAGTTGGCCGTCACCTGGCTGATGCCGCACCAGCAGATCAGCCCCGACAGGGCGAACAGGGACGCCATCACCGAGCGGCGGCGGCCGCTGCCCTCTTTGACGAACAGGTGGTGCAGGTAGTAGGCCGGGCCGCCCCGGTACCCGCCGTAGAGGGGGTCCTTCTCCTTGTACAGCTGGGCCAGGGTGGCCTCGATGAAGGCGGTGGAAGAGCCCAGCAGGGCGATGATCCACATCCAGAACACCGCCCCCGCGCCCCCGGCCGAGATGGCCGCCACCACGCCCACCAGGTTGCCCATGCCCACCCGGCAGGCCGTAGAGACGATCAGCGCCTGCACGCCCGAGATATGGCCCTCGCTGTCGCTCTGCTTGTTGTTTTCCAGCGTGACCCGCATCATCTCGGGGAACAGCCGGAAGGGCAAAAACCGCGTCCGCACCGTGAAATACACCCCCGCCGGCACCAGGATCAGCACCAGCAAAGACAGCCCCAGACTGCTGCCTCCCGGCAGGGGGATGCGGACAAGGTCCCCCCACAAAAAATGATAGATCGCTTCAATGACCGCCTGTATGGCCTGCATACGATACCCTCACACTTTCTCTGTTCCAAAATCTGTCCGCCCCTCCCGGGTGCCGGGCGGGGCGCTTCAGTGTCGTGATACAGTGTAGCACGGGCGGTATCTTTTGTAAAGTAAATCAATGAAACAACATCGAACGATTTTTTCGATGGATACCAGCACAAAAACCGGCCGTGCGCTCCCCTGCCTTTCCAAGCCCGGCTCGGCGTGATATAATAGTAAAAAAGCACGCCGTGTCAAACGGCACAGAAAGGAGATGTTGCGATGGGCCTGCTTGATTTCATCCTGCAGGAGTGTATGGACTGGCTCCATGACGCGCACCGCGTTGTCTGGACCGTTCTCATGCTGCTCCTGGCCTTTTTGGGCGGCTGCACGGCCATCCTGTTGCTGGCCCGGCACTGGGGCGGCGGCGTGTTCATGGGCGTCCTCACCCTGATCTATCTGGCCTTTCTGATCCATGGGCTCATCGCCAAGCCCAAGCCCTCCAAGCGCGGCTGGAACTCCTACTTTGATAAGCCCCGAAAGAAACCTTAGCCAACATACAAAAAACGGACCAGTTTTGCAACTGGTCCGTTTTTATCTGCGTCTTATCAGGGCGGCTTACTGTCTGTTCTGCGCCGGGCGGTCCGGGCCGGCGGGCTGCTCGCCGTCGAAAGGCAGCAGCTCCTCGCTGATGACCGAGAGCATCTCACCGAATTTGGCGCACTCCTCCGGGGAAAAGCGCTCCCGGATGCGGGCCACGGCGCTCTGGACGCGGTCGCCCGCGCCGCAGTAGGTCTCGTATTTCTGGGTGACGTGGAGCAGGTACTCCCGCTTGTCCTGGGCCGAACGGGTCTTTTCGACGTACCCCTTGCGCACAAGGCTGTTGATCTTATAGGCCGCGTTGGGGGTCGAGACGTGCATAAAGTCGGCGAACTCGTTGACCGTGGGGCTGCCCAGGGCCCGGATGGCTTCGGCGGCAAAGATCTCCGCCGCCGTCAGCCCGGTCTCCTGGTCCTGGAACCGCGCGAACAGCTCGTGGTAAAAGCGGAGGGTGAACTCCTTGTACGCCGTTTTTACGATCTGTTCCAGCATAGTGTTCCTCCCACAGGGCCTGCGGTGCGCCGCCGTTCCCGTCAGGTACACGCAGATGCCTCAGGGGCGTTGACCAGGGCAAAGGTCAGCTCGGCGGTGGCGGCCACCTGGCCGTCCACAGTCGCCTTGGCCTCGCCGATGCCCACGGGGCCCTTCTGCTTGGTCAGGGTGCACTCGATCTCCAGCACGTCGCCGGGGGTCACCTGGCGGCGGAAGCGGGCGTTCTTGATGCCGCCGAACAGGGCCAGCTTGCCCTTGTTCTCCGGCATGGACAGCAGGGCCACCCCGCCCACCTGAGCCATGGCCTCAACGATGAGGACGCCCGGCATCACATGGTACTGGGGGAAGTGCCCCTGGAAAAAGGGCTCGTTGACGGTGACGCACTTGATGCCCTTGGCCCACTTGCCTTCCTCCCCGTCCACGATGCGGTCCACCAGGGCGAAGGGGTAGCGGTGGGGCAGGATCTTGGCGATCTCGTCGGAATTGTACTTCATCATCTCTCAGCCCTCCCACTTCTTGAACAGGACGCAGGCGTTGTGGCCGCCAAAGCCCAGCGAGTTGGACAGCGCGTAGCGCAGCTCGGCATTGCGGCCGGTGTTGGGCACATAGTCCAGATCGCAGGCCGGGTCGGGCACCTTGTAGTTGATGGTGGCCGGCAGGTAGCCGTCCTTCAGGGCCAGGGCGGTGAAGATGGCCTCCACGCCGCCGGCAGCGCCCAGCATATGCCCGGTCATCGACTTGGTCGAGCTGACAGCCAGCTCATAGGCGTGCTGGCCGAACACCGTCTTGATGGCGGCGGTCTCGCCGGAATCGTTCAGCGGGGTGGAGGTACCGTGGGCGTTGATGTAGTCCACCTGACCGGCGGTGACGCCGGCGTCGTCCAGGGCCTGCTGCATGGCGCGGGCGCCGCCCTCGCCGCCGGGGGCCGGGGCGGTGATGTGGTAGGCGTCGCAGGTGGCGCCGTAGCCCACCACCTCGGCGTAGATCTTGGCGCCGCGGGCCTTGGCGTGCTCGTACTCCTCCAGCAGCAGGATGCCGGCGCCCTCGCCCAGCACAAAGCCGTCGCGCTCGGCGTCAAAGGGGATGGACGCACGGTTGGGGTCATCCCCCACATGCAGCGCCCGCATGGAGGTGAATCCGCCGATGGACAGCGGGGTCACGCAGGCTTCGGCGCCGCCGCACAGCATCACTTCGGCGTAGCCGTCCCGGATGTGGCGGAACGCGTCGCCCACGGCGTTGGAGCCGCCGGCGCAGGCGGTCACAGGGCAGGTGCACATCCCCTTGAAACCAAAGGCAATGGCGATCTGGCCGGCGGCCATGTTGGCGATGCTGGAGGGGATATAGAAGGGCGAAGCCTTGTCGAAGCCCTTCTGCAGGCAGCGGGTCTGCTCGCTCTCGGTGGTGGAGATGCCGCCGATGCCGCTGGAGACGATGACGCCGCAGCGCTCATGATCGACGGCTTCCAGGTCCAGGCCGCTGTCGGCCATGGCTTCCTTGGCGGAGGCCAGGGCAAACTGGCTGTAGCGGGCCATGTGCCGCACTTCCCGCTTGTCGATGACAGTGGTGGGGTCCCAGTCCTTGACCTCGCCGGCCAGGTGGACCTTCTGTGCGGACGAATCGTACTGGGTGATGGGCGCGATGCCGCACACCCCGTCACGGACGGCCTGCCAGCTCTCGGCGATGTTGTGGCCCAGAGGGTTGACGGTGCCCATGCCGGTGATAACAACTCTGCGTTTTTCCATCTTATGCGTTCCTCCTCACATTCCCATGCCGCCGTCCACGCTGAGCACCTGCCCGGTGATGTAGCCTGCCTCCTCCGAGGCCAGGAACGCCACCGCGGCGGCCACGTCCTCGGGGCTGCCGGCGCGGCCCACCGGGATGGTGGACAGCATGGCCTGCCGGGCGGCGTCGGGCAGGGCCGCGGTCATATCGGTGGAGATGTAGCCGGGGGCCACCGCGTTGACGGTGATGCCCCGGGCACCCATCTCCTTGGCCAGGGACTTGGTCATGCCGATCAGGCCGGCCTTGCTGGCGCAGTAGTTGACCTGGCCGGGGTTGCCCCGCAGGGCCACCACCGAGCTCATGTTGACGATGCGGCCGTAGCGCGCCTTCATCATGGGGCGGATGGCCGCCTTCATGCACAGGAACGCGCCCTTGAGGTTGGTTTCGATGACGGCGTCGAAGTCGTCCTCTTTCATGGCCATGGCCAGGCCGTCGCGGGTGATGCCCGCGTTGTTGACCAGGATGTGGATGCCGCCCAGCTCCTTGACCGCGGTGTCGATCAGGGTCTTGGCGGCGGCGGGGTCGGCCACGTTGCCCTGGACGGCCCGGGCCTCCACGCCCAGAGCCTTGAGCTCTTCCAGGGTCTTTTCCGCGGCGGCGGTGTTGCCCGCATAGGAGAATACCACGTTTGCGCCGCGGCGCGCCAGCTCCAGGCAGATCGCCCGGCCGATGCCGCGGGAGCCGCCGGTGACGACGGCGTTCTTTCCACTCATGCTGCCCATGTTACTCTCCTTTCAGCGCCTCGCAGAGGGCGTCGATGTCGGCGCAGGTCTCCACCGCGCAGGTGTGGATGGAGGGGACGGTCTTTTTGACAAAGCCGCTGAGGACCTTGCCGGGGCCGATCTCCACGATCCGCTCCACACCCAGCTCGGCCATCCGGCGGATGGTGTCCTCCATGTAGACCGAGGACTGCACCTGGCGCTCCAGCAGGGCGGGGATGGTGTCCCCCTCGCCCATCTCACGGCCCAGGCAGTTGAACAGGACGGGGAACTGCATCTCGCCGAAGGGCTCGGTCTGGAAGCGCTCCCGCAGGGCGTCGCCGGCCGGGGCCAGCAGCGAGGTGTGGAAGGGGCCGCTGACCTTCAGGGGCATGCAGCGCTTGGCGCCCAGCTCCTTGGCCTTGGCGGCGGCTGCGTCCACCGCAGCCTTCTGCCCGCCGATGACCAGCTGGCCGGGGCAGTTGTAGTTGGCGATCTCCACCACCCCTTCCGGGGCGGCTGCCTCACAGGCGGCGCGCAGCTTGTCCCGGTCCAGGCCCAGCACGGCGGTCATGCCGCAGGGCACGCCGGCGGCAGCCGCCGCCATGGCCCTGCCCCGGAAGGCGGCCAGCTCCACCGCCTGCCTGGCGGTAAAAACGCCGGCGGCGCACAGGGCCGAATACTCGCCCAGGCTCAGCCCGGCGGCGTAATCGGGGCGGATGCCCTTGTTGTACAGGATGGCGGTCATGCCGGCGGCAAAGGCCACCATACAGGGCTGGGTGTACTCGGTCTGGTTCAGCACGCCGTCGGGATCGGTAAAGGAAACCGTCTTGAGGTCAAAGCCGGCCTCGGCGCTGTCCAGCACGGCCCGGAACTCGGGGTATGCCTCGTACAGGTCGGCGCCCATGCCGGGGTGCTGGCTGCCCTGACCCGCGTACAAAAATGCTGTTTTCATGCTTCGAGTCCTTTCAGCGTAGCCTCACAGCCAGCCATCATTTCCTCAAAGATCTTACGCAGGGGCTTGACCTCGTGCAGCATGCCTGCCACCTGGCCGGACATAAAGCTGCCGGTGTCCAGGTCGCCGTCAAAGACGGCGCGGCGCAGGGAGCCCAGGGTCAGCTTCTCGCGCTCGGCCAGGGGCATATTCTCCTTTTCCATCTCCAGGTACTGGCGGGCCATCTTGTTCTTCAGCACGCGGACGGGCGCGCCGGTGGTGCGGCCGGTGACGACGGTGTCGTTGGCGCCGGCCTTGATCAGGGCCTGCTTATAGTTGGGATGGATGGGGCACTCCTCGCTGACCAGCAGGCAGGTGCCCACCTGGACGCCGCAGGCGCCCAGGGCGTAGGCGGCTGCCATCTGACGGCCGTCGGCGATGCCGCCGGCTGCGATGACGGGGGCGCTGACCGCGTCCACCACCTGGGGCACCAGGGCCATGGTGGTCATCTCGCCCACATGGCCGCCGCTCTCGGTGCCCTCAGCGATGAAGCCGTCCACATGGTAGCGCTCGAGGCGCTTGGCCAGGATGGGGGCAGCCACCACGGGGAACACCTTGATGCCGGCCTCTTTCCAGGCGGGGACGTACTTGCCGGGGTTGCCTGCGCCGGTGGTGACCACCTTGACCCCCTCCTCCACGACGACCTTGGCCAGCTCGTCGATGTGGGGGTTCATCAGCATCAGGTTGACGCCGAAGGGCTTGTCGGTGGAAGCCTTGGCGGTGCGGATCTCCTTGCGGAGGGTCTCGGCGTCCATGCCGCCGGAACCGATCAGGCCCAGCGCGCCGGCGTTGGAAACGGCGGCAGCAAAGGCGCCGGTGGCGATGTTGGCCATGCCGCCCTGGATGATCGGGAACTCAGTCCCCAGAAGCTCATTGATTTTCATGTTAAACTCCTTCTAAAACTACGGGCGTACAGGCCGTTAGGCAAGCTGCAGCAGGGCGCCGGCCCAGGTCAGGCCGCCGCCAAAGCCGGCGCACAGCACCTTCTGGCCGCTGCGCAGCTGGCCCGAGCTGACCAGCTCGTCCAGCAAAATGGGGACGCTGGCAGCCGAGGTATTGCCGGTGTGGGCAATGTTGCCGGCGCATTTGGCGGGGTCCAGCTTCAGCTTTTTGATGGCGTGGTCCAGGATGCGCTGGTTGGCCTGGTGGAAGGCGAAGCGGTCCACCTCGTCCAGGGAGATGCCGGCCTTGGCCGCCACCTCTTTGGCGCAGCGGGGCAGCACTTCCACCGCAAAGCGGAACACTTCCTTGCCGTCCATGTGGATATAACTGGGGGCGCCGGTGTTGACGCCGGGGATATACAGCACTTCGCTGTTGCCGCGGCTGCCCATCACAGCGCACAGGGAGGGGTAATCCTCTCCCCACTGCACGACGGCCGCGCCTGCGCCGTCGCCGAACAGCACGCAGGTGGAGCGGTCGGTAAAGTCGGTGATGCGGCTCAGCACCTCGCACCCGATCACGAGGCCGTACTTGCGCTCGCTGGCAGCCAGCAGGCACTCGGCGGTGTGCAGGCCGTAGACGAAGCCGGCGCAGGCCGCGTTCAGGTCAAAGCAGACGGTGTCCTCGGCAAGGCCCAGCTCTTTCTGCAAAACGCAGGCCGCCGAGGGGGTCATGGTGTCCTGGGTCAGGGTCGCCACCAGGCAGACGCCGATCTCGGCGGGGGCAATGCCCGCGCGCTCGATCGCCTGCCGGGCCGCCGCCAGGGCCAGGCCCAGATGGGTCTCGCCTTCGGCGCAGTAATGGCGGCTCTTGATGCCGGTGCGGGTGGTGATCCACTCGTCGCTGGTATCGACCCGTTTTTCCAGGTCGAAATTGGTCACTTCCTGCACAGGCAGGGCCGAACCGGTGCTGATGAGCTTGATGCCACTCATACGCGCTCCTTTCTCAGGGCGTTGGCGCCCATCATGCGGAATTTTTTATACCGGGCCGCAGCCAGGGCCGAACCGCTCATCTTGGACAGGGCAGCCAGCTCTTTGGCCAGCAGCTCGTCCAGGGCGCGGTAAACGGCCTGGGGGTCGGTGTGGGCCCCGCCTTCCGGCTCGGGGATGACGCCGTCGATCACCTTCAGTTCCAGCAGGTCGGCGGCGGTCAGCTTCATAACGTCGCAGGCCTCGGCCGAGCGGGAGGCGTCCTTCCACAAAATGGCGGCAAAGCCCTCCGGGGAAAGCACCGAGTAGACGGCGTTCTCCAGCATAAAGACGCGGTTGCCCACGCCCAGCGCCAGCGCGCCGCCGCTGCCGCCCTCGCCGGTGACGATCGAGATGACCGGCACCGTCAGGCGGGAGGACAGCGCCAGGGTCGAGGCGATGGCCTCGCCCTGGCCGTGGGCCTCGGCCTCCAGGCCGGGGTAGGCGCCCGCCGTGTCGATGAAGGTGACGATGGGCCGGCGGAACTTTTCGGCCTGCAGCATCAGGCGCTGGGCCTTGCGGTAGCCCTCGGGGGAGGGCATGCCGAAGTGGTAGGCCACGTGCTCTTCCAGGGTGTGGCCCTTGCGGTGGCCGATGACGGTGACCGGCTTGCCGTGGAACAGGCCCACGCCGCCGTAGATCGCGCCGTCGTCCATGCAGCGGCGGTCGCCCCGCTGCTCAAAGAAATCGGTAAACAGGGCGGAGACGAACTCCGCGGTGCCCGGCCGGTCCGGATGACGGGCCAGGGCCACCCGCTGGGCGGGTTTCAGCTCATTTGCCACGGCTGTCCCCTCCTTTTCCATGCAGTTTGAGCAGGCGGATCAGGGTATTGCGCAGCCGGGCCCGGGGGACGATGGCGTCCACAAAGCCGTGCTCCAGCAGGTACTCTGCCGTCTGGAAGCCTTCGGGCAGTTTTTCGCCGATGGTCTGCTCGATGACCCGGGGCCCCGCAAAGCCGATCAGCGCGCCGGGCTCGGCCAGCATGATGTCGCCCAGGCTGGCAAAGCTGGCGGTGACGCCGCCGGTGGTGGGGTGGGTGAAGATCGAGATATACAGCCCGCCGTGCTCCGAGAAGCGCTCGATGGCGGCGGCGGTCTTGGCCATCTGCATCAGGGAGAGGATCCCCTCCTGCATCCGGGCGCCGCCGCTGGCCGAAAACAGGATCAGCGGCAGCTTGTTCTTGTCGGCGTACTCCACCAGGCGGGCGACTTTCTCGCCCAGGGCGGCGCTCATGCTGCCCATGAAGAACCGGCTGTCCAGGACGCCGGCCGCCACCTTCTGGCCGTCGATGCGGCCCAGGGCGGTGACCACGCCCTCGCCCAGGCCGGTGCGGCGGCGGGCGCCGTCCAGCTTGGCCTCATAGCCGGGGAACTCCAGCGGGTCGCTGGAGATCAGGTCCTCGTCCATCTCCTTGAAGCTGCCCTCGTCCAGCACCAGGCTCAGGCGGTAGTAGGCGCCGATGGGGTGGTGATAGCCGCACAGGGGGCAGACGTACTGGTTTTTGACCAGCTCCCGCCGCAGGACGGGCTGCCCGCAATGGGGGCAGTTCTCCTCGGTGTTGCCGGGCAGCACCGCGCCCGAATCCCGCAGGGCCTTCAGGCTCAGCAGCTTGTGCCGCCGGCGGACAAATACGTTGCTCATGCCTTAGCCTCCTCGTCCCCGGCGCTGCTCCATTTGAGCAGGGTGTCCAGGTTCTCGTCCAGGAAGGCGGTGGTGCAGGTGCCCCGGACAAAGTCGGGGTGGTACAGGATCTGGTGCAGCAGGTCGGCGTTGTTGGCCGGCCCGTCGATCGCCAGCTCCTCCAGCACCCGGCGCATCCGGCGGATGGCCTCCAGCCGGGTGGGCGCCCAGACCACCAGCTTAGCCATCAGCGAGTCGTAGTAGGGCGGCAGGGTGTAGCCGCTGTACAGGCCGGTGTCCACCCGGACGCCGCAGCCCCCCGGCAGATGCAGGAAGTTGATCTTGCCCGGGCAGGGCTGGAAGTTGTGGGCGGGGTCCTCGGCGTTGACCCGGCACTCGATGGCGTGGCCCCGGAGGGTGATCTCCTCCTGGGTGTGGGACAGGGGCAGCCCCGCGGCGATGCGGATCTGCTCCCGCACCAGGTCCATCCCGGTGACGAACTCGGTGACCGGGTGCTCCACCTGGATCCGGGTGTTCATCTCGATGAAGTAGAAGTTGCCGTCGGGGTCCAGCACGAACTCGATGGTGCCGGCGTTCTCGTAGTGGGCCGCTTTGGCGGCGGCCACGGCGGCCGCGCCCATCTTCTCCCGCAGCTCGGGGGTCAGGGCGCGGGAGGGCGACTCCTCCAGCATCTTCTGGTTGCGGCGCTGGATGGAGCAGTCCCGCTCCCCCAGCTGGATCACATGGCCCATCTTGTCGGCCATGATCTGGAACTCGATGTGCTTGGGGTTCAAAATCAGCTTTTCGAGGTACATCTCGCCGCTGCCGAAGCAGGCGACCGACTCGCTGCGGGCCTCCTCAAAGAGGGGGATCAGCTGGTCGGGCTCAAAGACGCGGCGCATACCGCGCCCGCCGCCGCCGGCCGACGCCTTGATCAGGACCGGGTAGCCGATGGAATCGGCCAGGGCCTTGGCCTCCTCTGCGGTGGCCACCGCCCCGTCCGAGCCGGGCACCACCGGCACGCCGGCGGACTGCATCAGCTTGCGGGCGGCCGCCTTGTTGCCCATGGCGCGGATGACGTCCCCGGAGGGGCCGATGAAGGCGATGCCGGCCTCCGCGCAGGCGTCGGCAAACTGGTCGTTCTCGCTCAAAAAGCCGTAGCCGGGGTGGATGGCGTCGCAGTGGGCGGCCTTGGCCACCGTCAGGATGGCGTCCATATTCAGATAGCTGTCCGCTGCCCGGGCGGGGCCGATGCAGTAGGCTTCCTCGGCCAGCTGAACGTGGATGGCCTCGGCGTCGGCGGCGGAGTAGACCACCACCGGCTCGATCTCCAGTTCACGGCAGGCCCGCTGGATGCGCAGGGCGATCTCGCCGCGGTTCGCAATCAAAACACGCTTGAACATGGCCTTACCCTTCCCGGTAGCGGATCAGGCTGTCCCCAAAGGACACCAGCGCGCCGTCTTCCTGCAGGATCGCTTCAATGACGCAGTCGCACGGAGCCTTGACCTCGCTCATCATCTTCATTGCCTCCATGAGGCAGACGGTCTGACCCTTCTGCACCTTGTCGCCGACCTGCACAAAGGGCGGCTGATCGGGCGCAGGCGCAATGTAAAAGGTGCCCACCACAGGGGCGGTGATGCACTTGCCCTCCTCCGCAGGGGCGGGGGCGGCGGTGTTCGTCGGTTACGCCGTCAAGGGCAGCGTGGCGGTGCTGGCGGTGGCGCTGGCCATCCCCAGCCAGGTGGTGCAGCTGTTCAACCGGGAGGCCGCAGTGGTGTCGGTGGGGGCGCAGTATCTCTCCATCGTCTGCTTCTCTTACCCGGCAGTGACACTGACCAACGTTTTGGCCACGGTACTGCGCAACACG
>OERP01000190.1_pt1 | contig 13945 bp, 13 predicted proteins | sample 1540031 | NCBI WGS metagenome assembly OERP01 (sample SAMEA3891882, study PRJEB23780) | metagenome | biome: terrestrial biome; feature: animal house; material: Caecal content | place: Italy | collected 2015-05-05 | reverse complement strand
CAAAGATTGGGCCAGCAGTCCGGCCTGGGCGTCCAAGAAGGCTCGGTTTTTGTGGCTGTAGACGAGCTCGGCCTGCTCTTCCTGGGTGCGGGCCTGCTGGTAGCGCTGCTGGGCCGCCTGCAATGCCTGCCGGGAGGCGTTGCAGTCCTCTAGCCTCTGGTACAGGCTCTGGATGGCCTTTTGCTTTTCCTGGGCCCGCTCCTGACGCTGGCGCAGAGTTTCCTGCTTTTCCGTCAGGCCCTGGGTTTCCTGGAAACGCTTCTGGTCGGCTTCCAATGCCTCGTTCTTTTGCTGAATATCTTCCGAAAGCGCCGCTTGCCGTTGGGTGAGTTCATCCCGCTGGGCTTGCAGCGCGGTGATCTCCTGCCGCTTCTGCCTGCAATCTGCAGCCTGGCTGGCCAGGGACTGCAAAACGGTTTGACGGTCCTGGGTCTGGGCAATTTCCCGCAAAAGGCGTTCCCGTTGCGCTTCCACGTCGGCGAGGCCGGCCAGCTCCTGTTTCCGGCTTTCCAGCAGGCGGGTCTGGATTTGCTGGTCGTTCTGCTGCCGGGCCTGTGCCTGCTCCCCGCCGTCGATTTGCTGGTCAAGGGCGGCCAAAGCGGTTTCTTTTCGGGCCAGTTCCTGATACTGGGACCGCGCCGCCTGAAGGGCGGCCAGCTCCCGGCTGTAAGCGTCCCGCTGGGGCTGCTTGTCCTGTTCCTGCTGCAAGGTTTTCTGTGCCTGTTCCACCTGCGGCAGCAGGGCGTCCCGGTTCTTGGTTGCAGCTTCCAGATTTTGCTGTGTTTTTTGGGCGGTTTCTGCCTTGCCCAGCAGGGCGGAAGCTTCGTTCAGCTGGGCTTCCAGCTGATCCAGAAGCTGCTGTTGGCGGGTTTCCTCGGCCTGGTCCTGTTCAATCAGCTGTCCGAGCAATTCCTCGATATCCTGGAAGGGCAGTTCCCCGGCCTGCGCTTTTTGAAGCTGAGGACTGAGGGGGTTCTCCGCAGGGCAGACGGCGCCGGCGATGTACTGCCGGACGCTGGCCCGGGCTGTTTCACAGGCCTTTTGCAGGACGGCGGACCGCTCTTTTACCCGGTCCTGAAACACCATATAAAACCGGGTCTTGAAGATCTTCCGGAAAATCTCCTGCCGGCTTTTGGTGTCTGCCAACAGCAGCTTGAGAAAATCCCCCTGGGCGATCATGGCGATTTGAGAAAACTGGCTGCGGTCCAGCCCGATGATCTGGTTGATCTCCCGGGTAACCTCACGGCTCTTGGTGACGAGGCGTCCGTCCGGCAGCCGGAGCTCGGCGTCCGCCTTTTGCACCACGCTGCCCGCGCCCCGTTTGGAAGGCCGCTTATACTCGGGGTTCCGGTGGACGGTATAGGTTTTGCCGCCGTAAGAGAAGGTCAGTTCCACAAAGGTTGGGGTGTCCGGCTGGGCGTACTCGGAGCGGAACATGGAAGGGTCCCGGTTGCTGCCGCTGGGCTCCCCGTAGAGGGCGTATGTAATGGCGTCGAACAGGGTGGTTTTACCGGCTCCCGTGTCGCCGGTGATCAGGTAAAGTCCCTGTCGGCCCAGCTGTTCCAGGTCTACCGTCACCTGACCGGCGTATGGCCCAAAGGCGGACAGGGTCAACTGCAAAGGTCTCATGCCATATCCTCCTCCAAAATGGAATCCATCAGGGCCTGCGAGAAAAGACGCTGCTCCTGGCTCATGGCGTGACCGTTCTGCCGGAGGTAAAAATCTTCCAGCATTTCCAGAGGGCTTTTCTTCTGGCTGCTTTCGGCCTCGTCCGGCAGAGAGCCTGCCGCGTGTTGGGGCCGCTGGTAGTCCAGCCGCATCAGGTAGGGGTAAATGACCCGCAGCTTGCTCATTGCATCGGGGATGGCTTCCGGGTCGGTGAGGGTGATGTGCAGGTAACTCTCAGGGTAGGTCGTTCCCTGGTAAAAGCCGCGGAAAACCAGCTCCTGGTAGCTGCCTTTTAGCTCCTGCATATCCCGCAGCGGGGTCAGGGGAATGGTGCGGATGTTGACAGGGCCTTTTTCCAGCAGTTCCACCACTGTCACAGACTTCTGCTGCCCTGCCTCCGAAAAGGAATACTTGAGAGGGGTGCCGCAGTAGCGGATGGTGGGGCGGCCCACCTGCTGGGGGCCGTGGAGGTGTCCCAGGGCCACATAATCAAAGGCATCGAAGAGGGAAGCGTCCACCTGGTCAGCGCCGCCGACAGACAATTCCTCCGAATCACAGCGGGCGGCCCCGGTGACAAACTGATGCGTCACCAGAACGTTTCGCTCCTCCCGGTTGACATCCATAGCGCCGATGGCGGCGGCCATGGCATCGTTGTAGGTGACGATTTTTTGGTCGGGAAAAAAGGGGCGCACATGGGAGGGCTTGAGGAAGGGCAGCAGGTAAAGATTGATCGGTCCCCAGCGGTCTGACAGACGGAAACAGGCGGCCTGGCCGTCGTAGACAGGGGACAGGTGAATGCCGCTCTGGGCCATCAGCCGCCCGCCGAAAGCGACCCGCTCGGGGGAGTCGTGGTTGCCGCTGATGATATAGGTCGGGATATTCTGCTGGGAGAGCTGGACCAGAAAATTGTCCAGCAGCACCATTGCCTCAGCGGAGGGAACCGATTTGTCGTACACGTCCCCGGCAATCAAAACGCCGTCGGGTTGTTCCTCGCCAATGATGCGCAGAATCTGTTCCAAAATATAGACTTGATCTTCCTGCATGGAAAATTCGTTCACCCGCTTGCCCAGATGCAGGTCCGAAAGGTGAATCAGTTTCATGGAAAAACTCCCTTCCAGGATAGGATGGTTCGGCGATAGTCGTTTCTGTTTACCCCCATTATAACACGTTTGTGCGGGATTGCATACGCGGAACTTCGAGAAGGACGCTTTAACAGATCATTCGACGATGGATCAGCAAATATCTTGCGGGATAAGACAAGTTATGATATACTTTAATATCCACTGAACAACACAAAATCCAAGTTACAGCGTGACTTTTTAGTAGTCATGCGCTATAATAGGTGCAAGGAAACCATCAGAACAAGTCCAAAACCTTGCACATGGAGGTGCGCGATGTATCGATACAGCAACGGACAGATCAGTCTGTCAGACTTCAAGCAGCCAGTGGGGATGAATCTCAAGGAAAACAATCGCTGGGTTAAAAAGGCGCAAACCATCCCCTGGCTGGAGATCGAACATCGCTATGCCGCGCTGTTCACAAACCGCAAGGGCAACGTGGCCAAGCCGCTGCGTCTGGCGCTGGGGGCATGTATCATCCAGGCGGAATACGGATATTCAGACGAAGAAACTGCGCTGCAAATCCAGGAAAATCCCTATCTGCAGTACTTCTGCGGCTATCCCGGATACGATGATGAAAAGCTGCCCTTTAACCCCTCGCTCATGGTGTATTTTCGCAAGCGGCTGACGCCGGAGATACTGGGTGAAATCAACGAAATGATTGTGCGGGATGCCAGGGCGCGGCAGGAGCAGGCGGCGGAGGCGGAAGCTGAGGATGATGATTCTGACGACCACCCCGGAGATAGCGGCAACAGCGGCGCTGTGATTGTGGACGCCACCTGTGCGCCGTCCAACATCCGTTATCCACAGGACACCGCCCTGCTGAATGAAGCGCGGGAAAATGCGGAAGAGCTGCTGAATGTGCTGCACGATTCCACGGATGGGAAAAAGCCCCGTACTTACCGCAGATGCGCCCACAAAGAGTACCTGAAATACGCGAAAAGCCGCAAACACACCGCCAAACAGACCAGAAAATGTATTCGAAAGCAGCTGGGCTATCTGCGCCGCGACCTTGCCGCTATTGACGAAAAGTTAGAGCTCGGCAAAGCCCTTACAGAACGGCAAAACGATCGTTTGTCCACAATCCGCACGATTTATGCACAACAGAAGTACATGTACGACCACCGCACCCACAGCGTGCCGGATCGGATTGTCAGCGTGAGCCAGCCCTTCGTCCGCCCCATTGTGCGGGGAAAGGCCGGCAAGCCGGTGGAGTTCGGCATAAAACTGGATATCAGCGTGGTAGATGGATGGTCCCGGTTGGAATACGCCTCCTTTGACGCTTATAATGAAGCCGGTCATCTGAAGGATATCGTCGAGCGATTCTGTCAGCGGGAAGGACATTATCCCGCCCGCATCCTGGCCGACAAAATCTACCGAACCCGCGAGAATCTGACGTACTGCAAAGCACACGGGATTCGGCTGTCCGGTCCGCCTTTGGGCAGACCCCGAAAAGGTGAGATTCGCGACAAGGCTCAGGATTATAAAGACGAATGCGAGCGCGTAGAAGTGGAGCGCAGGTTCAGTCTGGCAAAACGCAAATGCGGCATGGGCCTGGTGACTGCAAAGCTGCAGCAAACAGCAGCCCATGTGGTCGCCATGTCCGTTCTGGTGCTGAATCTGCGTAGGATTCGGTGCGCCTTTTTGCGGGTGCTCGTAGGATGGCCGGAGGTTTTTCGCATGAGGAAAAAACTATTGATTGTTCAGTAGACATTATAATAGACTACCATTCCAGCATCCAGGGCTCTAAGAGCTAGACCGACAGACAAGTGCGTCTTTCCCACACCAGGAGGTCCCAGAAAAATCACATTCTCATTTCTGGCTACAAAGGCTAGCGTCCCAAGCTCTTCGATCTGTCGCTTGTCAATGCTGGGTTGAAAGTTGAAATCAAATTCTTCCAGCCGCTTGTGGTGCGGCAGCCTTGCCAGTTTTAAACGTGTTTCTCGGCTTTTTCGCTGGCGTTCCTGCTGTTCAGAGGATAACAAGTCATGGAGGAACTGAACATAGGTCTGCTGACTGTGAAGAGATTGTTCCAGCTGTGCATCCAAAAGTTGAGCTGCCGTGTGCAGCCCCATCTGTTCCAGGAGAGAGCGGGTATGTTCCAGCTCAACCATGTGCTGCACCTCCCAGCAAGGAGTCATAGAAATGCAGAGAACGAACTTCTACACGAACGTCCTGTTGGTGTGCTGCTGGATAAGGAGCAGCAATCCCTTTGCGTTCTGCCAGGCCCTTGTATTGGCCGGGCAGCCAGACAATTTTACCCGTATGGTACTGCAGCTGGTGCTGGGCTAGAAGGATCTCTCCATAATAGATTTCTAGCTGCCCTTTCACTGCTCGAACCTGTACTTCCTTTCCGCTGTACTGCCAGGGTACACCATACCGGATGCCGTCAAAGCTTACAAGTCCATCTCTTGTAACTGTTCTCGTTTCCCAGTGCATTCGATCCTTGAATCAGCCCCCTGCCCTTGTGGCCTGTATCTCAATTCCTCAAGCATTTGTCAAAATATCATTTTTATGGGCCTATAGCTCAGCTGGGAGAGCGTTCGGTTCGCATCCGAGAGGTCATGGGTTCGAATCCCACTAGGTCCACCAAATTGCCGCAGCGTTTTTTAGCGCTGCGGCTTATTTTTTGCGTTTTTTTGCCAGACAAATTAGCCGCCATAGGATATCGAAGCGTGAGCCACAATATTAGGCAAAAGGCCCAAAGATAGCCCGTTGTCTTCGTCTAATGTGACAACACTCTTTTTCGAGTCAGTGGGGGGCTTTTGAGGGGCTTGTTTAAGGTTCTTTTGTGCCCGTTTTCTGGTGCTGTTGGCCATAGAATGGGCTTTAAATTCCTCAAATTCCTCCAGCGATACATTCAGAACGATCTCGACCTCATAGTTTCGACCGACCCGAACTTGCTTGATGAACTGATGCAGGATTGCCTGGCGCTCATTAAAATTTGCGCCATCGTAGGCATTGGCCCAAGTGAACAAATCGTCACAGTCTCTCTTCATTTTTTTGGTTGCTTCCTGTAATGCTTGCTCTTCGGCCTTTGCTTTTTGGAGGTCCTCCCCCGCCTTGATGACGGCAGCTTTGGTTTCTGCCATCATCTCAGCCAGGGTATCGCGGTCCAAAGCACTCTTGCCCTGGATGACCAGAATGGTCTCTGCTTTTAGTATATCCTGCTCCTGGCGTTTGGTTTCCAGCTCTTTTTCAAGACGATCTATTTCTTGTTTGACCCGCTCCTGCTCTTTGCCCCGCATTTCCTCCAGGAGTTTTCTTTTGGAGCATTCCCGGATTTCTGCGAACTTCATCCGAACAACACTCTCAACAATGTTGTCCAGCGTAATCACACCGTAGCCAGACTGGCCATCACACTGACCAGGATGGCGGACATTATAGTTGCAGCTGTACCGGATGCGCTTTTCCCTCGTCACAGTACCATCGGCGCGGATGCGCTTCCGGACACCGCTGGCAAGACTCAACCGGTTTCCGCAGTGAGCGCAGAAGACAATACCACACAAAAGTGCCTGGGAACTGTAGCTGAGGGGATTTGCGCCTCTTTCCCGCTTCCGGGCATGACGCGCTTCCTGAGCCCGCTCGAACAGATCAGGATCAATGATTTGCAGTTCCGGGCAGGCAGTTTCCACATTGCCATTGATAAGGTATCCAGTGTAGCTTTTGTTTTGAATCATCCGAACAATGCTCACGTTCGGAATGTTCTTGCCATTGCGGCCCATGATGTTGTGTTCGCACAGATAGTTGCAGATTCGCCTTGCACCATACCCTTCATATACATACTTCTGGAAAATCAGCCGGACAACCTCAGCTTCCTTCTCGTCGATCTCCAGATCATACACCTCGTGGTTCCGTTTATTGATCCTTCCACGCTTGACAAGACGGTAGCCATAGGCAGCTATGCCGCCGGTATACAGACCTTCTGCAGTCAGCTGCTCCATCCGGGTCCTGGTTCGGACGGAAGTCTTGATGCTCTCCCCCGATGCCTGCCAGTACCGGATGTAGTTCATCAGCTTGTCCACATGGGTATCGAACCGCTGCTGGCCTTCCTGGGTGCTCCACACCTCAACGCCCTGCTTGACAAACCACTCAACGATAAAGGGGGTCTCATCGTCTCGGCGGCCCAGGCGGTCAAACATAAAGACCAGAAGGACATCAAATTCTCTTGCTACTGCTGCCTGTTGAATCTGCTGCAGCTGATCCCGTTCCTTGGCCGACTTCTTGAAACCGGAGACGCCTTTCTCAGAGAACTCCTTGACAATCTCCCAGCCCTTCTCCTTTGCAAATGCACGGCAGGCTTCCTTCTGCATGGGGATATCGTCTTTATCGACCTGTCCCAGAGTTGAAACGCGGTACAATGTATAGACTCTTTTTTTCATAGTTGTTTTCTCCTTTTTTCAGGATGCAAAAACAACGATTATACGCTTTTCAAGGTACAGGCCGGATGAGCTTCAACTCATCCTATCGTCATTTTAGTGCATCACAAACTGTAAGGCAAGGATGTCTCAACGGTCAAGTTCCAGTTTGTTTACTGCTGCGCACCGTATCCTGAATCAGCTGATGGAGTGCCTCCATCCCTTCGCCATCCGAAGCATAAGTGAGTCGCACAGTACGACCATTGATCGTAATGACTTCTTGTTTACCCATATTGTTTTGCTCTTTCACTTGGTTCTTTCCTCCTCTCGGCTCATGCCCAGACTGACCTTGATCGCCATTTCAATCTGGTTCATCTCATCCTCACTGGCCTGACCAGCAAACCGCTGTACACGGCACTTGTCGATGGTAAAGATTTGTTCCAGCTGTACAATGGACGGAACTTTCAGTCCCGGGTTGTGGTCAAGCAGGACGTGGGTAGGCAGATGGCGTTTCTTATCCACCCTGGATGTAAGGGTGGCAATGATGAGCGTGGGCGAATGCTTGTTGCCCGCATCATTCTGCAGAATCACCACCGGCCGTTCCCCGCCTTGCTCCGAGCCAACATGGGGTTCCATGTTGGCGTAGTAGATGTCTCCCCGGCTGTATTGCCAGTTTTCAGGAATCATAGGCTATGCACCCCCTTGTGTTTCATTATGTAAGACACCGCCCGCAGTGCAGGCGGTGTCTGAGCAAAAGGGGGATATACAGGAGAGATCAGAACTTCATGGGCAGAACTCTCTTCTTGCTGCTTCCGTTGTAGATGCAGAAGACCTGGTAGAGATACTTCTTATACCCTGCCATATTGACGCCCATGGCCCGGCCTTCCCGGTAGATGGTCAGGGGATCAGTTTTATGCAGGCGGCTTACCAGACGCCTGGGGTCATACTCGTCATGATACAATTCAATGAAGCGAGTCACTCCCTGAATCGTCTCGGCCCGCAGGGACTCAAGATCACCGTGCCAGGCGGCCACAATCAGGGACAGGGATTCCTTGTAGATATCAGCCCCCACCCGCTTGAACTCCTCAAAGGCGGTACCAACACAGCCGATCCGATGCTTCCCACGGCGCTGTGTGTAATCCAGACGCAGGCCAACCGCCTCCGTGGCCTTCAGGAAGGCCATGCACTCGGGGTCGCCGCCGTAAATCTGGGCACGCATCTTATCGCCGGGTGTCAGCGGGGCGGATTCACCGGTCTGCTGGGCAAAGAGCAGCGCTTCCTCGCTTTCGGTCATGCCCGTGTACACGATGCAGCGGATCATCAGGTCTTTGCCGCCGTTGAGCAGCTTGAGGACTGCGACAGTGTGCTGTCCATCAAATACATAATAGTGGCCGTTGCGGTAGCTGACCTTCGGAGGATTAAGCAGACGGGGGGCAAACTTCGCCGCAATTCTGCGGACTCGATTAACCCGCAGCTCCCGCTGGTAAGTGCCGCGAGGAACCTCCAGCAGCTTGCTGTTGATCATCATTTCCTGGTAGGCGCTGGTGTGACTGGTTCTCATGTAGTCCTCCTCATCTTTTGCAGGTACTGAATACCCTTCTCTGCAAGGATTCTGATGCCGTCCCGGCAGGCGCTGCGTTGTTCCCTGTTGTTTTCCAGGCAAGTATCCCAGCGAAAAATCATGGTGTCCAGGGCGTCTTCCAGTTCTGCACAGATATCGTCTGCGTCGATTTCCCCGTTGGACTGCAGCATATTTTCTGAGATATCCCGGATGGCTTGCAGGGTTTCTGCGGCGCTGCGCTTGGGTTTCGGCTTTTCGATTTCTTTGGCCTGCCGGAGCTGCTGAACTAGAGCAAGCCTTTCCTCCGGCGGGGCCTTGGCAATAGTGTACCTGAAAATTGAACCCTTCAACAGGAACTGGTAGTTCCGGTTTTGGCATTTTGACCGGTGCTGGTAGTTCCGGTTTATTATAGTGAATCGTATTTAGGCAGGCTCACCCAGCAACTCAAGCATTTTCTGGATATGCTGTTGCATTTCTTTTAATGCTTTGCAGGTTTCCTGAAGTTGTTTCTGCATGATTTGTTCCCTTTCAGATGCCGTAATTCCCAGAACAATATAATCAAGGGATGATCCAAACTTCTCACGAAGCTCCACAAAGAGGTCAATCGATGGAACCCTTTCACCTCGTTCCAGATTTCTCATATAACGATCACTGATGTTCAGGTCAATTGCAAGCTGATCTTGTGTCAGCTCTCGTTCTTTTCGAAGCAATTGAATGCGTTCTCCTACTGCACATGGATCATAGTACATCACGCCCTCCATTTCTTCCAACTGGAACAGGTGGAGCTTTATCTCCCATACCGGACACAGCCAGCACACGGTTTTTGATTAAAACAAACCGTCGCAAGATAGGTACAGGATAGTTGACAGCACCATCCCGAGCACAGGATGCTGCAAGTATTCTTGATCGTGGCGAGAACCATATGTTTGCCTTGTGCCATGGACATAAATAGTTCGCTTTCATTTTAATAATCCTCCAGTTATTTCGTGGTATAGATATTCCTTTTCAAAATGCAGGGCGGCCCACGGCATTTCAATTTTAAAAGCGCAAAAGCGCCAATCCCCCATAACAGGAAATTGGCGCAATACATCTTATCAGAATGATAAACGGCAGCTGTCAGGAACGATTGTGCCGATTCAATGAGAGTCTGATCTACAGCAGAAGCCAGACTTTTTTTGACACATTACCAAAACAAAAAATCACAGTTGCCCCTCCAAAGACGGCAACCGTGACTTAAATAGCGCGTAAACGCTCCCGGTCAAGTTACCGTTTTTTATAACTTGACCGAGTTTGCATATCAAGCTTTCAAATCGGCATAATCCGACCTTTTTATCAAACCAATAAGGTTATACCAGGAATTAAACAAGAACGATACAATACAATTGAGGTGAACAATTATGCTGAATTCCGATATAGCCGCTTTGGGAAAACAGATTCGCTCAGCACGCAAGAAAGCTGATTTAACACAAGAACAGCTTTCTGCTCTTTGTCATGTGTCAACAAAACACATTGCCAATATTGAGAAAGGGATCATGAATCCGTCATACGAGATTCTTTTGGCTAAGTCTACACGAAAAAAATGCAATCCCCGGAATATTGCGAGAATTGCATTTTGATGAAGTTTACACTTTGGAAATTGCATTTTTGCAATCATTCTGTATAATGGAAGTATGCGGAGGAGGTGCGTATCTATGGCTTTACCCGGAACACCCGGACAGCGGATTTCCGATTTATGCAACGGGAACCACATCACACAAAAGGAACTTGCGGAGAAGATAGGCGTTTCCGCTTCCCAGTTGAGCCGCATTGTCAGCGGCGAAACGAGAACGGTCAGCAGTGATATTCTCATAGGTGTGGCAAAGGAATTTAAGGTATCGACAGACTACATACTGGGCTTGTCTACCGTGAGCGTCCGTAAAAGCTACGATATTTCTGAATTAGGCTTGTCCGAGGGAGCCGTGAGGGGGCTCGTGACGGGTGCTGTTGATGTGCAAATCCTCAACCGCCTGTTGGAACACAGGAATTTTCCTAAGCTGATAGATTTGATACGGATTTATTTTCAGGACACAGCGGCAAAAGGCATAACAGCAAGAAACCAGCTTATCGAGATAGCAACGGCTTCCCTGTCCGACCTGATGAAAGAACACCCGGAACACCGGGCGGAAGCAAAGCAGGATTTACAGCTTTTGAACGCCCAGAAGATGGGGGAACATGAGGCGGAGATTGAGAAAATCAAAAATGTGTTCCTTGCTATCCTGCGGGATATTAAGAAAGACATTGACAACGGGGAACAGCCGGGAGAAGCTGTGACCGCCGCGATGTTCCAAGCCATGCGGGACGCATTGGCGGAACAGAAGCAAAACCCGCTTTCCATTGACGATGTAGCGGCGATGGTTGCCGGACAGATCGGACAGCTTACGCCGATGGATGAAGAAACTGCCGACCTGTTCAAGCAGTTGGCAAAAAAGATGATGAAAGGAATAGAATAATAGCCTGTTATTCGAGATAATAATATGCCATTAGTAAAGCATGACTACCCTGTTTTAGAGTACGATACCGCATCAAAAGCTGTTTTTCAGCCGGGAAATGGGAAAAAATGTTTTCCTGCAAAAGCAGTGTTTGCTTTTTTAGGAGACGAGGTTGAAAATTATGCACATACCCATGATGGAATACAGATAGATGAATTTGAAAGTGCAACAAGACGATATCCTATTTATGAATGTCTTTATAATCAGGAGAAAATATGTCTATGTCCGGCTCCTGTGGGAAGTGCTGCTGCCGTCCAAGTTTTAGAATATTTAATTGCAGGGGGTGTAACAAAGATTATTTCCGTCGGCTCCTGCGGCGTATTGGAAGACATCCCGGAAAATAGATTTTTGATACCTGTTTCTGCATTGAGAGATGAGGGAACATCTTACCATTATCTTCCTCCCTCCCGAGAAGTAGAGATTTCAAAGGCTGGTATAAATGCGATTGAATCTGCTTTAAGCCAAAAGAATATACCATATTGGGAAGTTAAAACATGGACAACAGACGGTTTTTATCGAGAAACAGTAGAAATGGTTCAGTATCGGAAAGAAGAGGGATGTCAAGTAGTAGAAATGGAATGTTCCGCATTGGCGGCGTGTGCAAAATTTAGAAAAGTTACATGGGCTATGCTGCTTTTTTCAGCCGATACTCTTGCAGACCCTCATAAATACCAAGAAAGAGAATGGGGAAAAACAAGTATATCCATAGCCTTAGAATTAGCCTTAGACGCTGTTTTATCAGTTGTTGAGGAGTAAAAATAAATACATATAGGAGTTACAATGAATATAAATGAATTTCCACAACAAGTAAATCAAGTTATTTCAATAGCAGAAACCATATTACAAGGTCAAATATTGGGGATATATTTATATGGTTCAGCAACAATGAATGGGCTGCGTCCAGATAGTGATATAGATATACTGATAATTACTAAACAAGAATTGAGTAATTCAATCAGAGCAGATCTAACAAAGCAATTATTGAAAATTTCTGGCTCCGTAGGCTGTATTGAAAAAAGACCTTTAGAGGTAACTATTATCAATCAATCTGATATTGTTCCGTTGCAATTTCCGCCAAAATGTCAGTATATGTATGGTGAATGGCTAAGGGGAGAGATGGAAGCAGGAGAATATCCGCAAGCCTGCAATGACCCAGATATAATGATTTTATTATGGCAAGCAAGAAAAAATAGCATAACTTTGAAGGGGGCGGAAAGCAAAGAGCTTATTCCCGCTATCCCATTTCACGAAATTAAAAAAGCAATTCGGTTTTCTTTACCTGGTTTGATTTCCAGCTTTAAGGGTGATGAAAGAAATGTGTTATTAACCTTATCACGAATGTGGTTTACTTTAGTAACAGAAGAAATCACGACAAAAGATGTTGCCGCAAAATGGGTAATTTTAAAATTGCCGGAGAGATTTCCCCCCCTGCTAACAACGGCAAAGGAAGCTTATTTGGGAAATTTGTCTGATGAATGGGAGACAGTAGAAAAGGAAGCGATGGCACTTGTAGAATATATGAAAAAACAAATTGAGGAATTACTTAGAACAGAGTAGCAAAGTTAGCGGGGCCAATCAACGGTCAAGATGAACGGCGCATAAATGCGCCGCCGTTGACAGTCCCGCCCGTCTTTGCTGATGGGCAATCAAGGCGGGAAAGCCCTAAAATGGCTTCCCGCCCATTTCAATCTTGAGAGAAGAAACGCTCCAAAATCAGAAAGAGAGCGGTAAATCTGAATTGCGAGGGAGAATGTAGATGAATCAAGGAAGAATTATTGTGATTACAGGTTCGCCGGGAACAGGAAAGACAACAACTGCGTCGATTGTCGCAAAAGAATCGAACATGGATAAATCTGTGCATATGCACACAGACGACTTTTTTCATTATTTAAGCAAAGGAGCAATACCGCCGCATTTACCAGAGTCCAACGAACAAAATTTAGTTGTCATTGAAGCCTTTTTAGAAGCTGCAAAGCGCTATGCCCGCGGCGGATATGATGTAATTGTAGATGGAATTGTCGGGCCGTGGTTTTTAGAACCATGGAGAGCCCTTGTTCGAGAAGATTATGAAGTACACTATATTGTTTTAAGAGCCAGTAAAGAAGAAACTATGAAACGAGCTGTGGAACGTTCAAAATTAGACAGAAAAACAAATGTTGAATTAGTAGAAACAATGTGGGAGCAATTTTGTAATTTGGGGATATATGAATCGAATGTTATAGAAACGACAACCTATTCTATCCAAGAGGCTGTTTTTGCAGTAAAAGAAAAAATTTCAAGTGGAGCCGCATTGCTATCTTAAACGATTTCTAAAAATCGAAATTTCATTTATCAGAGAAATAGCAAAGCCAGTCAACGGTCAAGATGAACGGCGCATTTCATGCGCCGCCGTTGACCGTCCCGTCTGGCTTTGCTGATGGGCAATCAAGGCGGGAAAGCCCTAAAATGGCTTCCCGCCCATTTCAATCTTGAGAGAAGAAACGCTCCAAAATCAGAAAGAGAGCGGTAAATCTGAATTGCGAGGGAGAATGTAGATGAATCAAGGAAGAATTATTGTGATTACAGGTTCGCCGGGAACAGGAAAGACAACAACTGCGTCGATTGTCGCAAAAGAATCGAACATGGATAAATCTGTGCATATGCACACAGACGACTTTTTTCATTATTTAAGCAAAGGAGCAATACCGCCGCATTTACCAGAGTCCAACGAAC
>OERP01000185.1_pt1 | contig 14201 bp, 16 predicted proteins | sample 1540031 | NCBI WGS metagenome assembly OERP01 (sample SAMEA3891882, study PRJEB23780) | metagenome | biome: terrestrial biome; feature: animal house; material: Caecal content | place: Italy | collected 2015-05-05 | reverse complement strand
CCTTCGTGCGGTATTTCACATAGAAAGTGAAGTCCGTCACTTTAATATCTCCCCAATAACCGCTTGTTTGTGTAAGGGGAATATTCGCCTTATATCCCTTAAAAGCACAATAGATAACCTTTTTAATTGCGTAGTCGCTGTAAAGGTTGTTGTTTGCTTGGGGAAGTTGGTAATCACCGCCCACAATGCTGTCGCTCCCAAGTTCATAGTAAAGGGAAATTCCCCTGTTAGGTACTTTGTCATATTCGATACCAAGTGTGTTATACACATTCTTCTCATACACAAAGTTGGTCATATCCGCAACAGCACCTGCTTGTATGTCCGCCTGTGCCACATTGCATTTTACCTTTATTTCCAACAGTTCAATAATAGGCTTTGAAACCGTGATATTTGCCGTGTCGTTCGACACAAGCAAGGTTTCAGCATTTGTTTTGGGTGCAACCCATTCTTCAATGAAACCGCCCAACTGCACCATATTGGAGATGTAGGACGAAGTGGCGGAAATGTAATCTTCGACACTTCTGCTGTTAAAAATGCTAACCTTTGTGCTCGTGCTTTCGTGTTCTTCCGTTCGCCCAAGTTTGTTGAAAGTAATCAAAAACCTGTCGTCCGCACCGAAACGAATTTCGGGTATTGCGTGTATGTAGTTTCCTACTTCCACCATAATTTCCCAAAGGTTCTTTTGGTTGTAAAAGTTTTCCACAATCTTGGTCGTTGCCAATTCGTTCACAAAGGCATTGTCTATGTAGAACGGCAGTTTGGACGCATTGATGTCGCCTATGTAAACTCCGTCCTCCTTTTCGTAGATACTACTGTTGATTATTGCCTTTTGTAACAAGGCAAGTGCCGAATACGGAACGGACGACGAATATACCAATACTTCTGCGTCTATTGCGTAGGTGAAAAGGTTGCCGCTTGCACTTGCTTGATTTGTGGTAAGCACTTCTCGTTCGGTATATGTTTTCGCACTACTTTCGCCTTGTTGCCTGTCGTAAAAACCTTCAACCCAACTTGCAATGTCCGCCCCCGTGTACTTCAATGGGGGATAAACTGCAACATCGTCGGGTGACGGTATATCGTCGGCAAATTGGTGCAGGGAGATAGTCACCCGATAACTTTTGTTCGGCTGTATGTCAATTTCGGGGGTTGTGTAAGTGGGTGTTGCCGCCCCCACACTTGTGTATTTACGATAGTAGAAACGCAAAGTGTTTGATACAAGCCTTATATCTTCGCACAGCCATTCGTTTTTCAAAGTTTCGTTTGCTATTGCTCTTGTAGAAAGGTCACTATTGGAAATGAACGAGTAAGTCCAACTCCGCAAGGGGTTTTCTTCGTTGTTAAGGTCGAACTCTTGTATAGTGGCGTCAATGGACGCATATCCCAATAATCTTGGTGTAGTATCACCTTGTTCACCGTGCATTATGGCTACTTTGGGAACTACGAACTTCGCCCTGTAAACACCTGTGCTAACTTCAAAGTTTGAAATGTTGTTGTAGAGTGTGTCATAGTTTGTTCCTGCTTGTGTTTGGAACTGCAACTTTCCGTCCGCCCAAAAGTATTTACGATAACTCGCTGCTTGGGTGTAGAAGTTGCCGTAGTCATAACTATACACATAGTCGCAGTATTGGAACTGTGAAATGTCGGGGCGTCCAAATGTAAGGCTCGTTTTCTTCGTAAGGTCAAATGCAGGCTCGGTAACAAGTGTAACATCTTTTAACTTGTAAGTTGCAGAGATATTGTCCACAAGTCTTTTTTGTGCAACCACACTCGGCTCTATAAGAAAAATGTGGTGATTGAAATAGTTGTCGTCACTTAAAATAGGTTGTTCGACAACATCTCTCTCAACACAATAGTGCAGGGTTTCCACTATGGCATTGGTTTCCGTTTCCACAATGTCAACAATCATTTTTGTTTCGGGTGCGAAGTTCTTTTCTTCCGTATAGCCTGCAAGGGTAATTTCCCCTGTATCAAGTATTTGTGTCAAATCTTCATTGACAGTTGTTCCTTGCAACACAAAAGCGGACAGGTTTTCGCCCCTGTAACCGTTGCTTTCCTGTTCGCTATTGTATAGATAAACTCTAATTTCCTGCATACTCTCTCCCTATCTCAACCGCCCTGCGGTCAAACTTATGCTTGCTCTCGCCCGTTGATATTCGATAGCATTATTTTCTTTGAAAACCTTGTAGTTGAACTCTCTCTCCCTACTTGCGTATTTTACACCAAGTGAGGCACCGCTACCAACCGCAGCGAATAAAGCACCTAGCACAGCACCCGGGAGTTGTCCGGCACTTCCGTATAATGCCCCCATAGCAACACTACTCGCAAAGCCTGTAACATCTTGGTAGATTTCAACTTCCCTTTCCACAAGTTGTTGATAGGCTTGGTCGCCTGTGTAGTTCCCTATTCCTTGTATAAAATAGTTTGCACTAAGCAAGCCAACTTGCCGTGCCGTTGCAAAGCCGTGTGTAATGTTGGTACGCAAAAAGCGGTTTGAAATACGCCCTGTGGTAGTTCCGGTGTCGGTGTCGGTGGGGTTCTCCACTTGGTCGGGGTCGATAGTTCTTCCGCCTGGAACGCCACCGCCTTCCTTACGCACTATTACTTCAATGCGTTGTGTTCCTTTTTGATAAAGCATAATTCCCCCTAACTGTCGGGTTCGGCATTTTTGCCCCACCCTTTAAGTGTTATACTTGAAATTGTGAAGTCATTGTTTACAAAAATCTTTTCCATTTTGTCGATTACATCTTGGTACACATAGAAGTGTCCGTTACTCGTTATACGCACCCACACGGGTATATTGACGTCTTTTTTTGTCTGTCTGACACCGTCTATAACTCTTGCGGTTGTTTTCCAAAACAGGTCATTGAATGCCAAACTGTATTGATTGTCGAAGTCGAAAAAGGTTAGCGTCTTTACTGTGGAAATTGCAGAAACACAAAAACCTGTCAAGTCCGGTCTATCTACTGTGGGCAACGGCTGTGATGTCATAATGTTTTGCCAAGACATTCTCGTAAGCGGTATTTCAAAATAGACTGTGTTTGAGGGTATCTTGCCGTTGATGTACTCGTCGTCACCGTCCAAAGAAAGTTCCACCTTTGTGTCACTAAATGCAAGTGCATTGTTCAAGTAGGCAAGTGTGAAGTTGAAACTTGCCAATATCACTTCCCCCATTTGTGTAACAGTTGGCTCTTGCTCGTAGGACAAAATGCCCAAAGCGGTAAACATTTTAAGTTTCTCGCCATAGACGTTTGTGGTTTCCACAGGTTTCCCCAACAGGTTGTTTTTGATTTTCGCTACATAATAGTCAAGCAGTTCAATTTTGTTCGCTTGTATAAGGAAAGTCACTCTGCCCTTTTTGCTTGCATAGTCAATGTCTTGGCTTGCAACAACTTCTTCGTCCAACAACTCCACCAAAGCATAGGCTTCGTTCAAGGATAAGTTCAAACTCTCCACCCAAGTATCAAAGTCCATATACTCGGTTTGCTCGTAGGGGTTTTCGCCTTTGGATATAACCCTATTTTTCCACGCATAAAACTTAATGTTAAGATATTCTGCAATGTCGGTTTCCGTCTGCTCGCCTGTGTCAACGTCCGTCAGCAAAATGCTTTCCGTATTGTCTGCAAACAACTGTGCTATGTAGTTTTTGCTATCTTCGCTTGTGAAAAGTGTTCTCATAGTTTCCCTACCTTTATCTGCCACCGCCTTTTCCGTTCATTGTAGTCGAACGGACTATTTGTTGGCATACTCTGTACTCCCCACTTTTTTTGCGTTTGTGGGAAATCGTCACCATACACAATGTTCTCCATTATATCGGTCATAAGTGCCTGCAACTGCGGACGGCTCATTCCTTCAATTTGTGCCATAGATTGAACACGCAACAGCAGTTTACTGTCAATGCCGTACAGCCGTTTGTTTTTTTCGCTCTCTTTGAGTGCGTCACGGATAATATCACCATTGTTGGCTGTCCATATAAGCAAACTGCGTATGCCCTGTAAAGCCTTGTAAATGCTCTCTACGGCTTCGTCATAGTCACCCGTGAGTGTTCCGCTTATGGTGAGTGTATTTTCGGCTCTCGTGGCAAGCAGTGGCTTGTAATAAGCCTTTGCGGTAGTCGTTGCCGTATCAAATACTTGTTTCCGCACAGTTTTGGGAGATGTCCGCACGGAAATCTTGCCTGTTTCGGTTTCCTTTTCCTTGTAATTGATTAAAGGTAACTTGCCTTGCAGTTTCTTATTGTTGAAAATGTCTTTTAGGGTAAATGTCTTTGTAAATGTTGCCATTCCCCTTCACCGCCTTATTTCAGTTTCAAGGGTAAGCCTGTCACGGGGTCGATAATAGTTTTTGTAATTGCGTCGTACTCAAAACAGCACTTGCCAATGCCTGTGCATTTCTTCTTCTCCGTGTCGAAGTGCGGACAGGTCATACAGTCCACAGGTGTTTGCAACTTTTTTTCTTCTATGTTGTAAAGCATAGCGGTTTCCCCCTTAATCTTTGTTAGGCAAAATGCCTGTAAGCATAGAGTAAAGCATTGTCAACTTTTCTTGGTGGTTCATTTCGTCAGCCACAATTTCGTTGATAGTGGCGGTGCAAAACTCCTTATCGGTTTCGTCAAGTTCCGAACTGTCAATGCTCTCCAAAAGCCTGGTGTAGCCCTTTATTGCGTCCGCTTCGGCTTCGTTGTTTCCTAGCACTTCGTGTGCTACGTCAAGTGCGGACAATTTCTCGCCATTCTCGATTTTCTGTTCTTCCTTTTCAATGTTCTTTGCCATTGCTGTTTCCCCCTTACAAAATGCTGTTTAATGTTGCGTGGTACACAAAGTAGTCTTTGGGTTGGTGCTTGGGTGTGCTGTCGGGGTTTTCCACCGAATACAGGTGTCCGTCTATCACCACAAGGTCGTCCGGTGAGAGTTGCACATAATCGTTGTAGTGAACGATATTGAACGAAGTCAGTGGGGCAATATTTCCCTTTATGTACTGCGTTGTGGTGCCTTCCATTGAACCCTTTACCATAAAATCAAAACTGCCTGCAAAATAGTACTTGTTTGTTTGATACCTGCCGACATTGGCAAAGCCTATACCACGCAGAGTTTGCACTGTGTCCGGCAATGTTTCGCTTCTCTCCCAAGTGTATGAAACTCCTTGTCCTACTCTGCGTGAGTGCAAGACGAAGTAGTATTGCCCACTTGTGTAAACCGCACCAACAGTCAGTCGTATTTGTTGGTCGGGTTCAACGCCGGAAGGAACATCAATAAATTGTTGGCTAATGCGGTCAAAATACCAACTCCGTGTGACGATACCGCCCCTGTCAGTTCGGTATTGGGCATAATAAACTATGGTTTGGTCGAGTTGGTGGAAAGCCTGTTCAATGCCGATAAACCGCTTATACAGCAATGCTCTCGTTTTTCCAACTGTGGTTTTAGGTTTCAATCTCATTGTCACCACTCCTTGCCTTGTCCTTGCGGAATAAAGCCGTATTTCCCAAAGTAGTTCAACCCAAGTGTTGTCAACAAGCCGATAGCGTCCTTGTGCCAATCTCTCTCTTGGTTTCGCATAACATCAGCCGACATATTTTGCATTGTGTCGAAGTCCACTCCTGCAAGGCTTGAAATGTCGCCGTTGTCAAGCAGGTAGCAACCTTCAATGAACATTGCTTCCAAAAATGTTTGGCGGTACTCGTACAGGTCGAACCCACGCAAACCCCTTTTCGCTATCATATAGTTGAGTTGCTGTCTTGTGCTTTTGTTGTGGTTGTAAATGCGTGTGTAAACTTTCATACGCAGGTACTTCAAAAAGTTTTTCACTTTGTCCGGCTCGTTGCCGTCAATCTCAACTTCAAGGTTTCTTCCCCTTTCTTGGAAGTATGCGTTTGTCAGTTCGTATTGGTGCAACTTGCCGTCATAAACGGCGTCCTTGTCCGTGAAAGGGTAGACAAGGTTTTCCGTTCCCAATTCTTCAATTTGTGCTTCCGTGTAGGTAATAGGTATAAACATTTTTTATTGTTCCCCTTTTTGCATAAATTTTTGGCTATAACTGTCGTAGGTTTCAACCTGCCGTTGTGCGTAGGATGTGAGTTCGGTGCCTTCGTGCGTTTGCATATACTGTTGCAAGTTTCCACCACGAATAGCCAAAGCCTGCGGTGACTGCGGTTTCGTTGCCCCAATATCTTTCAATTCTTGGGGGAGTTCCGCAGGTTTCCTTGTGGAAGTGCTAACACCCAATTCCCTTGCCGAATACGCCCTTGTAACTTCGCCTGCGGCTTGTTCGGCTTGTTGTACCGCCTGTTGCCCCTTGACAGTGTTCTTTCCGTGTATGTGCAAAGGAACGGCTGTCGTGCCAAATTTCCGCCCCTTTTTGCTTGTGGCAACTACCTGTATTTTGTCGCCTGTTCTTACATTATCGTTCACCACATAGACATAGCCGTCAGTTTGCCCTACACCCTGTCCGTGTGAACCATATCCGCATTTTGCTATTTTAGCCATAATATACACCCCTTTTGCACATATTATACACTAACATATCTTGTTTGTAAATAACTTTCGCAACAAAAAACCCACAGGGTTTCCCCTATGGGTTTTAATTGATAGTTTGGTGACTGTCGGCTCTTACCGATTAGTTGGTTGTGCCGTCATTGAAACCTGCCACATTTCCCTTGACAACCTTGCCGTCAATGGGTGTGAACTTAATGGTGTTCATAATGTCGGCAATGTTTGCTGCCGTCCAAGCACCTGCCAAGTCTGCACCTGCGTTCACCATTGCTTTAATGGTAGCACCGTGCAACACTTCGACACCAACTTTCATTTTCGGCAAGATGTAAACACCACCGTAGTAGATGTTGGGGTAGGCTTCTACGGAAGGTCCAACGATACCACGACAAGTGCCGGCACCGTACACAATCAAACCTTCGAGTTTGTCGAGCAAGCCACGAACTGTGGGCAATTTGCCTGAGGCGTCGTCAGTCGTGCCGGAAATGCCGAGTGCGACATAGACAAAGCGTCTTGTTACCTTGTTCAAAAGGTACATATCCACTCCGTCATACATACCGCACATACCTGTACGGCTGTCAATGCGGTTGCCCTCTTGGTTGGTGAAGGGGTTAATGAAACCGCTAGCCAAGATACGAGCAGACGCTTCACTTGCGTTTTGCAAGTATTGTCCTTTCATAATCTTGTTCAGTTGGGGAGTGATAAATGCCTGTCTTTCGTCCGTAGGAACGGTCAAAGCACCGATTTCGGGAATACCGTCGTTGAGTTCTTCGTTCGCACTTTGGAAAGCACTTGTTGCACTTGTGGCGTCCATAGCGGAAACTGTCGGGTCGTATGAAAATACGGCTGCGGCAATTTCGTCTGCGGTGATGTCTGCGGCAACGATACTGCCAACTTGGTGGGTTTCTGCCTTGTCAAAGTTGTCACCGTTGCGGAAGTAACCTTCGATTTGCTTTGCAAAGGTGATAATGTTGATAGACATACCTGCCGTCTTAACGAGTTGTGCCAACACTACCTGTTTCAATGCCACAGGGTTGGAGTAGATTTGCGGAGATGTGATTGCCACACCTTCGTCATAAATCAAGTCCACAGGAATTGTGTGGTGTTGAGATTGCGGTGCATTGCGGAAACCGCCTTCGTTGTTTTGGTTGTGGAAACTGCCGTTGTTGGTTGCACCAAGTTGACGGAAACGGGGTGCATAGGGCAATACACGCATAACATCAATGTATGTTACGCTTTCCACGTCGTTTGTTTTGGTGTATTTGTCGATTACACCTTTGCCGTTGATGTGTTGAATTTCGGGGAAAAGGTTTTCGTAAACAAGCAACGAACTTGCGTGTTCGACGTCAAACCCGTTCAAAGTTTGAAATCAATACTTGTGGTATTGGACTATATCTTGCAAGGTTGTCCTTGCCACCTTCTTTCGAGTTGCGTATCAATAGCAACCCTATCTTACGATAGTCTCTCGGCATTTATAGTGTGTATTTCAAAACCGTGAATATGTTTTTGTGTGGCAATTCTGCGTGAAAGTGCAACTGCACTTTTTGTTTCCGTGAACCCCTGTGCTATAAGCCATTCTGCCGCCTTGAAACGAGAATTAAATTGGTATTCCGTTCCGTCTTTGGCAACTAATGCGACAGGTACTCTTCGCACTTTTTGTGATTTGCACAAACCTGCGGATATACTTTTTGCCCTTTTTTCCACATCACTATTGTGATAATTTTGTGAGTATGTCACCCAACGGAGATTGGAAATGTCGCAGTTAAGTTTATTGCGGTCTATGTGGTCTATCACATAGGTGCTGTCCGGTTGTGCCGGTCCCCACACTTCCATAACAAGCGTATGAAGTGGTCTATCCCAACCTTGCGTTGGACTGTAATGTGGGTTGGTCTTGTTCACACGATAACTTGTGCGATAATAACCGAACTTGGTAATCTTTTGTTTTTTTATTTTCTTGGACTTTACATTTCGCACTACTCCGTCTTTTGAAACTTCATAACGGAAGTCCAAAGACGGTATTTTTCTAAAAACTTTATTCATAGTTTTTCACACTAATTTTTAGCACGGGATTATTTTTTACCCCGTAACCACATACACTATTTTTTACTTACCCGACAACCATTTATGTCAGCGGTGTATGTAACCCTTTGATAAGGTTAAAGGTGTAATGGTATTGGCACTATTGTGCCTGCCATTTTAGTTATCTCCTTGTTTTTGTGTTTATTTGGTAGTTTTTTGTATTGGTTTCTTTGCGTCGTTGTTAGGTAGTGGACGCACACCGCCTAACTACATAAAGTTTTTGACGTATTCGTCGTAAGATTGGTTTGCAGCCTTGACGCTCTTGTCTTGGGGTGCAACACCCTGTCTTGCCTGTCCGCCAAAGTTGGGAGTTTCGTATTTTGCGACAAGTTCTTCGTTCTTCGCTTTCAAGTCTTGGTTTTCCTTGACAACTGCGGCGAATTTCGCCTCGAAACTTGCCATAAGTGCTTGAACTTCGTCCTTTGTTACAAGGTCCTCAATTCTTACACCATTTCCGGTTGTCGGTGCGTCCGTAACTTGGGGTTCGGCGGTTTCGGTATTCGCAACTTCTTCGGTGGTCTTGGCGTCTTTCACTTCGGTAGTTTCGCCACCCTTTTTGCCTTCCGTTTCGGTTGCTTTGGTTGTTTCTTCGGTTGTGGTTGTGGTTTGGTCTTTTTCCATTTCAGTTTCTCCTTTTTTCACAATATTTTCCCTTTGCTCGCCTACATTTTCGGCAGTTTCGGTCACTTCGTTGGTGTCCTTTGTATCAACTTCCTGTTCAACAGCAGGTTGCTCTGCCAATGCCTTACGAACTTCTTGTTTTTCGTCTGGGGAAAGTGATTTCAAGGCGTTCACAATAATTTTTTTGAACATTGTTACTCCTTCGCCACATAAAGCCTTTCAGCGTACTGCCCTTTGGGTTTCTGCCTGCTTTGTGAGCATTATATTATTTTTTTCTATATTTAGCAAGTATTTTTACGAAAATTTTTCAAAAAAGCGGGTTAAGTTTCCGGTTTTCCCGTATTTTCACCACTTGTCGGTGCCGTTTGTCCCTGCCAACTCACCATTGTTGCCTGTTTCAGCATATCGTTTTGGGCAAGAGATTGTTCCAAATAGGCAATTTCCTGTTCCTGCTCTTGTTGTGACAGGTTGGTGTATGTTTGTTTGACAAATTGACGGGGTGACATATTTCTTGCGGAGAAAACATCACTATTTGTTTTCAGTTTTTCAAGGAAAGGTGCTTGGTCCTCTGCACGGAAAATGATTTCCACAGGTGTGTGATTGTAATAGTACATAATCTCACGCAACATTTCGTCCACTTCGGGTTTGTTCAAGTTGATTTGCCCTTTTATCCAAGTGTCAGTCTTGGTGCGTTCGCTTACAATCTCGGTTGCGGTTCTCGCCCCTGCACCTTCACTCAAAAAGGAAGCAACGGAACTTGCGGAAATGTTAAGTTTGAAAGCACAGTCCTTGTAGATGTTCTCCATTTGCGTTTTCATATCCGTACCACGCAACAGGAACTGTATGGGAGTGATTTTGTCGGCGTCGCCATTTATGCTCGACACCTTTTGATAAAATCTCTCGTTCAATGCCCTGCCGTCATAGTCGGGGTCGTCTTTGTTCCAAAATTCTTCCGGCACCAATGCCCTTGCTCTCGCCAAGTCTACTTCGTTTTTCTCAAAGTATTTCATTTGGTCGTATTGGAAGTTTTCCGTGAACAAAATATCACCTATGGGTTGCCCAAAAGGTGTGTTGGGAATTTGCGGTATGTCGTCCGTAAACTTCATAAGGTAGCACCCAAGCGAATTGGGGAAGGGCAGGTATTGCTCTTTGTCCACAATCACACCTGGGAAATGGTCTTTGACGTAGGCTTTTACCATAGGGGGCAAGTTTTCCCACTTCACACGGCTACCGCCAATGCTCTGCCTTGCTTGCACTTCGGTTTGCAGGTTCGCCCCTGCCTTATACACGGCAACACGCACGCAGGGTTTCCCTTCGTCATTGAAGTATCTTTCTTCACATATTCCGTAGTGGTCGGTGGAAGTCTTGCCTTTGACAGTATTGTGGATAGCGTCAAAGAATACACGAACAGCAACAATCTTGCCCGAACCGTCAATGTCAGCAAAAAAGGTGTCAATGCGGTGTGCCGTAACATACAATTCTCCGTTGGTGCGGTTCGTTTTCAGCAGGGAAGTTCCGCCTGCAACAGCAAACTTGTGTGCTTTCTTCACCGCCTTGTAGAACTTCGTGCGTTTCGCCCAGTCCATAGCAAAGCGGTAATCTTCGCTTGTGCCGTTGAAGTCTATGCCGTGTGCAAACAGCATATTGTTCAAGCCTGTGGTAATGCTTTGCAACATTCTTTGCGGAACAAGTCCACTCTTTTTGTTGTGGAAGCCGTTCACCCACCCGTCATACACAGCCATACACCTGTTGAGATAGATTGCGTAAAACGAGTAGTAGTATTCGGGTGCAAGCAGGTAGAAAGTGTTGTTGACATAAAAGTCAAAAAAGTTTCCTAATGTTGCTTCCCCGAACCCTACGGTATCAATGTCAAAAACCTGTTGGCTCATAGGTTTTCCCCCTTATGATTTATTTCTTCTTGGTAGGCTTTTTGTGCGATTGAGCAATCTTTGCTCTCACCTTTGCCCTTGTTTCTTCCGCTTGGAGATTTGTGGAAACTTCACGGAAAAATGCCGTCATTTTGTCCGCCCCACAAACCGACATAACTTCGTACAGGTTGTCAATGTCCTTATGCAGTTGCTTGAACTCGCTCAACAACTCGCACAGTCCACGCAGTATCAACCGCTTGCACAGTTTGTCGTCCGTCAGCACCGCATTTATGTCGCTGTCGGTGCGTTTCATTTCTTCCAAGACATCAGCGTCAATGCCTGCTCTCTTTGTTTCTTCCATTTTAGTTTTCCCCCTTGTTTTCTACAATGCTTTCGTCAACCAACAATGCCTGCAACAAGCCTGTTATCAGTTGCACCTTTTGCCGTGTGGCAATGATTTCCTTTGTCATAGCCACAAGTACATTGAAAGTGGCTATTCGGTTGCAGTCCGTTTCGGTACCTTCGTCAAAGCCGAGTGTTTTCAAGTATTCTTCTTCGGTAAGGCTCGAATTTTCCGCATAAGTTTTACCGATAATCATTTCAAGCAGTTTGTCGGCTGTGTGTTCTTCCGCCTTTTGTTCGGCAGATTTCGTTCTTTCTTCGTCCATTTTTGTTGTTCCCCCTATGCTGTTAGTTTCATATTTGCCAACTTCCGTATCTCGTCATAGTGCGAACTGTTTTGTGAGTTACGCATACGAACAGGAAACGAGATGTTGTAGCAGTTGCTGTAATACGGTATCAAGCCATACTCCAAAGCGTCACAAAGGTCGTTGGGTATTGCAGGGTCAAGTTTCCCGTGCTTGTATCGTTGCTTTTCGATTTCCTTGCACAGCCTATGCTTGTTCGGCGTTCCATTCCAAGTGGAAGTGCCTTCATTCAAAATCGTCAAAACACCAAACGCAAAAGCATTTTTGATTATGCCCAAGTTGACATCTTTCTTTTTCAGTGTAAATGCTTTCACTTGTATGTATTTCCACATAGCCTTGTGTGGAGATGTCTTTTTCAAATGTCGCAGTTGTGCAATAAACGGTGCCGCCGCCCCGTCTACACTCAATACCGTTGTAAGTTGATTATATGCTATTCCGTACTTTTCGTCAAGGAAAAATAAAAATTCGTCCAACAAGTCGCATTGCTCGGTGGGGGCAAGTGCTTTTTGGCTCTCCTGTGGGTCGTCATAGCATACTTCCAAAGTTTGTGTTGTTCCGTCCGCCAATACCGCCACAGGCACAATAGCAAAGGTGTCGTTTGCCGTTGCGTGGTCGATACCGATAAGCAGGGTTGTTATTCGCTGCACCGGAATTTCGTACCCCCGTTTGTAGTGTTTTGCCCTGTCGAATTGTGGGAACACCACATCACTTGTGCTTGCGTTGATGTCTCCCAAGAACATTCTCCGGAACTCGGTGTAGTTCACTTTCTTAAAGTTCTCTATGTATTCCCTTGTCTGCTCATTCAGCAAACCCCAAATGTGATAGCAGTTTGCATAAATGTAGCACCACGCAGTATCTTGCCGCTTATCGTTCACAAAGTCGATAAACCAATGTCCTTGCGTTTCGTTGTTTCCCACGATTATCAACTGTGCGTCCTTGTCAAGTTGGCGGATAAAGGTTGCCACCGATTGTTCCACCACATTGGCGTCTTTGTTCTTTTGTGCTTCTTCAAACAGGACAAGTGACAACGGGTTCGTGGTTGTGATACCCCTTGTACGCTGTCCGCCCTTGCTGTCGGTAATGGGGTAGAAGTAGGTCGCCCCCTTTTGCCCCCTGTGGACTACCCTGTCGTGTGCCTTCGGTATGTACCACTCGTTCGTTGGACTGTCACCCACATCAAAACCGCTGTTCACCAAAAACTTCTCAATCTCGTTGATTATGCTGTCTTTGATTTCCGTAGCAGTCGCCTGCAACACCACAATATCCCTGTCGGGAAACTCATTTATTCTCGTCCACCACTTCGCCACCAAAATGGTGGTCTTGCCGGAAATACGCCCACTCGACAACAGGAAGTACCGGTAGTTGTGCAGAAAAATTTCCTTGTAAACTTCGGGTATCAACAGGTTGTCGGCAGACAAGCCGTTGTTGTTCAATTCAACTGCGGAACTTTTTGTGCCTGCCATATCCTATTCTCCCCCACCAACTGTGTCAAAGAATTTGTCCTTTTGGCTCTCTCCGTCAGCCGTTTCCGTTGTTTCGTCTACTACCACAACTTCTTCTCCGTCCACAACTGCGTACTTGTCAATGTCCAATGTCAAGTCCACATTGTTTCGGCTGTCTGCCAATTCTTCCTTTTTGCTTGCGTCCACGATATTGACAGTGATTTGCCCAACCTGCAACTTCTCCATTTCAAAGCCGGTTGTCAACCCCAAAAGCCTGTCCAACTCTTTCCGTGCCTTCATTCGCACTTCAATGTCGCTCGTTTCTTCAACGGTCCGCTCTATCAACTCGCCTGCCTTGTTGAACCGCTTTTTGATTTTCACAGTCTTTATCATTCCGTTGATTATGTTGCGGTAGAAAAGTATTCGCTTGGCGGTTTCGCTGTCCGCCCCTTCGATTTTGGCAATAGCCGCTTCCACACCCTTTTGTTCCGCCAATGCAGTAATAGTTTGTTCAAGGTCGCCACTTCCGTCCGCAAAGTCTTTTATTCGCTTGTGCTGCACGGCAACTTCCGCCAACTCCTTTACCACTGCATTGTTCCGTTCCAAAAGTGTAGCAATCTGCCCTGCGTTTTTTCCCTTGTAACCGGTCATTCGCCAACTTTGTGTCTTGCTGTAACCTTCCGCACGGAAAAGTATGTACTTCTTCTGTTGCGTTGTCAGTTTCTCAAAGGCTTCCTGTTGTTCAGCCGTGAAATACCCAATTTTCGTCGCCATAAGCCGTATTTCCCCCTATTTGCCCCCCTATTCTACCACAAAAATTTTGTTTCCGCAACAGGTTTTCCCCTTTTTGCTTAATTTACCATAGGTTTTTTCTTCCTTTTTCCAAAGTCCATAGGGGATTTTTATAGCGGGGGTGAAAATTTGCATACACCAATACCCCTTTTTCTGTCGGTGGGGGTGGGGGTACAGTTCCGCATTTGTCCTAAACATCAATTCTGGGGC
>OERP01000163.1_pt1 | contig 14982 bp, 9 predicted proteins | sample 1540031 | NCBI WGS metagenome assembly OERP01 (sample SAMEA3891882, study PRJEB23780) | metagenome | biome: terrestrial biome; feature: animal house; material: Caecal content | place: Italy | collected 2015-05-05 | reverse complement strand
CTGTCAGCCTTTCTTTGTCACCTATGCTGCCCCCACAGAGGCACCTTGTGCGCCAGAAAAGCGGGGCGAAATCGTCCCACTCAGCTGCCGTCTGCTGCACAAAGGTATAACACACTAGACTTTGGTTCCAAAGTCGTGTGCCACGAAACCCTTGCGCGGTTTCTTTGGATTCTTCCGGCTCAAAGGGCTAGGCGCCCTTTGACTGTCATCCTGTAATAACAATGGGATGACCTCCTGATGAATACCAAAGATGTATTCATCACATCACTATTCCTGAGAAGGAATAGGAGGAATTTTATCTATGAATAGATCTTTTAAATCATTTACGACTCCGGCCTTTTCCCACTGCTTCATGCCAGCCTTCCAAACCAGGCTGTCGGCATTGAGCTGCCCTGCAGCAGCCATTTTTGCCAGGGAAGGCAGATCATAGGGGCCGGTTGCCTGTCCGTTGACAGCCACATGGAATACGACAGAGGGAATTGGAGGAGGCGTTGTACTGAGCGTCTGGGCCTGAGAAACCGGAGGAGTACCCTGCATGAAGCTGTTCATGGCACCGGCAATATTTTGGCCCACGGCACCGCCGATGGCCATACCGGCCATCATGGAGGCTGCATGAAAACCATCCCCCATTACACCGCCAGTTCCGCTGTTTCCCATTTGGCCCAGTGCCTGGGCGCCGGCAACGCCGACTTCTGCCTGTTTTTCCACCTGGAAGGCTCCCAGATGGGCGCTTTGGGTTTGCTTGTGCATCGCATACTGGCTCTCCTCGCGCTGCATCCGCAGGCGCTCGGTGTAATCCTGTGTGTCGGCCTGGGTCCTGGCGGCAGTCATATCCCGGGTGACTTTCATCAGCTGACGATATCCCTCGCTGGCCTTGTCGATTTCAATGGCGCCGATATCCACGCCGGAAACGGTTACGCCAAAATCTTCTTTCAGCCGCTGACCGAGATTATACTCGATCTCGTCATTGATGGGGGCGATTTTGCTTTCCATTTGGATCACCGGAATATTGTGGGCAGCGGGGGCGTTGGCTACAATATCCTTGACATAACGGCTGACTGCATCCCGGATTTGCCGCTGGAAATCTTCCAAATGGAAAGTGCTGAGACGATGCAGCTTCACAAAGGCACGATAATCCGAGATGGAAAAGCTGACTGTGCCACGAACCGCCACAGGTACGCCGAAATCCGTGAATCTTGGGTCATATACATCAAAGAATGGCACACCAAATTTCACTTGGAGCATCTGGGCCAGATTGATAAAGTAGACCTCGGCCTGGAATGGTGTGCCGCCCCCATAGGCCAGTCCCACAAGACTGGCAAGGACAGGAAGATTCTCTGTGTCCAGAATCCGGTCACAGGGGCCTTCGATGTATTCCTGCTGGGTTCCGTTGTATTGGGAGTACACGAATACTGCAACTTCGCCGTCCCTGACCCGCAGGGAAGACCCCCACCGGATTGCATTCTCTCTGGTTCCCTTGCTAGGGGCGACCCCGGCCGGATGCCATTTCCAAATCAGATAGGATGGCTCATCGCAACGGATCTCGTCTATAAGGCTGCCAGCCTTTATGTCTTTAAAGAAAAGCATGTTTTCTCTCCTTATGCATTGCAGGACGTTACTTAAATGTATGGTAAAAGACTACGATTTTTGCATCAGGTTCGAATATAGATTCTTTTTCAAAGTCGGAAAGACCATTTATTGTTACATTTTCTACCTCTCCGTCCTTTGTTAACCAACCAGTTACCAGATCCTCAATCTTTTCGGTTTTGATATCGGTAAATCCCTGCTGTTTAAAATGATCTACTATTTCTGAATAATTTTTCCCTTTTACCTCCTTACTGGAAAGACCTGCATAAATCTTTTCGCCAACGAGAATTTCCTGTTTGGTAATGGATTCGAGCAATGACTCACGAATGGAATCCCATTTTTGTCTGCTTTCATCGGACCAGTTGCTGTCGTCAATAATTTGATTGGCCGTTATACGTGCCATTTCAAAATTTCCGTCTTCTATATATGTTTGTACTTCCTCAGTAAGATTTTCAAGTTGATGCTCTTTGGTCATGTGTGAGATAGAAGAAGATATGATCATTACAAAGGGAATGATTAACAACATAACTGCCGCTATAAGTGCAGGAATTGCATTGCCCTTGTCGCTTTGAAAGATTTTCTCAATGTTAGATATACGCTGTTCAAAATGTTGCCTTTTTTGTTCCTGCTCCATTCTTTTTTGAGCTTGTTTCTTTTTGTTTAAATACAGATTATAGCACTCCCACACCTTTGGGTCGCCACCATAGAATATCTTTGCCTTGGAAAATGCCTGTTCGAATTGTACAGACCAGGCTTCAGAAACTTCTGGTTGATAGCTATTCTCTATATTTGTTGAAGCGAGAATCATGAACTCCAAAATATCTTCCCGAGTGTTCGGGATAGGAAACGTCCTTATCAGATTTGCTTTGGCTGTGTCAGACGATGCATGCTCTAGCTTGTACGAAAGTTCTTGAACAGAATTGGTGGCCCTGGAACCACGAATTTCATGGCCACATGAAGGACAGACGGCTGTAAAACTGGGAATGTCTTCGCCGCAGGCAGGACATTTTATCATTTTACCAGCATACTCTTGTTCTCTTGCTTTAAAGGTCCCTGTTTCGGTTCTGTCCACAGGAGACCCGCAGTGTTTGCAGAATTTTGCATCGCTATCGAGTTTGGTTCCGCAATGCGGACAGAACAGAATTGTCTTACTGTCACAGGTTCCCTGTTCTGGGTTTCTTCCAGGCATGTTTTTCCTCCCCAAAATGTTTATCCCTCAAAGCCGTGATAGGGTGGCGTTTTGACTGCATCGCAGATATCTCCAATGTTGCAATCCAAATATTCACAAATGCGCAAAAGAACAGAAAGGGCCACTTCCTCATTCCGCCGCAATTTTGTCATGGTTCCAGTGGCTATATTCAAATCCTTGCGAAGTGTGGCCGGAGATATTTCCTGTTCGATCAGACGTATCCACAGCTTTTTGTAACTTATCTTCATGATAGTGTGCTCTTTCTTGCTTCATGATGGTGAGTCTATAAAATTATTATACATCTGACTTGTGACAGGGTCAATGAGAAAGTCGCTATAAAGCAAATGAATTTCGCAAGAAGTTGAGAAAAATATGTATAAAAATGATACGCCTGGAAAGTGCTGATGTTCACCAACTCGTTTCTATGCGATCACCTAATCCAAATAGCCCGCACATCTCTGCCGATGGCAGAGGCATACCGTATGGTAGAAAAGGTGCCGCCATACTTGCGCCCATCATAAACAGCAATCACACGCTGAGAATGATCCACCATATAACGGTTCCGTTCCATGTAACAGGAGGGGATATAACTTTCACGGATCACAGTTACCCGGTCGCAAACAAGAAGAAGGCGTTGAAACTCCCTGTTGGGAGTTTGCATCCGGTCCCGGTAGGGGATGGCCGCTTCCAAAGACAAGGCCGGGTTGCGTTGCTTTTCCTCTGCTACGATAGCTGAAAACAGCAAGTCAGAGCCATCCGCAAAGCCTGAAATGAATCGGGTATGGCCGTCCGCAATCGCTGCCTGGATTTCTCGGTATAGGCTGTACTTGATAGCGTTGATTTTGCTCGCAGGTATGTCACGATGTCCGGTAACACAACACGTCTTTGAATCCATCTGGATGCCTCCTTTTGGTCTGCTTCCTGTATAGGCAATATTGCCTATAACACTTTATCTCCATTATAGGCAATAATGAAGATAAAGCAAGACCGGGATGGAGGGAAGCTGGATGATCTCATACGCTCCTTTGTGGGAGACCATGAAAAAGCGCGGAGCCACCACCTATACGCTCGAGTTCAAGGGCGGGATCAGCAGCTCCTCGATACGAAGATTGAAAGCCGGCGAATCTGTGTCGACCAACACGCTGGACGCGCTGTGTAAAATACTGGACTGCGCACTGGATGAGGTCATCATATATCTGCCCGATAAGCAAACATAAAGGATGGAGCTGAAGCTTCATCCTTTTTTGTATATAAGTTATATAAAATTGCCTGCATCGCTGTTGTATTTGAACAAATTGCGTTGCTTACAAAAGCGTGATATACTTAATTTAAAATACTGATCGAAGCATGTCGAGTAGATGATAGACACGAATTTATAGGGCGATTTGAAGAATGGCTTTTGCCTATATAATTATTGGATTCTCTTGCAGAATCTGAATTCGATAGGAATGGCTTCAACAAGTAAGGGGAATTTTATATGAGTTCGCATGCATTAACGCATGTCTGTATGTGGTCAGACAATGGCTGGAAGAGGGTTACAGCAGAAGAAGCCGCCAGATTGCATCCAGGCGGAACGGTATCCGCTCGCAGTGGATTGTTTATGTGTGAATTATGTGGGCAGTACGTTTTGCTTACTGATGGTGCAATCCAAACACGCCACTTTAGACACAGTGCTTATGAAAAAAGTAAGAATTGTCCGGAGCGTATATTTGGCACTGGTTACTCGATCTCTTACAGTTCCCAAGAACATGATTTGCCAATTCGTATTACAGGCGTGTCTCCATCTTCATTCAGATTTGAAATTGGTTTGATTCGTGCTCCAATTGATTTACTCAGCGAAGATTTTTGTATAGAAATCAAGCCAAAGGGAGTATGGGGTGAACCTTATGTGTTTACAAAAGAACGGTTGAATAGCGACAGTATTACATATCTTCCTCTCGGTGAAAAACCATTCGAAAAATATACGCTCGAGCTTAAAAATGGCGGTGATCAACTGCGTGAATTTTGGCCGTCAGAGGTTAAAGGCATTGATCCAGAAGGAACATTGTTTGAAAAAACATCTGGCAAAAAGCTTACATATGATGCTGATGTAGAAATTGAAAAAGAATATTATTTGTTGAAACGTGGATATTTTTATAGGAGATCATATAACACCATACAAATCAAAGAGGTTTTACAGAAACGATTTGATGGGGAAACTTGGACTCTTTATGTGATTTGTGCATCTGCATTTAGCGAAGAAGCTGCCCGATTTTTTCTTGATTTTCACTGCCGTCTTACTGATCATCCTGTTTCTTTGCAACCAGTATGGCCATTAGTTGTCAAAGGTAATTATATAATAAAACATAGCCAAGACATTATGTATATGCTTGTTGAAGGCAATGTGGCAGCAGTTAAGACATTTCCTTTCGCGGTGGTTCGTCAACTAAATCATAATGATGCACAACTAAGACTATATGAGGTCTTCTGTTCTAGTAGGCAACAGTTAATATCAGCAGGACGCACGCAAGTTTTGCAATATACTTACTTTTGGAAGGAATCCCTTGACCAAGTAGGAACATCTCCAGAAATCTCTGTAACAGATCTTTCTGGGGTTAAAATTGCTCCTGGTGAAACTAATACACTACCAAACAACAAGACGCTGCTCTTTAAATCAATATATGATGGTGAGCTGATTGTTTCTAAAAATAACCGAGTTATAGAAAAGCGGATAATATTTGCGGATAGACAACTTGAATTGGATGACCTATCCTACGGTATAAGTATTCAAGTTGTCATTGGCCTTGATGTTATCTGGGAAATCGACTTCAAAAAACGACAGATTGAAATTTCAGACGATGAAGCTGAAATCCTGAAACAAATCAATAGCACATCAGGAGCATTTATTTCTACTCCTCATTCGTTGCGAAATATTTTAGCCGGTATGAGTCGTTATCCACGGGTATGTCAATGGATACGGAAATGTGTTAAAGAAGGTATCATCAACGAGCAATCCTACCGAAGATTGCAGAATATCTATCGAAATATAAATGCAAATAAATAGGGAGATAAAATATGGATTATATCGGACTTCTGACCAAAGAAGAAAAATCAACGCTCTGCGAAATTATTACAGGTAAAGATTTTAGGGAGCTTTTCAAAAGAAATGAACAAGATTTTTCAAAAATCCAAAAGGGATTTAGAGCTAAATCGTTGACAGATCAGCATGCTCTATCTATTGCTATAAACAATGTTGATAAGCCGTTTATATCCATGTGGGTTAATATAAGAGTAGAACGATGGCTGAAGGAAATCCAGGAAAATATAGATAGACTTGAAGGAGAAGGTTTATCTCATAGCGCTGCTGTAGCAGCAACAATGCTTGACTCCTTCTTTGTTGATCATGTTGATTTGTATTTTAAGCTCACAGGAAACCCTTTGGATGTAAAGGCATGCGCTAATCTGTACGACAGGATGGAAGATATTAAAACTGAGCGTGCAAAAGATTCTGAAACAGCTAATCGGATTAAAGCTCTGGAAGAAGAAAATCATCACCTATCCGATCAAGTTGAAGCGGCCCAACATAGTATTGATTCCATAAAAGCTGAGTGTGAAGAGAAAATTCAGAAAATTGAACAGGATAAGAGCCAATTATCATCCTTGTTAGCCGAAGCGCAAGCAAAAATTACTGAATTACAGACCGTTCCTAACTCTTTCGAGAGTGACGACGAAAACTATCTTGCGGAATTTGATGACACAGACACGTCTATTTTGCCTCCTACAGGTACAGATGAAGTTGTTTCTTTGTGTAGTGTGATTTCGGACTATAATAGTCAGAAATGGCTTATACGATATGCGGATTTGAACAATGACGGACACTATTATATTTTCCATAGAAACGAAGATGTTCCACCGTACTTTACAAATAGAGATAAAATCTTCTATAAGGATGGACCTTCCAAAGACGATTTCTATGGTGTTTGGACTTGGTCTGCAGTTCCGAACGAAAATGATCCATCCAAGGATTATATACTGTCACGATATACCCCGGAGATAGAAGCCATTGAAGTTGTTATCTTTACAGAGGAGACAAGTATTAATGAGCTAATTGATCTTCTGAAAGAAGGAATAAATTACCAGCCTCACAGCCGAAGAACGATGTTTGCTATTGATACATCCAAAGGACAGTATATAGGTATTCTTTGTACGGCCAAAGAACTTAATACAGTTAACGAAAAAACAAGTATTTCCGAAGACTGCATTGTAGTGCCAGTGTATGAATTTGCTGATGATAATATGATTCATCTGGATAATGGCCTGATTTTTTATAGAAATGCCTTTGCTGGACTTCCAAGTAAACTTTATCATTTGAAGGGTCGACTTGATATTGTAAAGGATATCGTTTTCTCATCAATTTCATGGAATGCATATAAAGCAAGAGATATAATACGCGCAGAATATAGAACGTTCAAGGATTTCATTGGTGCAATTCCAGTTGATAATATAACAAACAAAATTGGCGTCACATGCCGCTGTTCCAATCCTGTGGCGAAAGAACTTCTAAATCAATTTTTGAATATAGTTTGGAAATACATTGATGGAGACAGTATAGAAGATGAAATCATCCGTTCGGCGATTTCTGCAAATACCGAACTTCAGGAAAAAACAAAGGCTCTAATTCGAAAAGATTGGGAAACAGAAAATGAAGGAGTCTTGGCCGAAGCTCATAGGAAACTAGATTCGCTGTATTCGGAGCTGAAGACTGCCACTCATAATTTATGCGAAATGCAAGACGCGTTTAGTAAAACCAAAGCAGAAAACGAACGGATTTCCGGCATCATAGCTGAAAAAGAAAAGCTGGCCGAAGATGTTGAAAGAGCAGTTAGTGAAAGAATTCAGAGGGCTCGCGAAAATGCGGCAGATTTTATTGCAAACATGGCGTTTGTTGGCGTACAACAAACAGGCGTGCAACAAACACAGCCTACAGGAGTAACAACTTCTCCTTCGATTAATACGACATTCGACCTCGATGCGGCTTCATATTGTGTGTACCCTGGATCTGAAAATCTTGATGATCTTGAAGTTCATCACTCTTGGGAAGATGTTATTAATACAACGATATATGAACTCTCAGAAGCAGGTGTTGCAGAACAATATAGAAGTGGACTTGCTGCTTTTCTTTGTGCTGCCTATATTGAAAAACAGCCGCTTTTACTTGTTGGCCCCAATGCAATTGACATTGCACAAGCTTTTAGCGCATCCGTAACTGCTCATAAATATGGCATGCTCTGCTGCGAAAGCAGCTATACCCGTCAGGCGGTTGAGAAAATAGGTAATGATGGTGAGGACATTGTAATCATAAACAATCTCCTTACAAGCGGTTGGATGAATAGACTACCAGAAATACTTGCCAAAAAGAAAATTCTTTATATAGCTACCCATCCATATGCAGAAGATATTCAGGTTGAACCCAAAAGTTTGTATGGCTTTATGTTACCACTGTTTACAGAGTTTTTTGTAGATAAAAAAGCTACTGGTACATACTTTGGTGGGTACTTTTCTGACGATTTTAAAGCTTATTCGGCAGCAAAGGGCACACATAGAGAACTGGCAGTCCTTCCTAAATTTGAATTGAGTTCATTGGTTAGAAACCAAATTAACAACCTTGTGACTACAATGCACAACATTTATCCTGCTGCTACAGTGGATGATGATTTCTTATTCGGTATTTTTCCTATTGCCTATGCTTCAATGGCGATGAATGAACTTTCAGAGGCAATCGCAGACCCTCAGAAAGGCATTGCAATTTCTGCTAATCTTAAGCGTGATCTTCAGTACGTGTTAGGAGAAACCTAATGGACAAGTATAACGGACTTCTCTCAAAAGTATCACGACAATATCACATTCTTAGAGGAACCCAGGAAACGGAGGATGAATGGAAAACCCGTCTTGTTTATAGCATCTGTGGAATGATGGCATATGCTTCCCTCTGGGACGATGCAGAAGAACCCATCTCTATTGTGCACCTGAAAGGCAGAGTTCGCAGTATACTCGGCAGTTACAAATCATTATATCCGGAACTTTCTGGAACTTTTCCGCATATTTCTGGAGAACTTGAAGAGGAAATCGCAAATCAATTTTTAAGTGCAGGCGTAGTTTATCACCGCCCGAATCGGATAGCACCATCAAAAAAGCGTGAAGAACACTTTGAGGGAATTTTATTTCAAAGAGGTATTGCTTTGGATAATATCACCTGCGTATCTGGTATTGGATTTTATTCAAAGCGGGATGGTGGAGCACTCTCCCATAATATAAAAACAATGTTTGGCCTTGAACAAGAGAATTTACAAACATTGTGGCAAACGACACTCTCTGCAGCTTCCTGGGAAGCGAATCCATTGTTTGAATTTGGCACAGAGTATCTTCGCTTAACCTCTCCCTTTACCTATAGTTACTGGGTAAATGAACCGGACAAAACTGATGTAGTTTCAATTCTTCGAACCGGTATGAAGGGTTCACAGCTGTATTATCTTTATCGCTATGTTGACTCTGCACTGGAGGTCAGCCCACTTCCTCAATGGCAGGTGGAGAATTACAACTACAGAACACTCGCATGTGCCTGTCTGTCGAACTATGGAACATTACCGCCGATAGAGTACTTTGAGGATGGACCCTTAGTTCATATCCGTATGAATTATTTGCTTCCGCCACGCGAACTGGAGTTTTTAAAGTGCTACAGCTGGCCTGAGGTATGTACATCACTTCCATGTAATTTCAGGCGGAAGCTCTCCGTAGAAGTTTTTGCTGCCATTAAAAATATTCTATCTGATGAGGGATATGAATTCAAAGGAGGGATAACCTGATGCCCAATGGAGCTAATTCTGTCCATAAACAGTTGAGAACGGAACTAGAAAATTATATTAAGTCGCAGTATTTCGGAAAGTCCCCGATTTTGCTTTCAGCCCTAAACAATCATATTGACGATGAAGGCTTGCTTTACCAAAGACCTTTTATCGAGTCCTCTCCGGCATATGTTACAGTACAAAACGGTATTGAAACAGCATCCCTTGAGAGTTGGATGAAAGAGTATTTCTTGCAGTTAGCAAAGGCTGGTATAGGAGTATTCCCTTCTCCGTTTGCTCACCAGATATCGGCGCTTGAAGCTGCAACCAGAGGAGAAAACTTGTTTGTTTCGACTGGCACCGGTTCCGGTAAAACTGAGTGTTTTATGTGGCCTCTCCTTGCAAAGATGGCAGCCGAAGCAAGGAATTCCAAGGAATCGTGGGCGAAACGAGGAGTTCGCACAATTATTATGTACCCAATGAACGCCTTGGTTTCAGACCAAGTTAGCCGCCTTAGAAGAATGATCGGAGATCCTGACAACAAGTTTATCAAAATCTTCCGGAACGCCTGTGGTACTGAGGCGCGTCGTCCTCAGTTTGGAATGTATACTGGCCGAACCCCATATCCTGGAGTTCAACCCTCCACTGAACAGGACAGAAAACTGGAAAAAACTTTAGCAAGAATGTCTTTCCCACAAAGCGATTCTGAAAAAGAATTTTTCAATCACCTTCTCAAAGAGGGAAAGATACCTGCAAAGGCGGATATGAATCAGTTCCTTCAAGGGCTGCATGAGAGTAAACATATTCCAAACGATGATGATGCAGAGCTGATCACACGATTTGAAATGCAGCAATTCTGCCCGGATATTCTCATTACAAACTATTCTATGCTGGAATACATGCTATTGCGTCCCAGAGAACAAAAAATCTGGAATGATACACGCGAATGGCTGGCTTCAAACTGTGAGAATAAATTGTTGTTTGTTATAGATGAAGCTCATATGTACCGTGGTTCATCCGGCGGTGAAGTGGCATTATTGATTCGCAGACTGTTCCATAAACTCGGCATCAGTCGTGATCGTGTACAATTTATACTTACTACCGCAAGTATGCCCAACAAAAGCAAGCAAGACGTTGATTCTGTCATGAAGTTTGCAAATGAACTTACTGCTTCTGACACAGCAACTCGGTTTTGCTATTTAACGGGTGAGAGGGAAGTAATTGACGGGCAGTTAAAATATGATATCCCTGCTGAGCTCCTCTTAAATTCAGATCCAGGCCAATTTGAGGATAGAGATGAAGTAAAACTTTCTGCGCTTTTGTCATTCTGGGGACAAGTAGAAGGATTTGATCCTGGTATTACATCCTTAGAAGCAGTATGTAATTGGATGTACGAAAATCTTGTCTTTTATCGCCCGTTCCATGAGCTTATGAAGTATTGCCGTGGAAATGCAGTATCTCTGGGAGAACTTTCTTCTGGCATCTTCCCAAATCTTAATCCAGGGGATGCACTAAAGGCTGTTAGTGTCCTTTTGGCAATCGCTCCGCTTGCAAAAAATGTAAAAGGTTCTGTTCTTTTCCCTGCACGCATGCATATGCTTTTTAGAGGCATTTCTGGGGTATATGCCTGTGCAAATCCTAATTGTAGCTGTTCTCATTCGGAAGGTGGTCTCACTTTAGGAGACATTTATCTATCGGATGGCAATTTGGTTTGTCCACATTGTCACAGTGTAGTATATGAGCTTTATAATGATAGACGCTGTGGAGCATTGTTCTTTAAGGGATACGTTCTTGAGGATGATTCAGGACTGCATGGAAATGTATATCTGTGGCATTATCCTGGACAGTTAATGGACCGCAGAATGAAAGAAATACATCTGTTTATCCCAACTTCAGATTTTGAGTTGCCGGCAAAACAGGGCAAAAATGCTATACGGCCCTGTTATCTTGATGTCAAAAGCGGATTTGTTAATTTCACAGATGATTCGTCTGCCGGAAAACCGTGGATTAGAAAGCTATATTATTGCAACTATTCCGCAAAAGGCAGACCGCAAATTATCACGTTTCCAACTTGTCCGCATTGCAAACATCAGCTTTCTGCATCACAGCTCACTTCATTTAACACTCGAGGCAATCAGTCTTTCTTCAACTTAATCAAATCACAGTTTCAGTTGGAACCTGCTGTGCCAGGAAAGGATAACAATCCAGATCAGTTCCCCAACCAAGGACGTAAAGTTTTGCTGTTTTCTGATAGTCGCCAGCGGGCAGCAAAACTAGCTAGAGATATGTCAGAGGCTTCAGATATTTCTGCGGCAAGACAATTGTTTGCAATCGCGATCAAAATGATGGAAGAACAAACAGTTGAACAGTCGATGAATTCACTATACGACTATTTTTGTCTTGCTGCCGGTCAGCACCATGTTCAACTTTTTCACGCGCCTGAACGCACAAAGTTTGCTGAAGATTGCAAGGCTGCGCTGAATAACTATAATCGCTGTGTCAAACGAGGTCGAGCTTATACCCCGAGATTTACGATAGCAAACGCTTCTGTTCAGATGCAGGAATATCTTCTTCGTTTGTTTGCTGGTGGCTATAATACTTTGTATGACTCGGCTACAAGCTGGATTGAACCGACAGATCAGGCTCTTTTTGATGCTGTAGACGCTCTCGGTGAAAATAATATAGCAGTTACTGATGAAGACTTTGTTGACTTTTTTAATGCTTGGATTCTCTCGATTTGCGATATGTCTACAGCCATCGGCCATACAATTAGTGATGCAATCCGCTTAAAAGTCCGTCCCAATTATGGTGGTTATGGACTGGATAAGGATTGGGGATTCTCAAAGACAATTCGCGAAATCATGGGCTGGCGCGATGAAAATGAAACGGAGATGGCATGGAAACGAGTACTAAAGGAAGAATTTCTCGATGCAGCGCAGCCTGACAATGGAAAATTATATGTGGATCTTTCTAGAGTAAAACCGCGTTTTGACGCTGCCCATGGATGGTATAAATGTGAACAGTGTTCTGAATTGACTCCTTTTACCCTGAAAGGTAAATGTCCAAGCTGTGGGTCTTCTCAGATCCATGAGATGCATGCTGACGAATACGATGCACTTGGCTTCTGGAGAAAGCCAGTGGCTGATGCGCTTCAAGGTGAGCCAATCCATGTGATTGACACAGAGGAACATACTGCTCAGCTCTCACATAAAGACCAACGTGATGATCTTTGGAGCAAAACCGAGCAATATGAATTGCGCTTCCAAGACTTGATCCAAGATGGTGAAACACCTGTCGATATTCTCAGCAGCACAACCACCATGGAAGTTGGTATTGATATAGGTTCTCTGGTTGCGGTTGGCTTACGAAATATTCCTCCTATGCGTGAAAATTATCAGCAGAGAGCTGGTCGTGCCGGCCGGCGTGGATCTAGTTTATCTACTATCGTTACCTTTTGTGAAGATGGGCCGCATGACACATTGTATTTCAATGATCCAATTCCCATGTTCCGTGGTGATCCTCGCAAGCCCTGGATTGATATAAAAAGTGAGAAACTTCTTCATCGCCACCTGTCAATGGTTGTTCTCCAAGAATTCCTTTCGGAACGTCATATGAGTCTCGACACAGTCTCAGCAGCATCTTTCCTTAGTGATTTTCTCGACGATTTTAAAAACTATCTTGCTTCTTACGATATTGATAAAGACAAATTGCTTCTACCTGCCGGAATGGCATTTCACTATTCAATGTTTGAGGATGAGCTCAAAAAATCTTTTGATTTGCTTAAAGAAAAGTGTGAGAAGCATCCCGAACTTTTTGGAGTTGAAGAAGGGGCTAAGGAAGGGGAGGCTAAGATTCTTCTAGACGCCCTCTATGAAGAAGGAATTATCCCGACATACTCTTTCCCGAAGAATGTTGTAAGTACCTACATACCAGATATGTACGGAAAAATTCTTTACGAAGTTGACCGTGGACTGGATGTAGCTATTGGCGAATATGCTCCTGGTAGAGCAATTGTTGTTGATAAACAAACCTATCAGATAGGAGGATTCTATTATCCAGGAAGTGAACGACGTCATGGTCAATCGCTAACGCCGGCACGTGCCTATACAGAAGATCCTAATTATGTAAAACAAGTTATTTCATGTCCTGAGTGTGGTTGGTTCGGCCTAATGGAGGAGAAAACAAAACGTTGTCCATTTTGCGGAAACAATGATTTGAAAATTACCCGTGAAATGATGCGTCCCTGGGGTTTCGCACCAAGAAATGCTGAATCAATACCCGATGTTCAACTGTCAGAAGAATACACTGCTGTACAGCAGCCGTTGTATTCAACTCTTCCTGAGGCTGAAGAAATGAAACTTGCCCCGGGATGTAAAAATATACGGATCGCTTCACGAACAAATCAACGAATTATTATGCTAAATAAGGGGGCGAATGACAAAGGCTTTATGGTCTGTAAAGACTGTGGAGCTGCAATGCCAGGTGATGATATTTCCGTTCTAAATGATATTAATAGGCCATACAAGTCGAAGTATGCTCGAAGCAAATGCCATCATAGCAATTGTTTTAATGTGAATCTTGGCTATGACTTTATAACCGATATGCTGGTTCTTGAATTCACAATTGATGACAAGATTATTGACGCCAGTAGAAATGATAATCCATGGCTTAGCCGTGCAGCGCAGTCCCTAGCTGAAGCATTGCGGCTTGTGGCAAGTAAAAAGCTCGATGTTGAATTTACTGAACTTGTTACTGGTTATCGTCTTAGAACGGGTTCCGACGCTGCTTATGTTGATATTTATCTTTACGATAGCCTTTCAAGTGGTGCTGGTTATGCCGTTAGCGTGGCTGACGCAATTGCTGAACTACTGACTGATATGAAGGAACTGCTAAGTTCTTGTGATTGCGGGTCGGCATGTTCTAAATGTCTAAAGCATTACAGAAACCAATATATACACGGTATGCTTGACCGTTTCGCTGCGCTTCAACTCCTTGAGTGGGGTGTTGATGGGATAAAAGCGTCACCAATCGAACCAGAGTCACAGATCAAGATGATTATGCCTTTGGTTAATATTCTTAGGCAATCTGGTTGTGAGATCACTGCTGACGGTGAAATCACTGTAACTGGAAGAAGAAACATAAAAAAAGTAGTTGTTTATCCTGCAATGTGGGTTGAACCGCATGCGGCGGGTACGATTTTCGTAAGCGACGCTTATATCAAGTACGCCAAACCGTACGCGGTCCAAAAGATTCTCGACAATATTCAGTAAAATGGTCTGATTACAGACTGAAATAATGTAAGCGCCTCACGAAATGGCGTACTTGCCAAGCCCAGTCTCCCAGTGAGAAAATCGTTCCATGGAGTGGCTGTGTATTTTTGAGAGC
>OERP01000151.1_pt1 | contig 15696 bp, 13 predicted proteins | sample 1540031 | NCBI WGS metagenome assembly OERP01 (sample SAMEA3891882, study PRJEB23780) | metagenome | biome: terrestrial biome; feature: animal house; material: Caecal content | place: Italy | collected 2015-05-05 | reverse complement strand
AAAGTGCCTTTTGGTTATGGAGATCGGTGCTTTTTCAATCTCGCTGGCCCACACCGGACGGATACCGCAGCGGGAGGCCGCCAGAGGGAAAACGCCTATTCCGTCAAAAAGGCTCCCCAGCTTAATGTCCGGCATGACCCGGGCCGCCGTGTCCCTTCACGGCAAGAACCCCGTCCAGCGTAGTAGCCGCGATACCCAGCCGCCCGGCAACCGCAATATCGTTTTTCACATCCTCGTCCACCGCACCGCCGCAGACGATCAGGGTATGGGAGCGCCGCAGCATATCCCGGCGCATATCAATCCCGGCCTTATGTTCCTCGGGAACGCTGTCATTCAAGAACAGCGGAAGATACAAAAGCGGGCAGATGGGGGAAAAGCCCGCCTCATAGGCAAGACGGCAGTAGTGGGCTGCCAGCTCCATATCAATATCCGGCTCACCGCTCCATGCGGCGGTCAGATAGGCCAAAGGTCGTTTCATTGGTTCAACCTCCATTTCTTTCTGATTTGCGGAAAGCAAGGTTTCCCCCCCCCCCCCCCCCCCTTCCCCCGGGAAGGGGGACGGCTCTGGAGAATTTATATCCCCGTCGCTTGTCCGGGAAAAAGCATAACCGGGAGAAATCCGTCAAGGGTGCCTCTGGCACCGCCTGCGGCGGCGTTGCCCTTGACTGATTTTCCCGGCTATGCTACGGAATAACTGGCGACGGGGAATAATTTATATCTCCAGAGCTTCGGGGCGCGGGGCAGCGCCCCGCAATCCTCGGGCCATCTTGACCCGAAGTTTCGGCTTACTTTTCCGGCTCGGTTTTCTTCTCCGGCTTTTCGTGTTCTTTCTGCTGGCCCTTCCAGTCGTCCAGCAGCTTGATGATCTGGTCCTTCATTTCCCTCGGCGTGGTTTCCTTGCCGAAGTATTTGCTCAGTTCCGCACCCGTCAGAATCACTTTGTCTACCTCCTTTTTGTCCTCCATCATAATGCCGTCGATCACATCCCCATTGAGCAGTTTCTTTTCGTCCAGCTCCCGCATACGCTTTGCCTGCGCCTGCGAAGGCGAGGACTGCTGGCTGTCGATGGCGACGGCGATATAGTTCTGGTTCTTCTTGCCGATGTAGGAAAGCTCCACCGCCGTAGTGAAGCCCAGCTTTTTCTCGTCCATCAGCTTCATCAGGTCGGGGACCAGCTCATTCAGCCGGATATACCGCTGCACCTGCTTGACGGCCATCTTGTTCCGCTCGGCCACGATCTCGTTGGAGCGTTTGCCTGCGTCCTTCGGGTCAATCTGGCCCGAAGTGCGGGAGCCCTGGTGCTTGATGGCCTCAAGCTGCATTTTCAGAGCTTTGGCCCGCTCGCTGGGGAGGATTTCTTCGCGCTGGTTCAGATTGTCCTCCACCATCTGCGTGATGGCTTCATCGTCCGTCAGGTTGCGGACGATACAGGGCATATCCGCATATCCGGCAAGCTCGCTGGCCTTCTGGCGGCGGTGGCCGGACACGATCTCATAGCCGCCATCCTCACGGGGACGGACGATAGCGGGCTGGGTAACGCCCTTGTCCTTGACGCTGGACACCATAGCCCGCATTTCTTCATCGTCCCGGACCTCAAAGGGATGGTTTTTGAAGGCGTGGAGCTCGTTCAGCTTGATATATACGATCTGTTCCTCGCCACGGCGGGGAGCCTCCTTCGGTCCCTCGGGTTCCTTCGGAGCGGGAGCGGCCTGCACCGTGGGAGCCGCTTTTTTCTCCGGTTTCTCTTTGGGGGCCTTTTCCTGCTTTTTCTGTGCGGGGGCTTTGGGCTTCGGAGCGGCGGCCTTGTCCTTATCCTCTTTCGGAGGACGGCCCCGGCGCTTCGGCTGCTCGGGTTCTTTGGGCTTTTCCTGTTTTCCTTCGGCCTTTTTCGGAACCTCCGGCTGCTTTTCCGGTTTCTCCGTTTTTGCCGGGGCAGGTTTTTCCCCGCCGGAAGCTGCCGCCCGTTCCTCGGCTTTCTTTCCTTTCATAATTTCAGCGAAGTCATAGACGGACACCTGCGGGCTCTTTGCCTGCTGTTCCGTCTTTTTTTCGGCCTCCGGGGAAGTAGGCGTTTTCTCCGGCTCGGGCGGAGTTTCCTTGCCCGGCCCGGTATCCGTTACCGGCTGCTCCGGCATTTTCGTGGTTTTATCATCTGCCATAAGCATTTACCTCCTGTTTTTGGGCGTAAAAAAAGGGCTCAACTTTTCAGTCAAGCCCCGTGGGAAGTTCCTCCTTTCTCCGCCAAGATACAAAAATATCGCCCGTACTCTTGTTTGGGCGTTACTTTGTGTAAGATTGGTAGTCCATTACTATGTTTCCATTGTACACTATGAGAAACGAGGTAAAGTCAACCACTTCGTTAGAAGGAGCAGAAACCAGACCATCCATGCCAGAAATGATCGTCTGCTGAGCCTGCTTACCAAGCGTAGGAGTTTACGGTATAATTGTGCCAAGGAATTTTAGAACAGCTGGAGTCGGCTTGTCTAAAGAAGACTGCTCTGATGGAGGTGCTTCGGTGGGTGGATCTATTCCAGTGCGGAACTTATTCTTGTCATATAACCTCTTTATCGTAGCACAAAAAAAGTCCAGCTCATTGGTCGCCAGAAAATAATTGCACTCTTACTTTCAAATATTTTCTTTATAAAAAATACCACCCATTGTTTTGCTGGATGGTGTACATTATAGCTAATAAGTTAAAAAGTTCGCTAGAAGGTAGACTTTATCAATTATAAGTGATACAATAAAGCTATAAACAAGGTGGTGATTTTTTGAATGAGGTCGAAAAAGATTATTTCCTTCACTTTTTGGATAGAGAACTCTTAGAGACCCAAGGCATTTATAATAAATTATTAGAACAGGCTATTATTAGAGATGTAAGATTTATTTTATTCCATTCTATTGGAGATTTGATTTTGTCAGCATCCTTTTTATTTGAAAGCAAATATGCTTATGCTATTTTTAAAGAATTCAATCCTTTATTTTTAAGCGGTAAGTTTATTATCGCAATAACCTATGATAGTCTTAAAAAGATGATCAGCACAAAACAAGATCAATACAAGGGAAATGAAAAGATTTTTCCTAATTATTTTAATGATTTGTGGCATGTAATAGAAGAATGTGGAATTATCTTAATTCCCAAACGAGAAGATACCACTTTGTATATTGCAGATAGGATGCTAAAAGAGGAGAATTATAGTGGAAAAATTAAAGACCGGCAATGTGTTCCGTACATTATGGAAGCTGTTGAATATCGAGGCAAACGGGCTATAACACATCATTTATTTGATTCTGTTTACATGAAACGAAATATTTCCACTAATGATCAAGAGTCTATAAATTCATTGATAACAGAATTGTATATTCGTTCATATCTCGAGTATTTTGATGCTACAATTGCTACCGGATTAAGTTGTGGAATATTTAAATATGACTATTTGTCGACTAACTTTCCTTTATCAGATGTCGCCTTTTGGATAAAGTTATATAAGCGCATTGGTATATACCAATTTGTTTGCAAATGCAAAGTGTCAACCATTATTGCTATTTTGAATAGTAACATCCAATATAACTTTATTCAAGCAGTATTTAGTTGGCTGTCTTATTTTGAAAACAAAAGAATTGGTGCCAGAATAATATGTAAAAAATTTTACAGATCAATTAATTTTATCCCACAATTTGCTGAACTGCAAACAGAAGATATAAACATGTATTTTAATAGAATTAGGCAAGTTGAGGATATATTATTGAATCGACATTTTGTTGAAAGGGGATCCAGTTGCATGTTAAGTAATAATAAGGAAAAAACCGTTTTCGTTGTGCACGGAAGAAATGTTCAAATCAAAAAATCTATTTTTACTTTTTTGAGATCGTTAAATCTGTACCCTCTGGAATGGGAAACTGCAGTGGCGATGACGAGTAAAGGAGCACCAACTACTTTAGAGGTAATAGAAACCGGAATGAGGAACGCTGGAGGAACTATTATTCTATTTACAGGAGATGATTTAGCTAAACTAAAAGAAGAACTATGGAATGCCGATGAGCATTACAGCTTTGAATTACAGCCTAGACAAAATGTGCTATTCGAGGCAGGAATGGCCATAGCTTTGCGACCCCAATCAACAATTATTGTGCGTGTGGGTAAATTGCGTGAAATTAGTGATTTGACAGGAATTAATTATATTAATCTTTCAGATAGTCCAGAACATCGCAATGCGTTAGTAACACGTTTGAAAACAATCGGATTGATTGTAGATACTACAGGATCTGATTGGTTAACGGCAGGCAACTTCTCTATTTAGCCGGAGGTAAACATGACGGGATGTATTATTGGAAGCTTTAGGAAATATTATGATCAAATTTTAGAAGTAATAAAAATATTTGAAACTAATTGCCATACCATTCTCTCCCCCCAATATTCCAATATTACACGGAATGAAGATGGTTTTGTAATTCTGGCTTCAGACAACCCGGAGTTTACACATATAGATATTCAAACAATGGTTTTTCATCGTGCTTTTCAATCTGATTTTGTATATGTTTGGGATCCAGGTGGGTATGTTGGAAAGACGACTTGCTATGAAATTGGAAGATTAGTAGAGCGAAAAATACCATTATACTATAAAGAATATCCCATAGATGTTCCCATTTATATTCCTAAAGGAAGTGTAATTTCTGTGGATAGTTTAATTAAATATATTGCTTCAAATAGTATTTTACCTCCCTATGAACAAGAACGTCATATATTAACAAAAGAACTTCTGGCTGACTTATCAAATAATAATTTTCACAAATAAGGAGGCAAACATCATGAGTAAAATAGTAATATCGGGCAGCATGCAATTTCTAAAAAATATGAATGAATACAAAGCTCCGCTGGAGAGAAAAGGATTCAAGGTAGTATTACCTGAAGAAGATAATTGGGACAGCATAAAACCCGATGAAATCAACGCATATAAAAGGATGGTATCTAAAAAGCACTTCGATGCTATTGCAGATCCTGATACATGCGCTATACTTGTAATTAATAATCCTAAACGAGGAATCGACAATTACATAGGTGCAAATACTTTTGCTGAAATCGCCATTGCATTTTATTTTGGAAAGCAAATATATTTGTTAAATGACATCTATGAACCTTATTCTGATGAATTGCTGGCGTGGGGTGCAGTTTCATTACAAGGAAATATCAATACTTTACAGTAAGACTTTAGATATTATATAACATTTTCATGGATTGAAGTGCATCTTCTATCAGCTTTCAGTAGTGTCAATAGTTGGACCTGTTGACAAAATAAAATATGGACTGGAGAAAAAAGCCTCCGGTCCATATTTTTGATCTTAGATAAGAACAAAAGGATGGCCTTTGCAATCCTTTTTAGGTAAGCGCTCCATAATCCCCCGACTGTAAAAAAGTACTGACCTGTGAGAAAATAAGAGAAAGTATCAAAAGTCTTAGAAGTCTTAGAAATCTGAGAAGTCTCACGGGGGTAAAAAATGAGCAATCAATATCAGAAATTAAAAAAGCAGCACTACCTTAGCCTGCTGCAGGAGTGCGCCCGTAGTGGAAAGAACAAGCGGGAGTGGTGCGCACAGGCTGGCGTGAAATATTCAACCCTCATGAGATGGCAGGGGCTGCTGCGGGATGAACTGGCAGGAGAAATTCTTTCGGGCCAGGAGATTGTTCCGGTACAGATCCAAAAGTCAGGTGAAGAAGTACTTGCTTCCAAATCGTCTGCAGACTGCTGTGCAGACGAGGCAGGGACATCTGGTATCTGCATCGAAAAGGGAGAAGTTCGTATTTATCTGCCGGCAGATGTGCCAATGGAATATCTGGTCAAGCTGGTGAAAGGGCTGGCTTAAGATGCTGGGAGATATCCGACAGGCCAAGAACGTGTATATTGTCTGTGGCTACACCGATATGCGCAAGGGACTGAACAGCCTGGTCCCTTTTGTGCAGCAGAACTTTGGGATAGATCCCTATTCCAGCAGCCTGTTTCTGTTCTGCGGCAAACGCTGTGACCGGCTGAAGGCGCTGCTGTGGGAACCAGACGGCTTTGTATTGCTGTACAAGCGGCTGGACAATGGCCGTTACCAATGGCCGCGGAATGCCCGGGAAGTAAAGCCGCTGACCTGGGAGCAGTTCACCTGGCTCATGCAGGGGCTGAATATTGAGCAGCCCAAGGCGATCCGTCCCGGACGCCCGAAAGAGCTGGTATAATCCACCAGGGAAGCCGTTTTCGGGGAATATTCTGCCTGAAAAGCGGCGGTTTTCCACAAGAAATTTCTCATCCAGGAATGCGTCTTTTCCTGGTGTTCAGGCACTTTTTTCGGTATAATGGAAACAGAAAATCCACCCGTAAGGAGAAGCGCCATGAATCTGGATACCCAAAATCTTCCGCCGGAAGTGGCGGCGTATATCCGGTCACTGGAGCAAGAGAAACAGCGGCTGGAACAGAGGAAGCAACAGCTGGAACAGGAGAAGCAGCTGCTGGAAAAACAGCTGGTGAAGATGCAGTCCCTGAATGAACAGCTGGTTCAGATGCGCAAACGGATGTTTGGGCAATCCAGTGAGCAGATTCAGTATGTGGACGCTCAACAGTTGGACTTCTTCAATGAAGCGGAAGCCTGCAGCGATGCATCTGCTCCGGAACCGGGAAAAACGACCCCGGTGAAGGCCCATGCCCGGAAAGCGAAACGGACCAAGGAAGAACTGACGGAAGGTCTGGAACACAAGAAGGTAGTCTGTGAGCTGCCGGAGCAGGAACAGATCTGCGCCAAGTGCGGCAGCACCATGGTACGGATTGGAGAAAAGTTTGTCCGGTCTGAACTGGTGATTGTGCCGGCCCAGGTGTATGTGGTGGATTACTATGCCGCCAGCTACAAATGTGCGCACTGTGAAACCCAGACTGGGGAAAGCTATATCCGGCAGGCCGAAGCTCCTGTTCCAGTGATGAAGAAAAGCATGGCGGCTCCCTCCACGGTAGCCTATGTGATGCAGGAGAAGTTCCAGAACGGAGTTCCGCTGTATCGCCAGGAGGCTTACTGGAAGGGGCAGGGTGTGGATCTTCGGCGCAATACCATGGCCAACTGGGTAATCCGCAGTGCCCGTTGGTTCAAGCCCCTGTATGAGCAGCTTCGCAGGGAGCTGCTGCGGCAGGACATTGTGAATGTGGACGAGACCCGCGTCCATGTCCTGAAAGAGGATGGCCGGGAATCCAGTCAGATGTCCCAAATGTGGGTGTTCTGTTCTGCCGAAAAGAAAATCGCACTGTACCAGTACAGTCCCAGCCGTTCAGGCCGGGTAGCCAAAGAGATGCTGCAAGGCTTCTCCGGCTATACCCAGACCGACGGCTATTCGGGTTACAATTGTCTGGATTCCGTGACCCATGTGGGCTGTTGGGCTCACGCAAGACGCAAGTGGGTGGAATGCTTTGTGGACGGCAAGCCGGTACAGGGAAGCCGATCCGAGGCAGCGTTTCTGCTGATTGAGGAAATGTTCTCCCTGGAGCAGGCCTGGAAAGACCAATCGCCAGAGGCCCGCTTTACGCTGCGGCAGGAAAAACTCCGACCGCTGCTGGACAGTTACTGGGAACTTCTGAACAGCTTCGAGGCAGCAGAAGGCACTGCGCTGAGCAAGGCCAAAGCCTACTCTCTCAACCAGAAGCAGGCGCTGAACGCCGTGCTTTTGGACGGCCGCCTGGAACTGACCAATAACCTTGCCGAACGCACGGTGAAGCCTTTCGTGATGGCGCGCAAGAATTTTCTGTTCTGCGACACCGCAAAGGGTGCCGATGCCAGTGCCTTATGTTTCAGTGTGATCGAGACAGCCAAGCACAATGGTCTGGATCCCTTTGGTTACCTACTGTTCCTGCTGCAGGAGCTGCCCAAACTGGGAGAAAATCCTACCGAGGAACAACTGATTCCGCTGCTCCCCTGGGCTGAAAGCCTTCCCGAGTATTGCAAACTCAAATAATTTTAACCGATTTGAGCTCCTTATGGGAGCTCTTTTCTTTATCCCTCACGGGGGATTATGGAGCGCTTACGGTAAAACAGCTACTGCTATATTTCCTGTAATGGGCTGAGAATTTGATACCAATCGAATCATCCCATTATCTCCTACCTCTGAGTTTGTAAGTAACAGATATACCCCCAAAAGTGTCTCGACCAGTAACGCAATTTGCAATTGTCTGATTTTAACATCTGCTTTCAGATTTACTTTAGAGTCTATAACTATAAAAAAAACAATAAATTGCCAATATTTCGCAATAAAAGAAACACAGGTTGCAATTGTATTTTGAAACAATAGTCCAAAAATGAGATAACATCCAAAAAAAGCATATATCACTATAGAAACATACGATATCTTATTCATATTTATAACAATCGAGAAAAAAGACACCAGAAAATAAATAGGAAGTAATATATCCATTTCCCCTATAAATGTCATCCCTATAATATAAATCAAAAGAAAAACTATCTGTTGATAAATTTGCTTTTCCCTAATAGTTACTAATGCAGTCAAATAAGCTATAATAGAGGCAACCACTATTCCTATTAGCATATTGTGAGCTCACCACGTTTCATAAAATTACTTTAAAACTTTATTTCACTATTTTCTCAAACCGTTCCACTGCACCGCTTGCAGCGTATTTCTTGCAGCCAAATTCATAGGCATACCGGCTCATTTGGTCATACTGCTCAGAAACCATTTTAATCGCTTTTTGCAATTTATCAGCAAACATTATATTATTTCCAGGTTCTATCAAATAGCCGCTTTTCCCATCATCCACCTGCTCTGGTATGGCTCCAACAGCAAATGCAATGACTGGACGGGCATATTTATAGGCATCTATGATAATTCCAGACTGTGATGCAGAGTTGTACGGGACGATCACCCAACTACAATTTGTAAACGCATCTTTCATCGCCTTATCGCTTACATATTCGGTATTTAAATATACATTGGCTTCCCGAGCAAGCTGTTCGATTTCCATTTGTGCGTGTTCTTCTGTGCGTCCAACAACGTCAAAGCAGATTTCAGGGCACAAGCGGACTATTTCCAGCAAATTGTTTACACCCTTATACGGATTGATCCTTCCGAAAAAAAGCGCCCGTTTTGTATGGCTTGGAGGTGTATAGTTTGGATAGCGCCGCCACAACTCCAAGTATTTTACTCTATCAGCTTTGATCCTATATCTTTCGATCAAACTTGAGATGAATGTTTGATTTCTTAAAACAATGTAATCCGCCAGCCTACAAACAACTCGATTCATCAAGTCCACCATCGTGACCTGACGATCTCCTTCATGTGGAATCACTTCGTGAATCACCTGGTAAGTTTTGGCTTTGCCTGCTGTTAGCATGATGGGAAGGTTCCATGTATGCAAACTTTCAAAATAAATGATGTCAAAATGATTACTTTGAATACGGCGAACCAAAGAAAACAGCGTCCGAAAATCAAATGTCTTTTTTGTGATCCCAGGTCGTTTTGGGCAATCCACCAGCCAAGTATGTTTTGACCTCTGCAAAGGGACTTTCGGTTCCTGTATAGCTACAAGATAGGGATCCCAGTTTGCATTTCTTATCAGTTCTTCATAGATTCCAAACAATGTATCCTGATGATCCGCATTATCCGAGAATGTTACCAGCAATATTTTTTTCACTCAGCCACCCCTCCACACAAACCCAATCCTGTCTAAACCATTGTACCGTCTTTTGGGTAGTCCTGTCCCATAGCGGTCGTCTCTCCTTCTGTTATACCCTCTGTACTTTCTGGAATAAATAAAACTTTCACTGTTGCCAGCATCAGTTTCAAATCCTCCAGAATTCCCTGGTGGGCGATATACATCAGGTCCATCTGAAGTTTATCGTAAGGAGAGGTATTATATTTCCCGTATACTTGCGCATAGCCGGTCAATCCGGCTTTTACCTGCAGCCGCAGGGCAAATTCGGGCAGCGTTTCGCAGTACTGTGCCGCAATTTCGGGGCGCTCGGGACGCGGTCCGCAAATGGACAAATCACCTTTTAAAATATTGATCAGCTGCGGCAGTTCATCCAAGCGAAATTTACGAATCACACGGCCGACCGGTGTGATACGATCATCTGTTTCCCCCGTCGAAAGTCTTGCAACGCCATCCTTTTCCGCATCGACTTTCATACTGCGAAATTTGATAATATCAAACCTTCTCCCATCTTTTGTCAAGCGGCATTGTTTATAAAATACCGGTCCTCCGTCTGTTGCTTTGATAGCAGCCGATATCACCAAAAAAAACGGACTGGTGATCAGCAGTGCTATCAAAGATAAAACAATATCCATCGCTCGCTTGACAAACAGATACTCCGGACTTGCCATGGAACGGCCCACTTTTAGCACCGATAAATGAAACATATGGGTCGGTCGAGCTGCGTCCATCATAAGGTCACCTACACGAGGCAGCACAAAAACATCAATATCATGTTCCACACAGTATTTTAAAATCTTATTGCGCTCGTGGCTGTGAATACCACCTAGAAATACCACATCCATCTGCCGCAGGACTTCCATATTTTTCAGGCATTTCTGGATATCAAGCGTTATTTTGACGTTATATTTTTTCTCTAAATTGTCTTCGCGGATCATCTCCTCGATCCCTGGCCGCATATCATAAACAATCGCCGTTGCCAGTGGCGGAAAAGCTTTATAGTACCATTTCTGTGCACAAAAAGCCCATAAAGCCGACACCACCAACTGCCCTGCTATGGCGGCAATTCCTGGTATAAGGCTGCAAAATCTTTTTGCCAGCAGGCAAATGAGAAGATAGATCAAACCGTCTGCAATCATAGCCGCCAGCATTTGGCTGAAAACGATTGATGCTATTTTTTGCGATGAAATCTGAAATGCTTCGTATACATTTCCCAGTGCTATATACAGGGCCGCATACAGCAGCACAACAACCAACTTTCCACTCCATCCAAGTGGCATTGCGACATGAAACGTATAGTACCCATACCAGCAAGCCGCAAAGGGCAGTGTCATACACAAAACAGCCAACAGTTTTACGCTCCGCAGCCACACATTATGCTGAAGTTTTGACATTTTATTCCTCCGCACCACAGAAATTTTCTTTTCAGCGCTCCATCCTCATCATGGTTCAAAAATCCCTGCCGCTCGATAAAGCCTCTCGATTTCTTTGCTTGTCTCCTCATCCGGTCCCTTGGAAAGCAGCCCACTTCCGGCTATTTTAAACCTTTCTTTTATCAATACCCTGCACAAACGTTTTCCCCAATAGAATGGTAAAAGCTGTGGATGTGAATCCAGCTTGGGATATTGTTCCCTCATATACCAAATCGAGGGGAAGCACTGCCTCCAAATAGCCAGCACCTTATTTTGTTTGAAAGAATCACCGCCTCTGACAAATCCAGACATCATCTCCATCGTTTCCTGGTTTCCATGAATGCCCGTGCTCGTCAGATAATCTACAATCAAGGCCTCTCTTTCATCCAGTGGCTGACCGGTCCCAAAACAGGCTTTCGCTGCTTGTTCCATTTGCTTGGCAAACCCGGACAAATGCAATCCATCCAACTGTTTTTTTAGGCTGTTCCTGTCCAGCGCAGCGCCTTTTTCTTTCAAAAATACATAGTTATCAGCCAGAAACCTTATGCCTGCCCCTGAAGTCGTAAAATGCTTATAAAAATGGATCATATAATGCATGTAAACATCTTCATCACTGATCTGGTATATATGCTGTTTGCCCTTCAAACGTTTTGCGCTCTTCCACAGCGTCTGTTCTTTTTGGCTTACCAGCTTGATCTCGTCCGGCAGCATATGGCCTTTGTTGGTCATTCTGCGGTGGAGTTCCACATACATATAGGGTTTTTTCCAATAGCAATCCTGTACCGGCTGCTCAATATGGTCTGGTTTATACCCTCTGGCTTCCATCCAGTCTTTCATCCGGTGGCTGTTTAAATCGCGGATCAGGACATCGAAATCGGTCATGCTTCGCATCAGCGGGTCAGGGTAATCGTTGCGTATCACCCAGCCCTTCATGGGCAGACAGTCGATGCCGGATGCCTCCATCTCGTCGAGCAGCCATTCGATCTCATATTCCTGAGTGATGTTCCGATGGGTCTCCCGTGCAAAAAAGTCCTTCATCCCCTCCCGCAGGGACTCCCATCCGTCCCCACTCTGCCGGGCAATGACCGGGTAGATCATCGTCACCAGGCTCTGCCGTCGGATCAAAACATCCAGCTTTTCAGCGTCGCAGCCGGTCTCCCAGGGGATCGGCGTCTCAAAATCCTGATGCAGAGCCGCCCGCATCAGCCGCAAAAGCATCTCTGTTTCTTTGTTTTCACGCATCGTTTTACCCCATATACCGCATCGCGCCACCCCTCTGCTTGGCCTGCAGAAGGACGGCGCGGCGCGGTTTTCATCAATGCTTGGGTTTATAGTTCTTGCTCCGTCCAAAGAAGAAGCCTTTTCTTGCGCCGTCCTGTTCAGGCTGCGTCTCTGGGGCAGTGGCCTTCGGCGCAGCCTGCACCGGAGTCTCCCGCATCGGCCTGGCCGGGACGGTAGACGTCATGACCACCGGCTTGTCATCCGGGCTCTTCGGGCCATCCGGAACTTTTGTCTTCTCTGGAGCGCTTTCTGCCGGCGCTACCGGTTTTTCCGGCGTTTCCGGCTGGCTGGGAGGCGTCTCGGGCTTCTGGGTCCAGCTGTTGTCCGCACCCATCCGGATCAGAGCGTCCATAGCCTCGTCGTCCGACAAGGTCTCCTTCTGAAGGGGATCCTTGGTCAGCTCATCCAGAATGTCCGGTGCTCCGGCTGGATTGCCCAAATCACCTTCATTGCCATTCCCGGCAGCGGGCACCAAAAGCAGGTCGTCAACCTCGGCCGCATCCCGCATGGATTTGGCAGCCAGATCCGACGGTCGGTCACGCCAGGAGCGGAAGCCGTGCATGGTCCTGGAGGCATTGACGATGCACCCCAGAATCCGAATGCCAGACTTATCCAGCTGGTCGATCGTATCCTGGATCACCGGCAGCGGAGTAGCGTCATATCGAATGACAAGCAGCACCGCCTGCGCCACCTGGTTCAAACGCAATACATCCGACGACTGCTCGATCGCAGGGCCATCTATAATGATATAGTCGTAGTTCTGGGACAGCTGCTGAATAAAGTCAAACAGAACACTGTCCAGATTGATGGCATTGCGCTCCAAAACCGTAGGCAGCAGGTCCAAATACCCCGTCAGGGAGACGACGGTATCCTGTACCGTCGCCTCGCCCTTATAGAGGGCGTTCAGGGTGCGGCTGTAATCGACGTTCTGTAAAAACATCCCGCCCAAGCTGGGATTGTTCAGGTTCAGGTCGATCAAAAGGACTTTTTTCTCCAGATCGGACATCTGGATGGCCAGATTGGCCGCCACGGTGCTCTTACCTTCCCGCTCTTCCGCTGAGGTAACATAGACACAATGGCTCTTCTTTTTGCTGCTTCCCAGCCGGTTGCAGAGGATGTAGGCCGCTGAAGCAAAGCTCTGTTCCACCGTCGAATCTACAGCAGATTCCCGGCTGAGCAGCTCCCCTTTCCGCTGGAAATAAGCATGGTCCTGCGGAACGATCCCCAGCATCTCCAGCCCCAGGTCTTCTTCGACACTTTTGGGATTCAACAAAGTCGGATGCATGGTGAATTCAAAGATAATCAGGCCCAGACCGATCACAAAACCCACCAGACTGGTCAGGATCCAAATACCTGTATAACTGTTGCTGGCCGGCGTAAACTCCGCTGCGGGCGGATTGATCACAGCCACCGAGCCAATCATCAGCGTTTCAGGCAATACTTCTACTGCAACGTCCAAAATGGCGTTCATCAGTTCCACGCCGGACTCCGCATTCATCCACCAGAGGGTAAGCTCCAGGATCTGCGTCTCATTGTACCGGCTGATGCCAAGATTCCGTGCCACTTCTTCGGGTTCTACCGAGATCAGGCGCGCCTGCTCAATGGCTTGTTCCAGCACGCGGTCGCTGTATATCACATAGGAAACCGAATCGGCCATATCCTCCGCCAGCTGAAAGTCATCTGAGGTCAAATGGTCCGACCCGCCGGCAAAACCTCCCGTCGAGACACGCGGAACAATGGCGATGGAGGTCGTGACCGCATAACTGGTGTAGCTGCCTTGAACAAAGGAGATACTGTTCAGGACCAGACCCAATCCACAGCCAAGCAATGTCAGAACGACCAGTGTTTTCCACCGCCTTGCTATGGTCAGAAGCAAATCCCCTATACGAATTCCTTCATCACTCATATCTGATACCTCTTACTGTTGCTTTATTGCTCATTTGTACCGGCGGAGGCCGCTTCCCTGTGCTCCTTGCGGCGGCGGGAGATCAGCCGCACCAGCCACACGATCAGGCAGATGGCACCCACGGTCAGCAGGGCCGCGACGGCCAGGGCCACCGCACTGCGGAAGGTGAAGAGCGAGATGCTCCAGGTCTGGACCTGTGCCGTATCCGTCACCTCGAAGCGGTAGGGGTTCTCGGTGTCCTCGCCGCGGACGATGTAGTAGCTGCCCTCGGGCAGGTCGGTCATCTCCACGCTCTGGCCGTTGGTGGTCCAGGACAGAACGACCTGATCCTGGCCGTTGTACAGGGTCACCGGCTCGTTCAGGCTCTCGGTGCCAAGGATGGCGTCCTGCACATGGATGGACACCCGCAGCAGCCGGTTGGTGATCGCCAGCTGGCCGGTGCTCAGGCCGCCGATCCGGCCGTCCGCACTGACGATGACATCGTATGCACCGTCGCCCATCCGGTAGTCGCCCACGGTCTGGGTCTGCTGGATGTGGTAGGTGGTGTTCTTCTGCAGGTCGGTCAGGACAGCGGTGCCCGTCTCGTCGGTGACCAGGCGGCGGGTCCGGCCGGAGCGGTCGTCGGTCACCATCAGGACGGCGCCCGCCAGCTTCTGGCTGTCGTACAGCTCATCCGAGACCTGCACCACCAGCTGGGTCTTTTCCACCTCGACCTCGTGGACCGGGGGCAGAGCGCCGGTCTTGCGCTCCACTTCCACCGTCAGGTCCTCTTCCATGGTGGCGTAGTAGTCGGGGCTTGTCGCCTGCTGGACGGTGTATGTGCCCAGATAGAGCTCCTGGCTCTCGCCGTAGCCCTCTTCGTCGCACTCGATGGTGTCCACCACCTGGCCGGCGGTGTAGCGGACGGTGCCGTCCAGAGTGGCGATGTCCTCAGCTGCCACCACCCGGAAGGTGCCGCCGCCCACCGGCAGGGCTGTATCCGCATCGCTCATCTGGATGCGGATGATGTTTTTGCAGGGGGACAGGCGGATCTGGACCACATAGGGATCAGGCCAGTCGTAGAGCTGGGTGATGTCAAAATAGGTGTCCGGCGCGGCGTCATAGCCCTCCGGAGCATTCAGCTCGTGGAAATAATAATTCCCGTGCCAGACCTTTTCCGGCAGATAGAAGGTGCCGTCCTCCCGGGTGGCGTACTCCCGGTAGGTGATCTTTTCGGGGTAATAGGTGTTCAGCTGCTGGAGCGAGCCCTCCTGCAGGGTGGTGTTGTCGGTGCGGTAGAGCTCGAAGCGGATGCCGGCTTCGGGGATGGGCCGGTCGGTCTCATCGTCCACCAGCTCCACATAGACGGCCGACTTGACGCCCTCGTCGGGGTACATCCCGCCGCCGCCCGCGGTGGGGATGTATTCCTCGTCGTAAT
>OERP01000148.1_pt1 | contig 15883 bp, 14 predicted proteins | sample 1540031 | NCBI WGS metagenome assembly OERP01 (sample SAMEA3891882, study PRJEB23780) | metagenome | biome: terrestrial biome; feature: animal house; material: Caecal content | place: Italy | collected 2015-05-05 | reverse complement strand
AAATCTATACTTAAAGCACAAACCGTGAGCCAAATTTTTAAGCTAAAAATTTCAGCTTGCAGGCCGAAGAACCACATGAAGTACCAAGAGTAGGAGGATTTTCTATGCGCAAGATTCATCGCCGCGATTTCCTGAAAGCTGCCGGCGTCCTGGCAGCTGCAAGCGCGCTGACCGCCTGCGGCGGCTCGGGCAGCTCGTCCAGCGCTGCTGCCGGCAGCGGCGCCGCTTCTTCCGGCGGCTCTGCCGAAGCCAGCACCCTGCCCACCATTGATTCCATCAACCTCGGCGAGGACTATCAGGACATCAAGGCCGACATCAAGATCCTGACCAACCGCACCGACATCGTGGACACCACCTACGCCGGCTACGCCGAGCAGTTCCACGAGCTGTACCCCAACATCACCGTTACCTACGAGGCTGTGACGGACTATGAGGAAAGCCTGACCCTGCGCCTGATGACCGGCGAGTGGGGCGATATCTGCTTCATCCCCACCAGCGTGGCCAAGTCCGACCTGGGCACCTACTTCATCTCCCTGGGCGACTTCGACACCCTGGACCCCATCTACAACTTCATCTCGGACAAGACCTACGGCGGCAAGGTGTACGGCATCGCCAACGGCGGCAACGCGGACGGCGTGGCCTACAACAACCGCATCTGGGCCGAGGCCGGCATCACCGAGACGCCTGCCACCCCCGATGAGTTCCTGGACGATCTGCAGATCATCAAGGACAACACCGACGCCATCCCCCTGTACACCAACTTTGCCGCAGGCTGGACCATGGGCGCCTGGGACGCTTACATCTTTGGCTCCGCCACCGGCGATCCCGAGTTCCACAACGAACTGCCCCACCTGTCCAACCCCTTCTCGGACCGCGGCGACGGCACCGGCCCCTACGCAGTTTACTACACCCTCTATGAGTCGGTCGCCCGCGGGCTGATCGAGGACGACCCCATGTCCACCGACTGGGAGTCCTCCAAGGGCCGCATCAACTCCGGCGAGATCGCCACCATGGTGCTGGGCAGCTGGGCCGTGCAGCAGTTCAAGGACGCCGGCCCCAACCCCCAGGACATCAGCTATATGCCGTTCCCCATCACGGTGGACGGCAAGCGGTATGCAGGCGCCGGCGGCAACTACAGCTACGCCATCAACGCGCAGGATTCTGTGGACAACCAGATCGCCTCCATGCTGTACGTCAAGTGGCTGCTGGACGAGAGCCCCATCTTCGTGGACGAGGGCTGCATCCCCGCCCGCAAGGACGGCGAGATGCCTGACTTCCTGGCGGACTTCCAGGGCGTGGAGCTGGTCTCCAACAACCCGCCGCCGGAAGGCGAGGAGGACCTGTTCGACGAGGTCAACAACCAGAGCGAGGTCGGCATCAACAACAACGACTACACCAAGTCCACCATTCTGGAGGCCGCTCTGACCGGCAGCCAGACTCTGGACTCCATCATGGACGAGTGGAACCAGAAGTGGTCGGACGCTCAGCAGCTGCTGGGTGTGGAAGTGTACCAGTAAATCCACGGCGCCATTTGCATCCCTCCGTTCCGCAGCAGGGGACAGCCCCGGCTGTCCCCTGCAGGGGGGCGGGGCATACCAAGAAAAAGGAGGCAATCCCGTATGACCGTAAACCCGCTCGCTAATACAGCGGAACCTTCCGGTTTCCGCAAGTTCATTCGCGCGGATAAGACCCAGCGTGTGCTGCTGATCGTCAGTTTCATGTTTGTGCCTTTGGTCCTGCTGCTGATGTTCACCTACATCCCTTTTGGCAAGATGGTGCAGTTCAGTTTCTACAACCGCAACTACCTGTCGGAGGGCACCTGGGTCGGCCTGGCCAACTACATCGAGGTGTTCAAGCGCAAAGACATCTTCGGCTCTCTGATCGTCAGCGTCTACTACATGGGCGGCGCGGTGGTCCAGCTGGTGCTGGCCCTTTTCTTCGCCTCCCTGATGGTATTCAAAGTCAAGGGCGAGGGCATCTACAAGGCCTGTATGTTCTTCCCCTACCTGATCTGCGGCATCGCCGTCGGCTTCATCTTCAAATTCTTCTACGCCCGCGGCTTCGTCCTGGATTCCATCCTGCAGTTCTTCGGCATGGATCTGGAGAACATCCCCTACTGGCTGCAGGACCAGCGGATCAACAACATCGCCCTGGCGGCCACCTCGGTGTGGCGCTACATGGGCCAGAACATGGTCATGTTCCTGGGCGCCATGATGTCGGTGGACTCCGATTTGTATGAAGCAGCCGAGCTGGACGGCGCCAACCGCTGGCAGCAGTTCCGCTACATCATCATGCCTTCCATCCGCACCATCATCGTGCTGAACCTGATCCTGTCCATCAGCGGCTCCCTGAGCGCTTTCGAGCCGCCCTACGTCATCACCAACGGCACCATGGGCACCGGCACCTACTTCGTCATCATGAACCGCCTGGCCCATGAGAACCAGAAGGTCGGCCTGGCCTGCGCCATGGCCATCGTCCTGCTGGTCATCATCATCCTGTGCACGGTGGCCCAGAAGATCTTCTTCAAGTACTTCTTCAAGGACAACGAGGAAGACGCCATCATGAAAGAGGAGGACCGCCGCCGCCGTCAGCAGCTGAAAAAGCGCAAGAAGGCAGCCCGGGCCGCCCGCAAAGCAGCAAAGGAGGCGGCACGATAAATGGCAATCACATCTCAGGCCGTTCAGGCAAAGCGCGATCTGCGCATCGGCGACAAGATCTTCACCTTCCTGAAGTACTTCCTGCTCATCCTTTTCTCGATCATCGCGCTGATCCCGGTGTCGGTGTGCGTGCTCACGGCGTTCAAGACCACCGACGAGTACAACGCCACCAACGTGCTGACCCCTCCCCAGAACTGGCTCAACTTTGACAACTTCGTCACCGCTTTCGAGCGGGCCAATATGCTGCGGGGCTTTTTGAACACCGGCATCGCCCTGGTCTTCGTCCTGCTTTTCTCCATCCTCATCAGCTCGATGCTGGCCTACGTGCTCAACCGGTTCCGGTTCCCGGGCAGCGGCCTCATCCACAACCTGTTCATGTTCGCGTCCCTCATCCCCGGCATCGCCACGCAGGTCACGGTCTACCAGATCATGTTCTCGCTGGGCCTCATCAACCACCTGTACGGCTATATCCTGGTGTTGTGCGGCACCGACATCATCTCGATCTACATCTTCCTGCAGTTCTTTGAGAACCTGCCGCGGGCTCTGGACGAAAGCGCCATCCTGGATGGCTGCACCTACTTCGGCGTGTTCTTCAAGATTCTGCTGCCGCTGCTGAAACCGGCCATCGTCACCAGCTGCCTGCTGAAGGGCGTCAGCGTCTACAACGAGTACTACATGTCCAACCTGTACCTGCAGACCAGCGACCTGAAGACCATTTCGGTGGCGCTGTACACCTTCACCGGCCCCTACGGCAACCAGTACAACTTCATCTGTGCCGGCGTCATCATCACCATCATCCCCATCCTTGTCCTCTTCCTTTTCTTCCAGAAGGAAGTGTACAGCGGCATGGCCGCCGGCGCGGTCAAGGGCTGAGCGTCCGTTTCCATCCGTCATCCCCAACTCCTATATTTGCTTCTCCTTCATCACTGCCCTGTCTCCTGCCCCTCACACGCGGGGCAGGAGACACAGGGCGGTGAGGAAGGACACTTTTTCAGGAGGCTTTATGAGCAAAACCACCCTTTTGTGCGGCGACCTGCCCAACATCCCCTGGCAGGACAAACCCGCCGGCTGCACCGCCCCTCTGTGGCGCTACAGCGATAACCCCGTCATCCGGCGCAACCCCCTGCCCGGCGTGGCGCGCATCTTCAACAGCGCCGTCATGCCCTACGAAGGCGCCTACATCGGCGTGTTCCGGGGCGAGCAGACCAACGGCATCCCCTACATCTACCTGGGCCGCAGCGCCGACGGCATCCACTGGACCTTCGACCCCGAGAAGATTCCCTTCGTGAACGAAAAGGGCGAGCCCGCCATGCCGGTCTACGCCTACGACCCCCGCCTGGTCAAGGTGGAGGATACCTATTACATCATCTGGTGCCAGGATTTTTACGGCGCGTCCATCGGCCTGGCCAAAACCACCGATTTCAAGACCTTTACCCGGCTTGAGAATCCCTTCGTTCCCTTCAACCGCAACGCGGTGCTGTTCCCCCGCAAGATCAACGGCATGTACGTCATGCTCAGCCGCCCCTCCGACTCGGGCCACACCCCCTTTGGGGACATCTTCCTGAGCCAGAGCCCCGACATGGAGTTCTGGGGCCGCCACCGCCATGTGATGAGCAAGAGCAGCAACTGGTGGGAAAACGTCAAGATCGGCGGCGGCGCCGCCCCCATTGAGACCAGCGAGGGCTGGCTGCTGTTCTACCACGGTGTGACCGGCACCTGCAACGGCTATGTCTACTCCATCGGCGGGGCCATCCTGGACCGGGACGATCCCAGCAAGGTGCTGTACCGCTGCGGCACTTTCCTGCTGACCCCCGAGGCCGAATATGAAGAACGGGGCTTTGTGCCCAATGTCTGCTTCCCCTGCGCCACCCTGCAGGATGCAGCCACCGGCCGCATCGCCCTCTACTACGGCTGCGCCGACAGCTACGTCGGCCTGGCCTTTACCACGGCAGACGAAGTGGTCGATTATATCAAGGCCCACGACAACGCCGGCCCCACGGACTGGGAGCTTGGCGTGCGCTGAGCCTGAACAGGCGCCTGTTCCTCCGGCGGAACAGGCGTCTTTCTGAAAGGAGGTTTTTCCCATGCCCAGCATCAAACAAGCGGCGGAGACCATGCTGAACAACGTCATCCTCCCTTTCTGGATGGGGCTGAAAGACGAGGAGCACGGCGGCTACTACGGCCTGGTGGATTTTGACCTGCAGGTGGACAAGACCGCCGAAAAGGGCTGCATCCTGAACAGCCGCATCCTCTGGTTTTTCTCCGAGGCGGCCATCCTGACCGGCCGCGCCGACGTGGCCGCCTGCGCCCGCCACGCCTACGAGTGGTTCGAGGCACACTGCTTCGACCAGGAGCACGGCGGCGTCTACTGGAGCTGCGACTACCTGGGCCGCCCGCTGGACACCACCAAGCACACTTATAACCAGGGCTTTGCCATCTACGCCCTTTCCGCCTATTACCGGCTGACCGGCGAGCTGCGCGCCCTGACCCGTGCGCTGGAGATCTTCCGCCTGATCGAGAACCGCTGCACCGACGCGGAAGGCTACCTCGAAGCCTTTACGGTGGACTGGCAGCCCGAGAGCAACGAAAAGCTCTCGGAAAACGGCGTCATGGCCGAAAAGACCATGAATACCCTGCTGCACGTCTTTGAGGGCTACGCCGGCCTCTACCAGGCCAGCCGCGACCCCTCGGTGGGGCAGGCCATGCGCCGCATCCTGGAGATCTACGCGGACAAGATCTATTCCCCGGAGCTGCACCGGCAGCTGGTCTTTTTCGACAAGCACTACCACTCGATCATCGACCTGTACAGCTACGGCCACGACATCGAGTCCAGCTGGCTGATCGACTGGGGCTGCGCCCTGCTGGGCGATGCCGCCCTGACTGCAAAGATCACCGCCATCAACTCCGACCTTGCCCGCAGCGTCTACGCCCACGCTTACCGGGACCACTCCCTGCTCAACGAGTGCGAGCGCGGGGTGGACAACACCACCCGGGTCTGGTGGGTCCAGGCCGAGGCGGTGCTGGGCTTCGTCAACGAATACCAGAAGTCGGGCGACCCCAAATACCGGGACGCCGCCGCCGGCATCTGGCACTACATCACCGAAAAGATTTTGGACAAGCGCCCCGGCGGCGAATGGTTCTGGTCGGTGGACGCCAGCGGCGTGCCCGCCAGCCGCCAGCCCATCGTCGAGCCGTGGAAATGCCCGTACCACAACGGGCGTATGTGTATGGAACTGATCAGGAGGGACCCCCATGTCGAAGTGTAAGCTGCACCCCGAATACCTGCGCCAGAAGGCCCTGCAGGAGGCCCTGCTGGCCCGCAAAAACCGCAAGAGCGATTTTTACAACGGCATCTATGACCGCTGGGAATACCCGGTCCTCACCCGCGAGCACATCCCCCTGGAGTGGCGGTTCGATCTGAACCCCGAGACCAACCCCTATTTCATGGAGCGGCTGGGAGTCAACGCCGTGTTCAACGCCGGCGCCATCGAGCTGGACGGCAAATTCTACCTGGTGGCCCGGGTGGAGGGCAACGACCGCAAGAGCTTTTTTGCGGTGGCCGAGAGCGACTCCCCGGTGGACGGCTTCCGCTTCTGGGACAAGCCCGTCCAGCTGCCCGACACCTGCCCCGACGAGACCAACGTCTATGATATGCGGCTGACCAAGCACGAGGACGGCTGGATCTACGGTGTGTTCTGCTCCGAGAGCAAGGACAAGTCGAACCCCGACCTGTCCGCCGCCGTGGCCGCCGCAGGCATCGTCCGCACCCGGGACCTCAAGACCTGGGAGCGGCTGCCCAACCTCGTCACCCTGCGCAGCCCCCAGCAGCGCAATGTGGACCTGCTGCCCGCCTTCGTGAACGGCAAGTACGCCTTCTACACCCGCCCCATGGATGACTTCATCGACACCGGCTCGGGCGGCGGCGTGGGCTTTGGCCTGTGCGAGGACATCACCCACCCCGTCATCGACGAGGAGATCATCACCAGCCCCCGGCGCTACCACACCATCACCGAGGCCAAGAACGGCGAGGGCGCGCCTCCCATCAAGACCGAAAAGGGCTGGCTGCACATCGCCCACGGCGTGCGCAACACCGCCGCCGGCCTGCGGTATGTGGTCTACGTCTTTGTCACCGACCTGCACGAGCCCTGGAAGGTGATCGCCGAGCCCTCCGGCTTCCTGATCGCGCCCCGCGGCTGGGAGCGGATAGGGGACGTGTCCAACGTGGTGTTCACCAACGGGGCCATCGCCCGGGACAACGGCGAAGTGTACATCTACTACGCCGCCAGCGACACCCGGCTGCACGTGGCCAGCACCACGGTGGAGCGCCTGCTGGACTTTGCGTTCCACACCCCGTCCGACCCGCTGCGCAGCTGTGACTGCGTGGCCCAGCGCTGCGCCCTGATCGACCGGAACAGCGCCTATCTTGCGTCCCTCGAGAAATAACATCCCCGGAAAGGAACCGCCATGAAAAAGTCAAGCTCGATCGACAACCCGTTTTTCCGCCTGATGGGCGCGATAGGGGATCTTGTGGTCCTGAACATCCTGTGGCTGCTCTGCTGCCTGCCGGTGGTGACGGCGGGGGCCTCCACCCTGGCCCTGTTCGCCATCGTCCACAAGATCGTGGCCGGGGAGGACTACCGGACGGCATCTGGCTTTTTCAAAGCCTTCCGGCGGGACTTCAAGCAGGCCACCGCCCTGTGGCTGGTGGTGCTGGCGGCGGGCATCGCCGCGCTGGCCGGGCTGCGGGCGGCCTCCGCACAGGACGATGTGTTCACCGGCCTGCTGGCCGCGGCCTCCTTCCTGCTGCTGGCAGGGGTGTGCTGCTGCGGGTGCTGGGGGCTGGCCCTGCTGGCCCGCTTCACCTACCGGCACGGGCTGCTGGCCCTGCTGGACGGCGCCCGGATGACAGTGGCAAACCTTCTGCCCACGGTGGGCATCCTGGCGCTGCTGGCCTGGATGCCCCTGCTGTGGGTCCTGGCCCCGGGCTGGTTTGTATATCTGCTGCTGCCCCTGTTCCTGGCGGGCGGCTCGGTCACCGCCCTGGGGATGGCGGCCCTGATGCGCCCGGCGGTGGCCCGGATGGAACAGGCCGGCCGCAAGCCCGAGCCGCCCCGCGACCCCTTTCGCGACCCCTTTGAAGAAGAACAAACCGATGGAGAGGATGACCTTACATGATCGTACACTCTGAAACCTGTTACACCCTGCACACCGCCCACACCAGCTATCAGATGTCGGTGGGGCCCGACGGGATGCTGCTGCACACCTACTACGGCGCCCGCCTGCCCGACCGCGCGCCCGACCTGACCGACGGCCGGGCCGCCCACGGGGACCCCGGCTGCTGGACCGACCTGCTGCCCAAAGAGTGGTCGGCCCCGGGCACGGCGGACAACCGCACCCCGCCCTGTGTGCCCGAATATGCCGACGGCACCGAGGCGGCAGAGCTGGTGTTTGCGGGCGCGGCGGTCCTGCCCGGCAAGCCGGCCCTGCCGGGCCTGCCCGCCTTCCGGGGCGGGGCAGACGTCCAGACCCTGTCCGTCACCCTGCGGGATGTGTTTGGGCTGGAAGTGGAGCTGCGCTACTCGGTCTATGAAAAAGAGGACCTCATCACCCGCACGGCGGTGTACAAAAACGCGGGTTCCCAGCCCCTGACGCTGCACAAGGCGGCGTCCCTGTGCATGGACTACGCCCCCGGCAGCCTGGACCTCATCACCCTGAACGGCACCTGGGCCGCCGAGCGCACCCCCGAGCGCGCGCCCCTGCGCTGCGGCATCCAGAGCGTGGGCAGCATCCGCGGGGTGCCCGGCCACGCCCACAACCCCGCCATCGCCCTGTGCCGCCCCGACACCACCGAGACGAACGGCGACTGCTGGGGGTTTGCCTTCGTGTACAGCGGCAACTTCCTGATCGAGGCCGAGCGGGCCGACGCGGGCCAGCGGCTGGTCATGGGCATCCACCCCTACCACTTCCACTGGACCCTCGCGCCCGGCGAGAGCTTCGCCGCCCCGGAGGTGGCCATGGTCTACGCCCAGCACGGCCTGGGGGAGATGAGCCGCCGCTTCCACACCGCCATCCGCACCCGGCTGCTGGCGCCCCGCTGGCAGGACATGAACGCGCCCCGTCCGGTGCTGCTGAACAGCTGGGAGGCCTGCTACTTCGACTTTGACGAGGCGAAGCTGCTGGACCTGGCCGCCGCCGCCAAAAAGGCCGACATCGACCTGTTCGTGCTGGACGACGGCTGGTTCAAGGGCCGGAACGACACTTCTTCCAGCCTGGGCGACTGGGTGGAGGACAAGGCCAAACTGCCCGACGGCCTGCCCGGCCTGTGCCGCAGGCTGAACGAGATGGATTTGGACCTGGGCCTGTGGGTGGAGCCGGAGGCGGTCAGCCCCAACAGCGATCTGTACAGGGCCCACCCCGACTGGGCGTTCGTGATCCCGGGCCGCCGCCCCTTTGAGATCCGCCAGCAGTACACCCTGGACTTCAGCCGCGAGGAAGTGGTGGACGGCATCTGGCAGCAGCTGGAACGGGTGCTGCGCAGCTGCCACATCAAGTACCTCAAATGGGATATGAACCGCTCGCTGGCCAACGTGTACAGCGCGGCTTTGCCCGCGGCCCGTCAGGGCGAGGTATACCACCGGTATGTGATGGGGGTGTACGAGCTGCAGCGCCGCGTCACCGAGACCTTCCCCGGCCTGCTGCTGGAAAACTGCGCAGGCGGCGGTGCCCGCTTCGACTGCGGGATGCTGTACTACAGCCCCCAGATCTGGTGCAGCGACGACACCGACGCCCGGGCCCGCCTGCTGATCCAGTACGGCACCAGCCTGTTCTATCCCGGCTGCGTCATGGGGGCCCACTTTTCCACCGTGCCCAACCACTGCAACGGCCACATCTCCACCACCGAGGCGCGGATGGCGGCGGCCCTGTCGGGCACCTTCGGCTTTGAGCTGGACCTGACCGCCTATACCCAGGAGGAGCTGGAAGCCCTGCGGCCCTATGTGGCCTGGTACCGGGCCCACGGCGGCCTGCTGCGGGGCGGCGACCTCTACCGCCTGGCCGGCCCCGACGCCTCTGCGCTGGGCGCAGCCTGGATGATCGCCGCGCCGGACGGCAGCGAGGCGGCCGTCTTTGCGGTGGGCGACGCGCTGAGCGGCAGCCACGGCACCGCCAGCATGAACAGCCTGCCCCGCCTGCCCTTGCAGGGGCTGGACGCTGCGGCCGTGTACGAGGACGAGGCGGGCAGCCGCTACACCGGCACGCAGCTGATGACCCTGGGCCTGCCTCTGCCCGGCCCGTATGGTCAGACGCCGGCCAAGATCTGGTATCTGCGCCGGGTATGACCATTCTGAAAGGAGAGTTGCATTATGCTTGAACCGCGCATTGCCGCCGCCTACGACGCCTGGCGGGCCCAGCCCGGCCTGCCGGAGGACCTGGCCGCCGAGCTTGCCTCCATCCAGGGGGATGAGGAAGCGATCACCGACCGGTTTTACCGCGAGCTGGCCTTTGGCACCGGCGGCCTGCGGGGCGTCATCGGGGCGGGCGCCAACCGGATGAACGTCTACAACATCCGCAAGGCCACCCAGGGCCTGGCCGATTACCTGAACGCCTCCGGCCTGCCCAAAAAGGCGGCCATCGGCTACGACAGCCGCATCAAGAGCGACGTCTTTGCCCGCGAGACCGCCTGCGTGCTGGCGGCCAACGGCATCACCGCCTACCTGTACCCCCGGCTGGAACCCACCCCCGCCCTGTCCTGGGCAGTGCGGTACTATGGCTGCGGCGCGGGCGTCTGCGTCACCGCCAGCCACAACCCCGCCAAGTACAACGGCTACAAAGTCTACGGGTCCGACGGCTGCCAGATCACCCTGGAAGCCGCGAACCAGATCCAGAAGGCCATCGCCGCGGTGGACTGCTTTGCGGTGCAGCCCGCTGATTTTGAAGCGGCCCTGGCGGACGGCCGCATCGTCTACTGTGAGGAAGCCTGCCTCGACGCCTTTGTGGACGCCGTTTACGCCCAGCGGGTGGGGGACGGCGCAGGCATCGCGGACCTGAAGCTGGTCTACACCCCCCTCAACGGCAGCGGCCTGGAATGCGTGAAAAAGCTGCTGGCCAAGCTGGGCGTCACCCATGTGACGGTGGTGCCCGAGCAGGAAAAGCCGGACGGGAATTTCCCCACCTGCCCTTACCCCAACCCCGAGATCCGCGAGGCTATGCAGAAGGGCCTGGAACTGTGCGACAAAGTCAAGCCCGACCTGCTGCTGGGCACCGACCCTGACTGCGACCGCTGCGGCACCGCCGTCCCCGACGGCAAGGGCGGCTACCGCCTGATCACCGGCAATGAGATGGGCATCATCCTGCTGGACTATATCTGCCGCACCCGCATCGCCCGCGGCACCATGCCGGCGCGCCCCGTGGCAGTGACCACCATCGTCTCCACCGACATGGCCACGCCGGTGGCCGCCAAGTACGGGGTGGAACTGCGGCGCACCCTCACCGGCTTCAAATTCATCGGCGAGCAGATCGGCCTGCTGGAAGCCGCCGGGGAGGCTGACCGCTATATCTTCGGCTTTGAGGAGAGTTACGGCTACCTGTCCGGGGCCCATGTGCGGGACAAGGACGCGGTGAACGCCACCCTGCTGGTGTGCGAGGCCGCCGCCTGGTACGCCCAGCAGGGCATGACCCTGCTGGACGCCATCGAAAAGCTGTACGCAGAATTCGGCTGCTACCGCAACCGGCTGGAGAGCTTCGCCTTTGAGGGCGAGAAGGGGATGCACACCATGCAGGCCCTGATGGCCGGCCTGCGCGCCCAGCCTCCCGCCCAGATCGGCGGGCTGCAGGTAACGTCCGTGGTGGACTACAACGCCGAAGGCACCGGCCTGCCCGCCGCCGACGTGCTCGAATTCCGGCTGGAGGGCGGCGCCAAGCTGATGGTGCGCCCCTCCGGCACCGAACCCAAGATCAAGGTGTATCTGTCCGCCGTGGCCCCCGACGAGGCCGGCGCCGACCAGATCAACGAGACCCTGGCCCAGGCTGCCGCCAAGATGCTGCAGGGCTGAGCCGGGCAAAGAAGGTATTTGAAGATGGAAACGATCAAACTGACCCCCGCCTGCAAAGATTATCTGTGGGGCGGCGAAAAGCTGCGGCAGGACTACGGCATCCAGAGCCAGCTGCACCCGCTGGCCGAAGCCTGGGTGCTGTCCTGCCACCCGGACGGGCCCAGCGTGGTGGCCACCGGTCCCCTGGCAGGCAAGACCCTGCCGGAGTACATCCAGGAAAAAGGCCCCGGCTGCCTGGGCGCCGGCTGCGAGAAGTTCACGGATTTCCCCATCCTGGCCAAGTTCATCGACGCCAAGGGGGACCTGTCCATCCAGGTGCACCCCTCCAACGAGTACGCCCTGGCGCACGAGCACCAGTTCGGCAAGACCGAGATGTGGTACGTCCTGGACTGCGAGCCGGGCGCGACCCTCTACTACGGCTTCCAGCATCAGATCAGCCGGGAGGAGTTCCAGCAGCGCATCCAGAATAACACCCTGACCGAGGTGCTGAACGCCGTCCCGGTGGAAAAAGGGGACCTGTTCTTCATCCCGGCGGGTACCCTCCACGCCATCCGCAAGGGGATCGTGGTGGCTGAGATCCAGCAGAACTCCAACGTGACCTACCGCATCTACGACTACGGCCGGGTGGGCGCCGACGGCAAGCCCCGTCAGCTGCACATCCAGCAGGCCCTGGAAGTGACCCAGCGCACCCCGCCCCAGCCTGACCCCGACTTTCACGGCCATCTGGCCCAGTGCCCCTATTTCACGGTGGATGTGATGGAGGGCCGTTTCACCCTGGACTGCGGCCCCGAGTCGTTTGTCTCGGTGCTGGTGCTGGAAGGCACGGGCGCCCTTTGGGAAGGGGACGAGTCCATGTCCCTCCGCAAAGGGGAGAGCCTGTTCATCCCGGCAGGCGCCGGCCAGTGCAGGCTGGAAGGCGACGGCCTCAAGTGTCTGGTGACACGAGTGTGAACTAAACAGCAAGGAGTGGTAACAGCATGGCTTCCTATCGTTATGAACGGAACATTCGTCCCGAGGACCTGGTCCAGGAACCGCCCCGGGTGCTGACCCCAAAAGAGCGCCGGGCCAACTGGTGGCATTATCACTGGTATTATGTGGCCCTGATCCTGGCCGCCCTGCTGGCTGCCGGCTGGTACGCCTGGCAGAACCTGACCGCCGTCCGGCCCGACTATGTGGTGACGGTGGTCAGCCGCACCGACCCCGCCCCGGAACTGCTGGAGCAAGTGCAGGCCCAGCTGGAAGCGGTGGGCTCGGACGAAAACGGGGACGGCCGGATAACGGTGGAAGTCAACGGCATCTGGCTGGACCTTTCGGCCATGCAGGAAGGCGGGGACTTTGCCCGCCTGATGGAGTCCAGCCAGGAAAAGCTGAACGCGGCCTTTTACCTTGGCGAGAGCACCCTCTTTCTGGTGGACGACCCCGCCGGGCTGGAACAGATGTACGGCTGTTTCCGCTACCTGGACGGGGGCGACCCCCAGCCCGGCGACGTGGTGCGGATCGAGGACTTCGCCCTGCCGGCCGGCGCCACCCTTCTGGAAGGGCTGGCCCCGCCGCCGGAAGGCGCGTGGTACCTGGCCCGCCGCATCACCGAAGGGGCGGAGGATTCGCCCGCTCTGGAGCGGGATGACCGCTTGTGGTCGGTCCTAACCGCCGCCCCCTGAATCAAGCATCCCTTTCCTCCCTCCAGCGCCCCTCTGTGCGGCCCCAGCCGGCCGCCCGGAGGGGCCTTTTTGTGCAAAGCACACCCTCAAGTGCACGAACAAAAGGCCGGCAGACGCGCGCCGATCGCGCCGTCCGCCAGCCTTTTCCTTTTGCCTTCTGCCGCGCCAACATTCCCGCCCGGACGGGACAAACAAAAAAAGCCGCAAGACCTTTCGGTCTTACGGCATTTTTTGGTGCACCAAGGCAATCCATATCCGAACTTTTTTCCTTTGCCGCAGCCTCAGTGGCCTCGCCGAAAGAAATGGTCTCCGTCCCTTCTTTGTAGTTGAAGGTAATCAGTACTTTATCGTCATAGAGGTAAATAGCATTAATGAAGGTGTCAATCAGCGTCTGCCGCTGTTCCTTCTGGGACAGGTCTAACTTGCGGAAATGCAGCAGCCAGAAGCGGACAAATTCCTCCTTCATCGCGGGCTTGACCAGCTTTTCCTCGGCGATCTTGGCTTCCAGGTCTTTTTTCTGGGCCTCGAGGGCTTCCAGCCGCTCCTTGGTGGAGCTGGTCAGGATGCCGGCCTGAATGGCATTGAGCATATTCTGGATGCCGGTCTCGGTCTCCCGAAGCTGCTTCTCGTAGAGGGGCAGGCTGTTGCTCTCCCTATTTTGCAGCTCCATGACTGCCGCGACGAGGGAGTCGATGACCGCATCGTCTTGAATCAGCTTCATGGTTTCGTTGACCACCAGGGCTTCCAGCCACTGTTTGCGGACCGTCTTTTTGGTACAGGACTTCCGCTTCTTGGCGGTTGCGCACTTGTAATAGCGGTGCACGTCGCCTGTACGGCTGGTGCCGCTCTCGCCAAACATGAGAGCGCCGCAGTGACCGCAGAATAGTTTGGTTGTCAGAAGATAGTCGTCCTCTGCCTTGCGCCGGGCAGGGGCCTTTTTGTTTTTCGCCATCTTCTCCTGCACCTCCTGGAACAGTTCGGCCGAGATAAGCGGCGGGATGGCATCCGCGATCAAAATGTCGCGGTATTTCAGTTCACCGATGTACCGGCGGTTGTTCAGCATATGCTGGACGGTGTTGTAGGTCATGGGGCCGCCGCGCGGGTTCTTGACGTGGCGCTCGTTCAGCCAGTCTCGAATCTCCGTCATGGTCGCGCCTTCGTTATACATCCTGAAAGCTTCGGCAATGAATGGGGCTGTCAAAGGATCGGTTTGAAAACGCTGGTTCTCATCGATCCGATAACCAACCGGGACGGCCCCACCGGTAAACTTGCCCTTTAGCGCATTTTCTGTCATACCGCGAATGACTTTCTCCGAGAGGTCTGCCGAATAGTATTCGGCATATCCTTCCAGGACGGATTCCAGAATGATGCCCTCTGTTCCGTCTGAGATGATTTCAGTCGCAGACATCAGCTTGACCCCGTTCTTTTTCAACTGGGTCTTATAACGAGCGCTGTCGTAGCGGTTCCGGGCAAAGCGGTCCAGTTTCCAAACCAGGACCATATCAAACAGCTTTCGCTCGCTGTCCTTAATCATCTGCTGGAACTGGGGACGGTTGTCCGTTTTGGCCGAGATTGCCCGGTCAATGTAGTGCTTGACCACAGTGATGCTGTTCTTTTCAGCGTAGGCATTACACTCGCGGATCTGGCCTTCGATGGACTCCTCCCGCTGGTTGTCGGAGGAGTAGCGGGCATAGATGACGGCGGTCATAAAAAATCCTCCTCCATCATGGAACGAATTATAACGTCAGGTCAGAATGATCCTGCCTGCAATCAAGGACGGCATCCAGATAGACGGTGTTGCCTTCTACCATAAAAACGGCTTTGTACCGCTTGGCAAACAGTGCGGAACGATACTGGCCAGAGGGAAGATTCAGATCTTCCTCTACCGGGAACTGCATGGGATTCTGTTCCAGACGTTCCAGAAGATGTGCAAACTCTGCGCGGAACTTTTTGGCAGCGGGAACACTGACACGAGCCAGAAATGACACGTGCCGCAGGAGCATCCCGTCCACACGCCGCGCCAGGATGATTTGATAGTTTGGCTGGCTCATTTGTCTGCCTGACTTTCTGCTGCGGCGATGATGGAATCCATATCCGCAAGGGCATCTTGTGCGCTGCGCCCTGCAAATCCCTTGGCACGGTCAGCCTGGGCAAAAAGCAGATCGGCATACAGAGATTGTTCGGCATTCAGGGAGAGGTTCAGTGGAACAGATTTCTCCCGCACAATCTGCTGCAAAAACATATTGATGGTTCCGTTCATAGTCATTCCCAGCTGATTCAGCACATACTCTGCCTGTGCTTTCAGTTCAGGATCAACCCGGATGCTCATGTTAATGGTTGACATTGCATATCACCTCAAGAATAGTATAAGCAATACGATATGCAATGTCAATACATTTGAATGCAGCTTTTAAAACTAGTCCGTAAACCTGTGTTTATGACAGAAGATCTGTGGTTTGCTGCATTTTTATGGAAAAAATCACGCGGGTCTGATACAATAAAAGATCAAGAGGAG